>Ga0316630_10000524_pt1 | contig 12310 bp, 2 predicted proteins | sample OWC_May_M1_C1_D6_FD_207658 | JGI IMG/M metagenome (GOLD analysis project Ga0316630, IMG submission 207658) | Wetland soil microbial communities from Old Woman Creek delta, Ohio, United States - OWC_May_M1_C1_D6_A | ecosystem: Environmental > Terrestrial > Soil > Wetlands | place: USA: Ohio...
CTACCGCGCCGTGCTCCAGGAGGGCTCCAACGTCATCGAGGTCATCGCCACCGACAGGGTCGGCAACTCGCACACCGAGGTGCGCACCATCATCAAGGACACGGTCGCGCCGCTCCTGACGATGGGCTCGCCCGCCGGCGACGACGTGCTCACCAGGGACTCGACGGTGACCTTCAGCGGGTCCATCAAGGGGGCTTCCAGCACCCTCGGCGGGGCCTCGGGCGTGTTCCTGGACATCAGGGGCATCGACCACGCCACGACGCTGGTCGCTGGCACGTGGGACGACGGCGAGTGGGCGTACACGCTCCAGCTCGGCACCACCGACCTTGACCAGACCGTGACCGTGAAGGCGGTGGACGAGGCCGGCAACGTGGTCGAGCGGGACGTGAGGATCAGGTACGACGTCATACCGCCCGTGCTCCACATCGAGTCGCTGGCCGCGACGACCACATCGCCCATGGTCTACATCAACGGCACCACGGACGAGACCATCACATCCGTCCTCGTCGGCGGTATGCCGTTCCCGGTCGACGACGGGACCTTCAGCGTCCCGTGGTTCCTCGCCGCGGGCCAGAACTCCATCCCCGTGAAGGTCACCGATGCGGCGGGCAACGTCAACAACGACACGGTCTCGACGACGCTCCAGTGGACAGAGCCAGGCCCGGAGCCAGTCGATGGCGACGAGGGTGACGGGAAGGAGGGGCTGAGCATCGCCTACCCCCTCGCCCTCATCCTCGCGGGCATCACTGTGCTGCTCGTGGCCGTGCTCCTCTCCCCCAGGCGCCAAAGGAGGGATGAGCGATGAAAACCATCCGCGGGCTGCAAGGGTCGGCGCACCTCCTTCCGCTCGCGCTCGCGCTCGCCGGCATCGCCGCCGTGATGGCGGCGGCCATCTGCGCGGCGGACCCTGCCGACACATCGGTCCCGCCGACGGAGGACTGGGTCTTCGACGCGGGCGCGCAGACGACCATCTCGTCGGTGTCGTGGGACGTAGGGTACAACATCACGGTGACGAACGGCTCGTCCCTCTGGCTGGAGGGATGCGCATGGACCATGTCCCCAGCCACGGCCGGCACGGGGCCCATATGGCTGCGCGTCGAGCTGAACTCCTCGCTCACTATCGACACCTCCACCCTCGCATCGGCCTCGGGCTCCGAGGGCTTCTACATACTGTGCGTCGGCGGCGGCGTCGAGGTGACCTCATCGACGCTGCGCGGCCTCGCGAGCGACCCGTCCGGCGACGGGGGGCTCGTCGTCCGCGCCGGCGCCGCGACACTCCACACCGCGACCATCGTGGACGCCACCGGTGCGGCCGCGGTCCACACGCACAACTCGAGCCTGTCCGTCATGTCCAGCGAGCTGCGTGACATCACAGGCGACGCGATCGAGATGATCACCGACAGGACGGTGGTCGGCACGTCGCTGCCGGTCATCGTGTGGGACACGACGTTCTCGCGCGTGGGCGGCACCGGCATCATGGTCCGGGCCCTCAAGAGCCACGGGAGCCTGTCGCTGGACATGCAAAGGGTCTCGATGGACAACATCACCGGGGCGGGCATATCGTTCGTCCAGGGCGGCGTGAGCCTCAACGATGGAGGCGACGGCGACATCGATGTGACCCTCATAGGGCTGGAGCTGCGGGACATCGGAGGGGCCGCCATCTCCATGGTCTCGATGAACCAGGTGCTCAAGGCGCCAGGCGCCCACGGCTCGCTCAACCTCTCCATGGACGGGTGCACGATCGCGCGCGCGGTCGGCGGCGGGGTGTACGCGCTGTTCTCCCAGAGCGAATCCGTCCTCACGCTCGCCATAGAATCGACCACCGTGACGGACATCGCCACGGGCGTGGCCTCCGCCGGGATGCCCGGCCTGTACATCGAGCACTACTCCAAGACCAACGTGCTGGGCCAGGTCATCGCGTCGGTCCTCAACTCCTCGTTCGAGCGGTGCGCGTGGGGCGGCATCTGGGAGAGGGGGGCGCTGGCCCCGTTCACGCTCAGCAACGTCAGCTTCACGCACAACACGGGGTTCGGCGTGCACGCCTACGTCAACTCGAGCAACATGCAGACCCCCTTCCACGTCGACCATTGCACGTTCGTCGACAATGAAGGATACGGGTTCTGGGTCGAGTTCTACAGCGTCCCGGCCGGCGGCACGGTCACCGACATCTCGAACTGCACGTTCGCCAACAACACCCTGACCGCGTTGGCGCTCGACATCAAGATGTCCATCGCCACGAACAAGCCCATCACCCCGAACCTGAACGTCACGGACTGCTCCTTCGACCGTGCGCCCGGCGCGTCGGCCATCCGAATCGACCCGCAGAGGCTCGTGGGAGGCGTCACCTTCCGGCTCGTCAGGACCGCGATAAACGACACGCTGGGCGTGTTCATCGGGGGCACGCTGTCGACGGACATGAACCTCTACTTGACCGTCCAGGACGTGACGATCACCAACACCCCGGGCACATCGCTGGAGGTCGCGGCGACCGCCACGAACCGCGTGCTCACGAACATGACCATCACGAACCTCACGGCCCAGTCGCTCTCGGGCGACGCCATGGTCCTGGCCAACAACATGGGCGCCGTCGGGACGGCCTCGCTCAGCTCTACCCTCGAGCTGAGGGCCTCCGTCATCGGCACCCCGACAGGGACGGGGCTCACGCTCTCGACCAACGGGAAGCACCTGACGGGCGACACGCTCTTCGTCGTGGACGGATGCACCATAGCCGGCGGCACCCGCGCCCTCGTCGTCCGCGGGCACGATGGGAAGGTCACGGGCGGCTCCCTCGCGGGGACGCAGCTCGACGACTTCCTCTCCATAGATTCTTCCATCGACCTGTGGCACGTCGCGCTCTCGGGCCCCGTGGAGGACAAGGTGCACGTCCTGACCAGGGGCGAGGTCCGGATCTACTACTCCCTCCAGGTCCAGGTGGCCTGGAGCTCCGGCGCCCCCGCGGTGGGGTCGTCGGTCTGGATCAGGGACAACTCGCTCACGACGGTATCGATTCAGGACACCTCGTCACCCGACGGCATCAACCCCGAGGTCGTGCTGAACCCTTACGTCGTCCATCCCTCAGGGGCCGTCTCGAGGAACCCCTACGTGGTGAACGCCAGCTTCTTCGGGGTCTCCCAGAGCGCGGGCGTCGTGCTGGAGAAGGACACGCTCATCAGAATCGAGCTCAAGGACAACATCATGCCAGAGGTGCACATCCTCTCGCCCGAGGACGGCTGGGCGCAGCAGTCCTCTGTCCTGCGGGTCACTGGCACCGCCTGGGACTACGAGTCGGGCATCGACATGGTGCTCCTCTCCATCGATGGCGTCGAGTGGTTCGGCGTGGAGGGCACGTCCTCATGGAACCTCCAGCTCACCGTGAGCAACGCGACGCTCGAGAGCACCGGCGGGCGCATAACCATCCGCGTGAGGGCGGTCGACAGCGCCGACAACGAGGCCACGGACGCGGTCGCGGTCCGCATCATCCAGACGCCACCCGGGGTGACCATCTACTTCCCGCAGGACGGCTTCAGGACGAACTCCCCCCTGCTGGCCATCAGCGGTGTGACCGACGAGGGGGCGAGGGTGACCGTGAACGGCGTCGAGGTCGGGGTCACGGCCACGCTGTTCTCGACGAGTCTGTCGCTCGTCGAGGGGAGCAACACCATCTCCGTGGTCAGCACGGACTCGCTGGGCAACACCAGGGTCGTGAGGCTCCAGGTCGTGCTCGACACGCGCCCTCCCTACCTCGTGGTCCTGACGCCCATCGAGAACGCGACGGTCAACACCGAGGAGGTCCGGGTGACGGCCCACCTCGAGGGGGACCTCGCCCTGACCATCAACGGCCAGGCCATCCCCTACGGCTCGACGTCCTACCCCACGGGGACGGGCACGCTCGACCACCTCGTGCAGCTCGCCTCCGGCGAGAACACGATAACCATAGAGGCCCTTGATGCGGCCGGCAACGCATTCTCGGTCGAGCGGCGCGTCTTCCTCGACACCGAGCCCCCGTGGATCGCGGTCGACCAGCCCGCCGAGGGCGCGCTGCTCGCGGCCCACGGCGTCATCGTCGTCGGCACCGTCGACCCGACAGCCACCCTGAGGCTGGACGGGGAGCTCATCACGACGGTCGGCGGCATGTTCAGCGTGTCCATCCTGGCGTCCGAGGGCGTGAACACCATCCACCTCTGGGCGGTGGACATGTCCGGGAACGAGCGCACGCTCGACGTCTCCTTCTCCGTTGACACCGTGGCCCCCCACCTGCAGCTCGACGCACCCGCGGGCGCCGGGCCCCACGTCGTCAGCTCGCGGAGGCTCACGGTCTCGGGGAGCGTGCTCGCGGACGGTCTGCCGACCGCTACGACGCTTCTCCTGAACGGACATTCCTACGTCCTCGTCGACGACGGGACGGGCGTGCTTGAGCGCGTGGCGCTGGTCATCCAGACCACCGGGGGCTTCAGCTTCCCGTACGACCTGGTTGAGGGCACGAACACCCTCACCGTGACGGTGCTGGACGCGACGGGGAACCAGGCCACGGTGACACTGACCGTCCTGCTGGACACGGAATCCCCCCTGCTCACCGCGACCATCGACCCCTCGCGCGCGACGACCGGGGGGAAGCTCGTCTCCTGGAGCAGGAACCTACGCATCGTCGGCTCCACCGAGCCGGGCGTGCTCCTCACCCTCGACGGGAGGCCCGTGACGGTGCGCCCCGACGGCAGCTACGAGTGCCTCATGCTCCTGCCGGAGAAGGGGACGACGACAATAACCCTCGTCGCGAAGGACGCGGCCGGGAACACCCGGCGCAACGTGATGAACGTGACCTTCGAGGCATCCGCCGCCACCGAGGAGGACGAGGGCGTGTCCACGGGGCTCCTCGTCGGCGCCCTCATACTGTTCATCGTCCTCGTCGTCGTGGCCGTGCTCTACGCGTGGCCGCGGCTGCGGGGGCGCCGCGAATCCGAGGCGGAGGCGGCCAACGCCGACGCCCTCGCCGCCGCTGACGACGCCGCCGAGGCCGCCGCTGCACCGTCCAAGGGCAGGCAGGGTGGCGGGGGCAAGGGAAGGCAAGGCAAGGGAAGGAACGGCAAGGAGGCGATGTAATGGCATCCATAGGGCAGAGGAACCTGCTGGCATTCGTGCTCGCGCTCGCTGCGCTCGCGTTGGCGTCGGTCGCCATCATGGGCCTCGCGGGGGCGACGATAACGGGCACGGTCCCGCCTCCCTCGGGGGACTGGGTCATCGACAACGCGACCGCCGTGACCGACGAGAACATCCTCGTCACTGGCAACATCACCGTCAACGCGTCGCTCAGCCTGGAGCGCTCCACGGTCACCATCGTGTCCCAGCTGCCGGGGGAGCACGCGCTCGTGGTGACGCCCAACGGGGACCTCGTCGCCACCGACACGACCATCGCGAGCGGCTCGCCGACCAGGGGATTCGGCTTCGACGTCCTGGGCACGATGCGCCTGGAACGGTGCGTGGTCAGCGGGCCCGAGGCCGGACTGAGGGTCATGACCGATTCCACGGTCACCATCTCGTCCACCACCATCAGCAACTTCCGCCTGGGCGGCCTGTACCTCAACGGCGCCGACGGCACGAGCGTCACGGACGTCACCCTCGTCACGAGCCGGTTCTACTACACCATGGACCTCTCCAGGGACGTCAAGGAGACGGGCACCACTGCCTCCTACAACGTGCCCTACGCCGCGCCCGTCATGATCGTCGGCGGCAGCCCCTCCATCGACGGCCTGGTCGCATCAGTCAACGGGTCGCTCTCCGTCACGGCGAGCTTCGAGTACTACTCGACCGCCTACCTGAACAACGCCATCCACATCATGTGCCCGGTCGTGCTCGTGGAGAGCGACGACCTCGCGCGCCTGGACGGCGTGACCGTCAGGGACAGCGTCATCGACGTCTCGGCGAGCTACAACGTCGACCTCAACGTGCTGCCAGGCACGTCTACCCACTACATCTACAACCACTACTACATGTGCCCCATCGTCCTCCACAACCCGCTCGACATCGCCCTCGACGGCATCTCCGTGTCGATGGTGAGGGTCGGTTACACGACGATCTCCGTATCGGTCTCGGGCGGCGCCGTCAACTCTGGCCAGATCACGGACGGGTCCTACGGGGTGCTGGCCCTCCTCGACGAGACGTTCACGGACGAGGAGGAGCACTCGGCGGCCGTTTCCCTGACGCACAGCATGTTCCTGCGCGCGAGCGCGCTTTACATGCAGATGGCCTGCGTCGGGACGGACCCGGACAGGACGAGGGTGGACATCGACATCCTCGTGGACCGGGTCGAGGTCCGCGAGGACGCGACCACCGGTGCGGTGCGCGTCGAGAACGGCATGGGATGGAAGACCCTCATGGAGCTGCGCGCCGACATACGCGTCTCCAACTGCACGTTCGTGTCCAACTCCAACGTCGGCGTCTCGCTCACGCTCACTGGCGGCGGCGCGGGCATCACAAGCGCCACGAACGTGGGAGGGTCGACCGGCCCGCCCATGTTCCTCTACGACAACCTGACCGTCGAGAACAGCGTATTCCTGACGAACTACAACGTGTGCCTCTCCATCACGACCAGCGGCGGCTCGGGCTCCAGCAGCTCGGCCGACATCTCCAAGACGGCCGGGGCGGGTGGGAAGGTCGACATCTTCGAGCGCATCCTCATCAGGGACAACGTCTTCGACGATAACGACATGTCGTACACGACCGTCCGCATCAACGGCAACAGCGCCGTGCACAACGGCACCGAGCGCCTGGTCTTCGACCGGAACATCGTGTCGGACTGCAACTCCGCCGCGGGCACCGTGTTCATGATAACCATCTCGGAGAAGGACGTCATCGACATCACCAACAGCACGTTTTCCAACAACCTGGAAGGCTGCCTCTTCCAGATCACCGCGTCAGGTGGCGACGCCGCGACCGCCGTCCCGGCGAAGCTCAGGATCTCCCAGAACACCTTCTCGGGGAACAGGTTCACCTACTCGACCGAGGCTTACATGGGGGTCATCGTCATCAAGAGGCTCGGGGGCGACATGGAGGTCTCCGACAACAGGTTCACGGGGGACTCCTCGAGCAACCTGGTGAACCTGCAGGAGATCCCGGCGAGCGGCGTCAATTACGCGAAGTACACCAAGCTCGACTTCCACGACAACGAGATCACCGATTCCCCGAGCCTGCTCGGCGCAGTGTACCTGTACAACTTCGACGCCTACCACAGCAAGCTCACGGTGAACCTCGAGCGCAACACCATGCGCGACTGCGGGAAGGCCCCGCTGCTGGACTACTACGACCAGGGGTCGGCCCTGGACCTGTACGACTACGACGCGTCCATAGACGTCCGCAACAACACCGTCATCAACGCCACGTGGCAGGTGGTGAGGGCGCACGGCGACGTGGAGGTTCTCGACAACACCTTCACGGACTGCCGTGGCTACGTGCTCTACCTGCCCTTCCTGTACGAGCACATCCCGGTCATATCCGGCAACTCCTACGCGGGCTGCACCGACCTCATCTACATGGGCGGCAAGGCCAAGGCGCTGGGAGGGCTGGCCGTCACCGTGGAGGGGTACGTCCTGGACTGCCCCGGCAACGCGCTGCACTTCAACAACATGGTCGTGACGCTCAACGGCTGCACGCTCTCCGAGCGCACCAGCCCCGCGGTCATCGCGGAGAACTCGGTGGTCTCCATCGTGGGCGGCTCGGTCGAGGTGGGCTCGGGCGCCATCATCGGGACCGGCACCATAACCCGGTACCACTCCCTCGAGGCCGACGTCACCTGGGCGGACGCCAGCGGCACGTCCAGGGGGGTGCCCGCGGCGAACGTGCCCATGGTGCTACTCGACTCCAAGGGCGGGTTGGCGTTCGTCAGGTCGTCCGACGCGCAGGGGCACCTCGGCTCGCTGCTGGTCCCGGCGTGGAGGATCAGGAGCGTGTTCGTGACGTCCCTCACGCCGCACACGCTGCTCATCGGCACGCCCGGCATCGCGGAGACGATGGCGGTGACCCTCGACCGCGACCTCGTGGGCGATGACGCCCTCGACATCGTGCTCAAGGACGACTCGTTGCCCATCGTCCGCCTCTCTTCCCCCGCGGACGGCGAGCTCGACAGGACCGGCACCGTCACCGTCTCCGGCTTCGTCGTGGAGATGGGCTCGGGGCTCAAGGCGCTGACCCTCACCATCAACGGGGGCACTCCCCTCGCGCTCGTGGTGGACAGCAACGGCAGGTTCTCGACGCAGGTCGCCAACCTGCTGGACGGCGACGCCCTGTTCGTCGTCTCCGCGACGGATGTGGCCGGCAACGGGGACTCCTTGCAGGCCACCGTAGTCGTCGACACGGTGGCGCCGGCGCTGACCATCGTCGCGCCCGCGCCGGGGACCATCACGGCCGCCCCCCAGGTCAACCTGGTGGTGAGGTCGGAGCCCGGCTCGACCGTGACGTTCGGCGGCGTCGTCCAGACCCTGGACGGCGACACCGCGACGGCACCGTGGTCGCTCGCCGAGGGCGACAACGAGGTGCTCGTCACCTCCACCGACGCGGCCGGCAACGTGGCGACGGCCATCGTAACGATCGTGTGCGACAGCATCGCGCCGGCGCTCGTCGTCGTCGCCCCCGAGGCGGGCCTCCTGACGGGCTCGGCGACGGTGTCCGTGACGGGGACCGTCGAGCCAGGCGTCGAGTGCTGGCTCGTGGTCAGGCATGGCACGGACGAGGTCAGCAACGACACGGTGACGCCAGCGTCCGACGGGGCGTTCTCCCTCGACGTGACGCTACAGGAGGGCATCGCGACGCTCGTGCTCCAGGCCAGGGACGCCGCGTCGAACACCAGGACCGTCATCAGGTCGGTCACCGTCGACCTCACGCCGCCCACGCTGGCCGTGACAGCCCCGTCGGAGGGGGCACTTCTGGCCACGGGCATCGTGCACGTCAGGGGAACGGTCGACCTGGGCTGCGCCCTGTTCATCAACGGCGTGCCCATCGAGAACGATGGGACGTTCGACGTGACGCTGACCCTGAGCGAGGGACCGAACGCCATCCACACGACCGCCATCGACCCCGCGGGCAACGAGCGGACGTCCACGGTCACGGTAACGGTCGACACCACGCCGCCCGTCATCGCGCTCGGGACGCCCGTCCTGGACGGGAGGCTCGTGACCACGTCGGGCGAGGTCCAGGTCTCGGGCCAGGTCCTGGGCGAGCCGACCTCCCTGTCCGTCATGGGCGCGACGGTCCAGGTTGGCACCGGCGGCGCGTTCACGACCCTGGTGAGGCTCACATCGGACGGGCCCGTGGACATCCCCATAGTCGCAGGGGACCTCGCGGGCAACACGGCCACGCTGACCATTGACACGCTCGTCGACCTGTCGCACCCGTCCCTCTCGGCGGACCTGCTCACCGACGCGGGACCTGGCCAGTCCAGCAACGGGACGGCCGTCTTCTCGGTCGTCGTCGGCTCGGGCGGGCGGACCATCGTCGTCCTCATCGACGGGGCATCGGGCGAGAGGGTCCGGACCTTCAGCGTCGCGGTGGACGGGACGTACAGACTGGCGGTGGGGCTCGACGAGGGTGTGAACACCATCCTCATCAAGGCCGTCGACGCGCACGGCAACGTGAACGAGACGGCGCCCTACTCCGTGACCTACACGCCGCCCACCGTGGAGGAGGAGGAGGAGGAGGCGGGCATCGACACCCTCGACGTGGGCATCATCCTGCTCGCAATCGCCCTCGCGCTGCTGGTCACCATCCTGGTCATCTGGGTGGTCCGCAGGCGCCGCGACGCGTGAGCCAGGCGCCAAGAGGGGGGGGGCGCCGAGGGCCCTGGGCCCTCCCCCCCCCGCCCCCGGGGGCCTGAGGCCACGTCGAGGGCTAGCCCCCCCCCGCGAACGCCAGTGAATATCACGGATGAGAGGGCCCGCGGCCCCCAGACCAGCCTCCCGCGCTATGGCCGCGCGTCGGTTCTATGGGTGTTTTCCACCCCTGGTGATAATCATCTCCGCGACCTGGAAGGGTGGCCTTTTATGTGCAAAACGGCACCCCTGGAGCGGTGCAGCCATGATTCCAGACCGCGGAACACGCATGATATGGGTCGCCCTAGGGGCCCTCACCGTGCTCCTCCTCGCGGTCGCGGCCGCTCTCGTCCTCGGCACCGAGGACGGGCAGGCCGTGACCATCTCCACCTCGACGACCTACAACGACAGGACGCTCGACTGGACCGAGGACGTGACAGTCACGAACGGGGCCAAGCTGGTCATCCGGTCCTGCGACGTGACGTTCAGACCGTCGGGCGCAGTGCCCCTGGAGCTCGTCGTGGACTCCGGGTCCCTCGAGGTCCACGACTCGGACCTCGCCGGGCAGGGCGCTGGCTTCGTCATACGGGCGTACGGTCCGATCACGCTGCGCAACGTCACCGCGTCCGGCCTGGGCGCGGTCGCCAACTCGACCCTGGGGGCCCTGGGCCTGCCGCTGGCGGCCCACGGAGGGATCATGGCCTTCGGCACCACCCTCAAGGTCTACAACCTTGACATCTCGTCCGCGCCCGCGACCGCGCTGTACGCCGAGGACTGCGACGTCGACGTGTTCTCGCTGGGGGTCCGGGACGCGTGCTCGTCCTACACGACCGCCGGCCAGTGCGCCGGCGTCGTGCTCGTGTGGACGGGCGACCCCGGCTCCGGCGCGATGCCGCGCAGGGCCGTGCTGAACTCGAGCAAGCTGCAGACGTCCAAGAACGCGGGCCTCCTGGTCGCGGTCTCGGGCACCGACTACATTCCCACCGTCGAGCTCAAGGCCGTGGAGGTCAGCTCCAGCGCCACCGACGGCCTGGTCGTCGTCGAGCGCGGCGCCCACGGGCTGCTCCGCGTCGTCGGGGACACCAATGAGTTCAACCACAACAAGGGCGCCGCCATTTACTGGGCGCGCTCATCGACCTCAGGCGACGCAGAGATGGACATCTCCTCCTCGCGCATCATGTCCAATTTGGGCCCGTCGCTGAGAGTCGCTGCCTCTGGCTCGTCGGGCGAGTGCGAGCTCGTCCTCGACGGCTGCACCATCGAGGACAACACGGGCCACGGCGCCGTCGTGACGACCACGGGCAGCACGCAGCGGCTGAACCTGACGCTGCGCGACTGCACCGTCAGGCGGGCCACGGGCTGCGGCCTCTCCTTCACCGCTGACGGCGACGGCCAGACGTCCGAGTACCACATGACCCTCGAGGGGACGCTCGTCGACTCCCCCACCTCGCACGGCGTCTTCGCGCGCCTCACCCAGGGCTACGCCAACCTGAACGTCACCGTCGACGGCTCCACCATCTCGCGCGCGGGCGCCGACGGGGTACACGTCGAGTACGACCTCACCTACTGGACCTGGGACAAGGCCCCGAGCGCGGTGGGCAACCTGTCCGTCGTGGGCTCGACGGTGGCCGACTCCAGGGGCTACGCGGTGTACGACAGCCGGATGCTCCGGTCCTACTACCAGTGGGCCCAGGCCAGGTCCACGCTCACGGCGTTCCTCAACTTGATCGACTCGAGCTTCGTCAACCACACGAAGGCCACGGTGTACGTGCTCAACCCCTCGCAGCTGCAGTACGCCGCCTACGCCTCCGAGGTCGTCGTCGACGGCTGCGACTTCACGAACGCGACCGGCGCGGGCCTCTACGACCGGGTCGACAGCCTCTCGCCCATGAACGGCGGCACCACCGCCGTGTCGTGGTCGGTCCACGGCTCGAGGTTCGAGCGGCTCACCGGGGCGGGGTTCGCGGTCGAGCTGCGGCGCGCCGACGGCGCGGCGCTCGTGCTGGACGTGCGCGGCTGCTCGTTCACGGGCATCGGGGATTCGGCCATCACGCTGTGGGCCACGAGCGCGATGCAGGGCAACACGAACGCCATCATCGAGGGCTGCACGTTCCTGAATGTCGCCAAGTACGCCGTCTACCTGAGCCCGGGCAAGCCCGACTCGACCACCGACACCCACGAGCTGCGGCTGCACGGCCTCACGCTCGAGAACACGACGGGCGTCTACGCGAGCTTCGACGGCGTGGCCCCGGTGGACGTGTACCTGCTCGAGGTCGACGGGCTCGATGCGGCCGACACGCGCGGCGACGCGCTCAAGGTGCTGCTGCACCCCTACAACTCCGCCGAGATGACGACGGTCCTGCGCAACATGCTCACCCAGGACACCAACGGCACCGCGGTCCACGTGGCGCTCACCTCGGACAGGGCGCAGCCCCTGTGGGGCACCCTCGCGGGCAACAACGTGACGCTCCTCGACCAGGTGGGCGGCCTCTTCATCCAGGACCACACCGGACGCC
>Ga0316630_10000525_pt1 | contig 12308 bp, 21 predicted proteins | sample OWC_May_M1_C1_D6_FD_207658 | JGI IMG/M metagenome (GOLD analysis project Ga0316630, IMG submission 207658) | Wetland soil microbial communities from Old Woman Creek delta, Ohio, United States - OWC_May_M1_C1_D6_A | ecosystem: Environmental > Terrestrial > Soil > Wetlands | place: USA: Ohio...
TTCAGCTGGTTTGTTATATTTGCCATATTTGCACGTCTCTTTATATACCTTGGATTCTTTACAGAAGAAAGAGGTGTTTACTGATGCGAAATGATGAAGCTGCAATGGAATACGGCGCAGCGGTAACTTGGGTAGTAATTTTATTTATTTTATTCGTGACAGGAATTTTGTATATGATGATGACACCTTTAATAGATACATTTCTTCAAATAGGTGCAGATTCCGGTGCAGATTCTCAGACAATGCAAGTACTACATGATGCAATTAAAATTTATTTCCCAATAATTGTGATATTTTCAATTATAGTGTATGGCTGGAGAAAAAGTAGAAACAGAATCGAATAGACAAAACATTATTTATATTAAGAGGTGTTATATAAAACTATGAGTTCAAATAAATCTGGTAAGACAACCAATAACATAGTTTTTAAAATAAAAACACCAAAAGGTATGATAAACTTAAAGGATGTCGGAGATAATTTGGATCAATTTATTACCGTCGATGTTATAGAATTCAAGACGGGCAAAAAACTTGGTAATTTCAAACTTGAGGAATTTAAGCTTAAATTTATGTGATTTGATTTTCTATGAGCCATTTACCAGGTCATCATAAGATTGGAAAAAAACAAAAATTTGCTTCCGAATCCGTTACTATATTGAATACACAATATAATATAAATAAATCGTTAATTAAATATCATGTATTTTTACTAGTTGTCTTATCTATAATTTCAAAAATAGTTACTATAGGATTCACAATATTTTTTGCACGATCTTCTATTGATTATTTTGATTTGAGAACATATGCTTTAAAATCAATGTACCTTGCTGGAGGCAAAATACCTTATTTGGATTTCTATCACGAATATCCTATAATGTCGGTATTTTTAAATCTGATATCTGCTCTGCCATCTATATTATTTGATAATGCAAGTCTGGTTTTTTCATCGTTCCAACTCCTCATGATCTTATTTGATATAGGAACAGTGATATGTGTTTATTTCATCGCATTGAAAATTTATAATGAGAGGATTGCATTTATATCAGGTATTATATATACATTGTCATTGGTAGCTGCATATACAACTCTTACCAGATTTGATTCTTTTGCGGTATTCCTTCTCACCTTCTCGGTGTTGCTTGTTCTTTATCACAAGGAGCAAGGGTATCTTATAAACGCACTTGGCTTTTTTACAAAAGTTTTTCCGATTATTACGTTACCCTTTAGCATTATTTATTTATCAAAAGCAACATCATATAAGAAACAAATAAAGGACGCAATTTTATTTTATTTAATTCCTGCTGTTGTATCAATAGTGCCATTTATATTTCTTATTGGATGGGAAAAGGCACTCAAGCCCTATATATTTGCAACAGGATCAGGCCTGACAACAGAATATGCCAATACGTTTACTTTTATGGTATATTCATGGATACATGATGTATTCAAATTGTCTATAGAATTTTCAACAATTTCTAATATATTATATGGTACAATGATAATAACTATTACAGGGTTACTATTTATTGCTTATAAAGTTAAGGAAATTAAGCCAATTAACTTTATCGTTTATATTACGATATCGCTTTTTGTTCTTATATCATTTACAAAATTCCATAGCCCACAGTATTTTATGTGGATTACACCATTCTTTGCAATTCTTGTAGCAGATAAGATAGAAAAGATATCGGTCTTTTTTCTCTCACAACTGATTGCATATATCGAATTCCCAATTTTATTTGGCACATTTTATACAAATGTCCAGTATACAGGAAGAACAGGGTCGGCTCAATGGAGTGTTGCATTGGCATTTTTTACGATTGAATATATAATTCTTTTTATACTTCTCTACATATGCTCCAGTGAATTACGTGGAGACATAAAGGAAACAATTAAGTATTATTTCCACTAATATATATACTGGTGAAGTGTGATGGATAACGTATATAACAAAAGCCATTTGAGGCGATTTGCAGGAAAGCAGACACGAAAATCAAATTATTCAAAAATCAGTCGTGGAGCAACCAGATTCAGGAGAAAGGTACGGTATTAAAAATACCAGGATAATATTAAATAGTTTTAAGATTAACATTATACTCAAGGTGAAAGAAGATGGGATTTAAGATGGGTGAAACCTGTGACGGCTGTGATGCCATTGCAAAAGGACTGAAAAAGTATGAGAACAAGGACAAGATGGCGAAGATGAAAATCTCCGCTGGTGAGGATGCAAAGAAAGACATCATAAAATATACTAAAGATGCAGCTGATGAATCAATCAAAGTTTCGAAGAAAATTGCCGGAAATCTAAAGGAAGCAAAAGGGATTGAAGGCGTTGAAATCGTAGCTCCGAAAGGTTTCAAAGGCATCAAGCTTAAGCCAAGAAAGAAATATTAAAATTAATTTAAAACAATATTTTATTTGGTGAGGTGTAGCAATGGCAAGAAGGTTAAAAAGAAAAGGTTATGTAGCTCCTGGGGGAATGGATGTACCGAGAGATGAAGAAGGCAATATTGTTGGGATTGATGAAACAGTAATCGAAGCGCCAGTTGAACCTCAGATGCCAAATGTTGAACCAGAGATAAAAACAGAAACTATTGAACCAGAGATTGTTATTCCACGACCTCCTATTGATAACCCCCCGGCAATTATTATGCCTCCACCACCTGGTGGATCATCTGGTGGGGCTGGAACACCACCTCCAAGTGCCGGGTCACAAAAGACAAAGCAGTATGCGACACCACCCCCTGGTGGGGCAGCTGGTGGATCCCAGCAGCAGAAAAAGAAATTGAGAGGCCCAATCAAGTGGTTTGAAGAGGAAGTCCTTGATATGGGTAATAAGGCTACAGGCCCATATTCAGAGACTACAGACAGGCTTGCAGCTCTTGGTGGATATTCGAATAAGACATGGAGAACTATCCAGGAAGAGAAACAGAGAATTGCAGACGATTATAAAGCAGCTTCTTATAAAGTTAATTCTTATGAAGAAGAATTGAATGAAATAAAAGAAAGAAGAAGTAAGATATCTGAAGATCTTCGAAGAGCAAAACTCAACAAGGATGAAATTAAGGTAAATAATTTGATTGATGAATATAATTCATTGAATGATGAATATAATAGAGTATATAGTTCATATAGGGCAGCAAAGAATCAACAGGATAAATCTAAAAATGAATCACAGGACATATTGCGAGAGCAGTCAAAATACGGATTTGCAGTAGCCAAAGGCGAGGAGATAGACAAGAGGGAGCATCACTGGAGAAAAGAATGGGCAAAACCGATTGCTGAGAATACTGCTGAAATGTTAGGCCGGCCAAAGATTGGTGATATAACCGATGTTGTTGGATATGGCCAGATGACTGGTAAATCTGCATCCGCTGGTTTAAATGAATTGGTGGGAGGATACAGGACAGCAGCTGGTGCAAATGAATGGACACGTACCCGTGTCGGTGACAGGCAACTAGTAGAGGCTTTAGTAAATGTACGACCAAGTGGTATGATTACAGAATTTGGCGCACCAGGAACTGTTGGTGGTGGAAGTGTATCACGGCAGTTTGAGTATAGTACACCATTACGGAGAATAGCTGTTGGCGATGTTACAGCACGTCCTGGATATATTTTGAATATCGAAGATATTCATAGAAAGAAACAGAACAAATCTGCTCCAAGAATATCCCGTAAAAAGATAATGATAAAACGGGCCGCAATTAAGAAGTCGGGAAGATCGGCTGTGCTTGGAACAATTACAAAACTAAATAGTGTTGCTACACCAGGATCATTAACCCTTGTCAAATCAATAGATAATGTTGGTAAGGCCGGGATTCTTACAATAAAATCTATGGGAGTGAATAAGCAAGGATCACTTAAAAGTACCAAGAAAGTTACTATTGAAGCTAACCCACTTACATTGAATATGGGTGTAACAGCTGGTGTTGGGCCTATCACTTCCAAGTCGCTTGAATTCAATCTTAACAGGCAATCTATCTCAATGAAAAAGAGAAGGCTGGTGAAGGTATAAATGGTAACACGGTATCCACAACCACCTGGTGATGAAGGATCCAGGAAAAAGTTAGCTAATAGAAAGGCAAGCGTATCTGATGTTGCAAAAGGATACATGGGTATTGTAAATATTTATCAGTTGATCCCGAAAGGAGCTGGCCCCGTTCCTGTTACGTCCTTAGGTATTCCTCCTGCTCCCGCAGGATCAAAAATTTATCCACAGAAAAAGCAGAAACCGACTCCCGAACAATTAGCTGCTGAGAGAAGATTGTCTCTTGCTCATACTGATGTTGGGTGGAAGTTTGATACCAGTGAACGGCAATTCAGGTTAGCAGTTAAAGAAGGAGATAGATTTGGACAGTTTCTTTTACCAGCAAGGGATTATAGTCCGGATTCTATGACAAAATATGAAAATGAATTAAACTTGCATCCTAATTTAGTGGAGAGGAATATTGACAGGAAAAAATATAATCATGCAATGGATCGATTATTGGATGTCGAGGGAACAGAAAAATTTCCAAAAGTATTATTTCAACAGGCTATGAATTTACGGATCCATATTGGGAGAATGAAAGAGCTTTTTGATGATTATAAATCAGAACTCAAGGCAAGAGGTAAAGAAACAGAAATTACAACTATTGGTGAAGTGCCAAGATCCGAAAAGAAATCTGTAGGTATAGAATTTCCATCACTTATGCAATCAAAAGAGATAGCTAGCAGAGTATTGCCAAATTCATTACCAGGTATACGAAGAATTGCTCCCGTTGCAGCTCATGATCCATCGAGAGGATTTCAGAAAATAAGTGATGCGACAGCAGTTGACATATTTAAAAGGAAACCAGAAGCGGTAAAATATGTGGAAGAGAAAGAAGGTGTAACATATTATCTCGATCCTAGTGTATCAGTTGATAGAAGAAAGCAGAGATCTAAAACAAAGATAAAGAGAAAAGTATCATCAAAGAGCAAACTAAGAAAAACTGCTATATTGAAGAAGCTGAAATGCAAGTGTAAGAAACCTAAACGGAGGCGCTAAGATGGTAAAAATAATTGCTAAACGTGCAGTAAAAAGAAAGCCAGTAAGACGAGGTTATACCTATTCCGATAAGACACGTTTCAAATCTGTAAATCAGCTCATCGATGTAGTTATGCAGCCTGGAACAAGTGAAAAGATAATGGGTGAAAAACGTGCAGCATTTAAATATCTTAAACTTGTGTATGGATTATCTAGCGAAGAAATAGCCAGAAGAATCGAGGCTAAGAAAGAAAAGCGAAGAAGAATAGAAGATATCCAAGCTCATTTCAGGGGTGAGAAATCTGCTCATGAAGTTGCTGAAAAATGGAAGCAAGTTGGATATACTCCGGAAAAAGTTCATGATGCAGCTATATATCTAAATTTAGCTGAAATTCCAGAAAAAGATGTATTGAGGACAAGAGCCACTTCACTCCATCAATCATATATTGATAAATTAGTACAGGAACCAATGTATACACATAATGTAGTATGGATGAAAGTGGTTGATAAAATCCGTGATGTTAAAAGTGGAAGAATAACTGTAAGACAGTTTATTGATTTTCTGGTAGATATAGCTGAGCAAAGGCCTGAGTTTTCAGCTCATATAGCTAATATATTATCAAGTGAAGATAGTTTATTACAATTTATTAACAGAACTAATCCACAGGAAAAATTCACGTTTATGGGAAAGAGTGGCAGAGAATTAAAAGACAAGCTTTTATTACTGATTACAGAGCGGCAGCTGCTCAGAAATAAGGAATTTCCAGTCAAAGAAAGATTAAAGGAAGTACCATCAATAGAAAGAAAATTGGAGCTTCATAAATTGGAAGAAGAAAAGAAAAAATTTTATAAGAGTTCCGAAGATAAAAAATTCGATAGAGATCTATATGGCGAAGGTCTAGAAGAAGGGCCACTGGACAGGAAGCGAAGAAGAAGAAAAACCAAGATAAAAAGGATACAGAAAAAGATTATAAGAAAGAAACCTATAAGAAAGACAAAACGATGTAGGTGTAAATAATGGCTCGACTAATGCAGATCCGAAGTGAAGTAAGTGATGCAACAAAAAAGATATTACAGGATGCATTTGAGAAAAAGATATCAATGGAAGAGGGTGCTAAATCAGCTGGTGTACCTATAGATGAATTCAAGGAAGCTGTTAAAGTTTGGAGACAGCATTTCGATACCTCCGGGTATAATGCAAATGTGCAGAAAATGATTAGTTTTAAAGGTACAGTCCGTGAGATGACTCTACAGGCTACGAATAGGAAAGGTGGTAAATACCCTCTTAAAGTAATCAACTTATATATGAAACCCAATACCGAAAGGTATTATGAGGAGAAGGCATATCCTGTGGATAAGAATGCGATACGCAAAGGTAGCCCAAGTGAGGGGTATCACCCCGATAAGGCATCTTGGTCGGATTTTCATCAAAAACGGGAAAGGGTTAAAAAGGAGAAAACACCCGGTTTCATGGGTGAGGAGCCCATTGATATTGGGCGTAAAAAGGGTAGTTCCATACGTAGAATGAAGTTACGCATTAGACGTTGCAAGTGCCTTCGCAAGAGAAAATAAGGATATTGCGTAACTACCTATTTTACGGGTAAATAAGGGGGGTATACCCCCCTTACCCCGTTTTTAGAAATGGTATATAGGACGTATACCCTACGTATACAACGTAGGGCTTTTTGGTAGCCCCCCCTACCCCCCTCCCCCAACCCTTGCGTATGCGTATCCCTTTTATTAATATATGCGTGTTATTAATATATGCGTATATATTAATATAGGGTATAATATTAATATTGCGTAATATTAATAGATCCCATATGTATCTATTAATAAGGGAAAGGTTTATATACTTACGCATGTTATATAGAAGTAGTCAATTCTATGGTTTTTAATCATTATTACTATCCTTAGTATAGTATATGGTCATAGAGTTGAACTAGCTCCATAGGAGTGTAAAACAAATGTCGTTAGTGGACGACCTCTTAACTGAGGCAAAAAAGAACCAGAGCGCAGCTCAGGTTCCAGTAGTACAGAATGTGAACACAGTGGCAGCTCCAGCAGCTAAGCCTAAAAAAGATGACCTCGCTGCCCTTATAAAGGCACAGGGTGAGATGATTGCGCAGCTCAAGGCAGAGCTTGCCAAGAAAGCCGCCACCCAGGTTCCGGCGACAGCACCAGCAGCTCCGGTGCAAATGACCCACCTGTCCGGCTACCCGGCTGGAATCAACAAGAGGACTGGCAAGGCCTACCCCGCAGGGTACAAGTGGCACGCAAAGCCGTTCCCGGTTGGAACCAATGCATACGGTGGGGTCTCAATTGACACCCTGTTCCAGATTCGGCTTGAGTACGGCCCCGGCAAAGAGCTTGACTTCTTCAAGGAGATTGACTCAGTCCTGAAGAACGATGCGGTCATCAGCACAACAATGGCATTCCAGCGTGTCAAAGCGGACAAGGACAAAATAGTCCTCTGATCCTTTTTTTTTAATCTTCCTATTATTATACAATCTTAAGATCCCTGTTATTCGGAACGAGGTAATATCATGAACCAAAAACACGAAGAACAAAAGGATGGTTCTAATCAGAGCCGTCCTGGTATTGGTGTCAGAACCCCGAAAATATTTATGACTTGTTGGAACGAAAAGGAGCATGAAACCCTATCTCCAGTCCGGTTTAGTGATTTTGTTTTCAAGCCATGCCCCGAATGTGGCACAACCCACAAGTTGAGCCATCGTATTGATAATGGTGAATGACATGGACGCTTTTCGGACATCCGAGAACACGGTAAAATTTTACTGGAAAAATTCTGGAAAAGAGCTGGATTATCCAAGTGCTCTTATCGGAACCAGAACCCCGACTTTGTTTATTTGGACTAAAATGGAGCATCTTTACTCCATCATATCCAAAGAGGACATTTCCAAGAACCAGAAAATTATCGTGGGCGGCGATCATGAATATACACCGCTTGAGTTCATGAAGATCGTTTCTGGAGCTAGAATGTGGACATTCGACAGGACTTTAATGTGATAATATGGAAGTGATTGATCCTATCATTGAACAAAATCTGATGGATTGCATGTGCAATTTCCAATTCAATCTTCCGATCGATGCGGATGAAGAGTACTATCCAAAGCTGTGCATACACGGTGAATATCCGGACGATTGTTTGTTCTGTCTCGATGACTCGTTCAGAACCCCTCCGAAATGATCTGGACTTAAGTGCGTAAGGGATGAACCAAGTATGTCTGCACGTTTCCTAAACAAATTGCATGAGCTGTTTAACCGTTTCCGGCTCATTTTTCCAGTAGTAAATTCGTACTTGGCTGTGGCATTAAAAATCCCAAAATTGGCTGCCGAATTAACCCTCCGAGCCGCAAAGCTGTGGGTGGTGATTTTTGTGAAGATCACGGACGGAAAGATATTGATCGTTTACGATCCTTGCACTCAGGATATCAAGTGGAGTTCGAATCTCCACCACCCACCTTCAAAAAGGATGTGATTAAGATGGATCGAATTTGTAAATATTGTGGAATTTCTGAGTTAGAACATACTCAAAATTATTATCATTCTATTGCAAGGCCGGATTTGTTTGCTGTAGATCCACTCGATTGTGCAAAGTCTTTACATAATAAGCACGAATTCATTGATTTTGGTGTTAATGCGAACGCTTTTGATAGACCCGCTACTTTTAAAGATCTAAACTCGGAAGAGCCAAAATATACAAAAAAGAGCAAGTCATCATCTGATGATTCTTGGCGTGAAGCTGCTTATGAACGGGCAGTCTTAAAAAGATTGGAAAGAATAGATCGTGAAGAAAGACAAAGACGGGATCGTGAGGAAAAAAAGCGTGAAAAAGAGCGCGATAGAGAGGAAAAAAAATATAAAGCTCAAAGAGAGCAAGTCGATGAATATGGTATAGAATTACCAAAACCAGATATTCCGTATGTGTTTATAAAGCGGTACGAAAAAGAGGATGGAACTAAAGTGAGGTCGCATTTTAAGCACGAAAAAGGATGGAAAGATCTTACATTAAATAATGAAGATGTATCAAGGACGTGATAGAATGATGAAAACTTATTTTGGGCCTGCCTGGATTGAGTTCATCTGTTGTAGCAGGAGATATCACATCAAGAACAATTCTTTTGAAGCACGTTGCAATCTTTATGATTACCTGAACTTTTATAAATATACAAGGGGGATTGAGATATGAAAGTGAACCAATATACCGTTTTTGTGATCGAAGATGAAAAAAATTCAACAATTAAACGTGTTGATGGAACATTTCAGATCAATTGGCATGTTTTGGACATGATTCACATTGGTATTGGTGGTACAAATGAATGGCCTAAGATATCTGTACAGTGATTATATCCACAAAGTGGATTATTATTGCAAGCTCAAAGATTGCAATCGTGCTCCGTGCAATTGTGAATTTGTCAAATGCCAAGAACTCATAATGAAAAAGGAGAATGAACCATGAAAGAAAAAGACGAAGGTGTACCAGAATTAGAACTGATGCTCCGTGAAGATGCAAGGAAACTTGTGAAACATGCACTTGATCAGGGAGTTCCTGCACAATGGTATTTCCATCATTTGCAGGGTCATGTATTCAGAGCTACTATAACTACTTCCTCTGATGTTGACTGGCTTTTGAGCAGAGGGGAAGAAGCTCGTAGATATTACGATGAGCAGATAAAAGAACTGACACGAAGGCGAGAAATTTTTGGGAAGGAAAAAAGTGATTAACATGGTTCGAATAAATACATCAAACGGGTACATCATTTCCGTCATTCAAAGTACACGTGGTGGTGGAATGATGATGGAAGCTCTGGTATGGGCCAACAATAACCCATCAGGAAAAACAATCGACATCGAAGGTGTTGATATGAGCTTTCTAGATGAACATGGGTTGGTGGAACTGGTCAGAAAGGTTGGGGAGCTCCCGAAGGTGGAATGGGTATGAACAAGGAAATAATGCTAGCTGCCGGGTTCAAGAAAGAAGTTGAGCTGTTCGAAAAAGGATGTTGTCCTATTTGTGAGAGGAAAATCAACCCGGACACATTCAGGGATGAGGTGAGCAGAAAAGAATTTGAGAATTCTGGTCTGTGTCAGGAGTGCCAGGATATTACGTTCGGTGAGGATTACTGAGTATGAATAAATGTTGTGATCCATTAACACCAAAATCTCCAAAAGAACTGCACGATATGTACCTGGCAAAAATGAGATCAACGAAACAAAAGAATGTTGAGGAAAACATGAAGAGCAGCTTATGTGATAAATGTAACAATGGAGCGCAGGAATGTTGTGAGTGCGATTATTTCCACATATACTTCCTGCACAACAAGTACCCGGAAAACAAAGAAATTACCGAGTTCTTTAAAACAGTTTCAAAAGCAACCAAGAAAATGATTGATGAACAGGAGTCAGATGAAGAGGACTATAACGAGGAAGTGATTGATGATGAAAACTGATCAGAAAACAGTTGGTGATTTCGAGTCCGTGTCATCGGAATTCGAACTCTTATTCAGGTGCGATGAGTGCCATAAGAAGTTCAAAGGGAAAGAAGTTGTTCTGGAACCATATAAAAGAAATATGATCATGGTAAATCCCATGTTGAGCTTCAAGTTCTTTGAAGCACCAGATCACTTTATTGGAACTTCCAATACAGGAAATCTTGATGAGAACAAAGAGTACTACACCCTTCATTGCCCCAAATGTAGTACACTTCATTTATTCGGAATGGATATGGCACAATGACGCAACTTGTCAAGGAGTACGATTAGAATGCCAGAAATTAAGCTTCAAAAGTATTTTCCAAAAAAATACAATGGCGAATATGTTGGTGGATGGGCATATTGCCCTTTGTTCATTCCTAATATGTGGATGAAACACTGGTTCGGTCATGTTCACTATTTCGTCTGTTATTGTGGTGGAAGGCAATTTACGTACATCAAGGACAACCAGGAAGAACTTACAGATGGTGGTGGAACATGGGCCGGATTCGATATGTTTGGTATCAGGTGGGGAGCATAAATGAGCGTCACAATTTTCCAATACATTGATGGGATTACCATTAAAGGGCATCCCAAAGGTCTTGGTAATGAAAGTGGGGTTTGTGCTCTGCTTGAAGGTGAAGATCAGGAAGAAGTTCTCAAGTGGTTCAAAAGGAACAAGCCTGTATTATGCAGGAAAATCTTTGGAGAGTGAAGTAATGACCGTCATAACTCATTTGAACGAAATTGCCGATGCGTACAAGCTGAGTGTAGAGATTGTGCGGTACATGCAGGAGAGTGGAAGGAAAGTTACCGTAATCTGGGGAAACGAGAACATAATGACCGAAGTATTTGGTACAGATTAGGGAGGAACAGGAATGAAAGTATATCATATCAGCCATGATGATCTGATGAAATTATCACAAAATTTATATAATATATGTGATATTGTGGCTGTTGATGAGATAGTTCGTGGAAAGATAAATAAAGACGTTATTGAAATGGAGAACATCATATATAGAACTTCCCATGAGGAGTGATCATGGTCTTTAATCGACAGGACAGAGATGTGGTTCTTGCACGGTTCTGTATTGATGGAGATTCCGGCAAGACTATCAGGTTCGTGAAGCGCAGAGGAAAGCTTCTGAGGATTGATGACATCAATACATATAAGGATGGACTACATCACAGAATTGATCGCACTACTGAAATTGACCCGTTGAAGATGTTGAAGCTCATAAATGATGCGATCAATGCCACAACCAGAGGAGATTTGGAAACATACGAAATCTGGATAAGCCACTCTATCAATAAAGAGCTATGGAGTTGATTGATTATGTTCACATTTACATCATTGGATGGAACACCAATTCCAGAATGGGCAAATGTCTTTCTTAATGGTAAGATAAAAGAAGAATCAGATCGTAAAATGTTCAATAAACTGATCCATAAAATTGAAAAATATTTCAGTGAATGGAATGAAGAGCACTGTACTGAATGCAGTTCGAGCCATTGGAAAAGTCAATATCCAGAATTTTCATATAGTCATGGGTGCTGTCGTGATTGCTGGGGTCATAAAGGATATTTCAACGATTACGAACGCAAAGGTATGAAAGAGAGATCCATGCTTGTGAGGAGGAAGGAACTTTTTAGTGAGTTTCACGGATTTTTCAACGAATCAATATATGGATGCTCTCTTTCAAGACATCTACGATCAAAAACATGTCTGGTATTTTGTTGCGATTACGGAAAAGCAGATACAATACATCCGATAGTTGAAAAAGCTTGTAAGATCCGGGGGTTTG
>Ga0316630_10000526_pt1 | contig 12297 bp, 12 predicted proteins | sample OWC_May_M1_C1_D6_FD_207658 | JGI IMG/M metagenome (GOLD analysis project Ga0316630, IMG submission 207658) | Wetland soil microbial communities from Old Woman Creek delta, Ohio, United States - OWC_May_M1_C1_D6_A | ecosystem: Environmental > Terrestrial > Soil > Wetlands | place: USA: Ohio...
GCCGCTGCGGCTTGGCGTCATTTACACGATCGGACCGTACCTGTTGCCGGGGCTGGTGCGGCAACTGCTGAAGGACGCGCCGGAGATGCCGCTGCTCCTGACCGAGAACTTCACCGTCAAGCTGATGGAGCTGCTGAAGAACGGCGAGATCGACGTCGCGATCATGGCGCTGCCTCTGCCGCAGACCGGCTTGCTGCTGCAGCCGGTCTACGACGAGCCGTTCATCATTGCGACTCCGCGTCATCACGCCTGGGCCAAGCGCAAGAGCATCCCGAGCGAAGACCTGAAGAAGGAGACGATGCTGCTGCTCGGCACTGGCCACTGCTTCCGCGACCAGGTGCTCGAGGTGTGCCCCGAACTCTCGCGATTTTCGTCGTCAGCCGAGGGCATCCAGAAAACCTTCGAAGGCTCATCGCTCGACACGATCCGGCACATGGTGGGCTCCGGCCTTGGCGTCACCGTCCTGCCCAGCAGCTCGGTGCCCGAGAAACCGTCGCGCGACTCGCTGCTCGAGTACATCCCGTTCAAGGCGCCGGCACCGGACCGCCGCGTCGTGCTGGCGTGGCGCAAGTCGTTCACGCGCGGACCCGCGATCGAGGCGCTGCGCCTGGCGATCCTGAAATGTCCGCTGCACGGAGTGACCAAGCTGCCGGACGCGCCGATCGAGACTTGGTAGTGGACGGCTATCGACGTCCAAGCATTTCCCGATTGGTCAGTCCGCCGATGAGCCGCTAGCATGATCATTGGTAGTTCAACGGAGAGCGCAATGGCGAAGAAGAGCAAGGCAATGGCGGCCGTGAATGGCGCGCCGACGATCGACATCGGCATCGGCGACAAGGATCGCGCGAAGATCGCGGACGGTCTGTCGCGTGTGCTGGCGGACACCTATTCGCTGTACCTGAAGACGCACAACTTCCACTGGAACGTCGAAGGGCCGATGTTCAACACGCTGCACCTGATGTTCATGGACCAGTACACGGAACTGTGGAATGCGCTCGACGCGATCGCCGAGCGCATCCGGTCGCTGGGCTACCCGGCGCCGGGCACCAACAGCGAGTTCGCGCGTCTGACGTCGATCGACGAGACGTCGGGCGTGCCCGAGGCGATGGACATGGTGCGCCTGCTCGTGGCCGGCCACGAAGCCGTGGCACGCACCGCGCGCAAGGTATTCCCTGCGGTCGACAAGGCAAGCGACGAATCGACCGCCGATTTGCTAACGCAGCGGTTGCAGATCCACGAAAAGACCGCGTGGATGCTGCGCAGCCTGCTGAAGTAGACGCGGAATTCGTTGCCTGTGATCGCGTTGAAGGCCCTGGTCTTCGACGTCTTCGGCACCGTCGTCGACTGGCGCGAGGGCGTCGCGCGGGAGCTTGCTGCCTTTCTCGCGCGCCACGCCATCGGGGGCACGGAGGCGCATGTGCTGGCCGATGCCTGGCGCCGGCGTTATCAGCCCGCGATGGAAGCCTGCCGCTCGGGTCGTCGGCCGTTCGCCCGCCTCGATGTGCTGCACCGTGAGAACCTCGAGGCGGTACTGCGCGATGTCGGGGCAGATCTGACGGCGATCGCGCCTCAAGAACTCGATAACCTGAACTGCGCTTGGCATCGCCTCGACCCGTGGCCGGATGCGATTGCCGGGCTGCAACGCCTGAAGACCCGGTATGTCATTGCTCCGCTGTCCAACGGCAACGTGTCGCTGCTGCTCAACATGGCCAAGCGGGCGGGCATCCCGTGGGACGCGATCCTGGGCGCTGAGGTCGCCGGCGCCTACAAGCCGCAACCCGAGGCCTACCTGCGCACAGCGGACATCCTCGGGTTGTCTGCGGGCGAGGTCGCTCTGGTGGCTGCCCACAACGGCGACCTGCAGGCGGCCCGCGCGTGCGGGCTCAAGACCGCCTTTGTGCCCCGAACCTGCGAGCACGGGCCGGGTCAGACGACCGACCTCGTGCCGGCTGAGCCGTGGGACATCGTCGCGGCGGACTTCGTCGACCTGGCACGTCAACTCGACTGCTGAGCGCCAGGCACGGTCTCGCCGACCGAGCCCTAGTTGGTCTGGAAACTGAATCGCCCCGAACGGTCGCGCGCGACGACGTAGCGTGCGCCATGGCGCGGGCGGACGCCGGTGGTGCCCTCGGTATCGTCGGGCCAGAGTATGCGCAGCGTGCTGTCGTTGCACCGCGTGTGAGTTCGCGTCACTTTGACGGCGAGATTGAACGCCTCTCCATCGACTTCGTAGCGGACCGGGGTGTCGGTGCGGTTGGCGACCTCGAATCGCGTCGACGCACTACGTGGCCTGGCGAAGAGCTGCACGGCGTAGTAGCGGGTGCTGTGCTCGCTGCGCGCGACGCCGAAGCCGATGTGAGTCGCCGGCGCGAGCAGCATGTTTTCGCGATGCCCAGGTGACTGCCACCATCCCGCCACCAGCCGGGACGCGAGCTGCTCCGAAGTGAATCCGGACGAGCTGAATACGTAGGCGATGTTCTCGGCCACCATGCAGTGCTCGTAGCCTTCGGCGGCTGCACGATCGGCAGGCCGTCGCGCGTCCGCCTCGTGTCCGTAGCGCTCCGTGCGCGCCATGAACTCGGCGAACTTCTGCGCCGCCTCGGCAAGGTTTGCATCGGATTCGACCGCAGTCAGGCCGTGGCGACTGCGAAGCGCGTTGGTCCGCTCGATCACCTGGGGGCCGACGATCGACGCGTCAGGCAGGCGCTCGCGCGCGGACTGTGCACTCGCGGAGGTCGCGAGCGCCATCGCGAACAACAGGCAGCTCACGCGAGCCGGCAGCGCACCATGCGCCAGCGGAGCCGCGTGCGCCGCTTCGTTCCGGTGTCTCTGAAGGATCGCCCCGATCATCGATTGCCCAAGCCAAGAAGTGCAGTTGTCATGAGGCAAGTTTCACGCCCTTGAGCGGCCGCTCCTGTGTTGTCGACGGCCGCTTTGCTGAACGACGTCAGTATCTCAGACGGTCGAGGTGGCAGGCGCGGGCGCTCAGGTCAGGCTCAGGCTTCGCAACTGCAACCGCCGTCGTGGGTACTCTGCTAGGCGCGCAGTTTCCAGACGCCATCGCCGCTGCGGCAAGCCACTTTGGTGCCCCAGGATTTCTTGCCGTTGGCACTGGCCTCGAGCTTGAACTCGCGGCAGTCGCCGCCGACGTCCCTGGCCGGCACGAGAACATAGCTGGTGCCCGTTCCGGCGCTGGTCCAGCGAACCGCCTGGCCCGGCGGAGCGAGTTCGAGGGCATGGCCGATGCAGGCCTCGTCGCCCTTGTCGAGTTGCCGGCCGATGCTGGCGCCGACGATCGCCCCGAGCGCTGCGCCGGCGATGATGGCGACCGTGCGGCCGGGTCCGTCGCCGACCTGCGACCCGATGACGCCGCCAACGGCGGCACCGGCCGCGCCGAGGATCACATTGGTCTGACAGCGCCCGGAGACCACGCCGTAGTCCTGCGGCCAGGCCCGGCCGCTGTACCCGACGTAGGTTGCATCGTTCTTCTTGCGCCAGCCGTGCGCCTTGGCGTGCGGCGGGGGATCCGCGCTCACGGGAGCGACGACGAGGAGGGCGGCGAGGGCCACGAGGCGTGCTGCTATTGACGGCATGGGCGCTCCAGAAATCGAGACACTCTGATATCAATAACGGCACCGCCGCGCCCGGGTTGATCGTCGCCGAGCTCGTGTCCGGACAGCCTCACGCGCCTGCGGTATCCCAGCGCGCGCGAAGCGCCTCGATGCGTCGGCGGTTGACGCCGTAGTCCCGGCCGCCTACGCGGGACGCGGAGCGCACCTGGATTGCCTTGGCGGCGGGATCGAGCCAGAACTCGGCGTCGTCGACGAAGCGCAGCCACCGGGTCATGAACTCGACTCGCAGGTAATCAGGCTCCTCCGCAACGATCCGGGCGCCGGGCCAGGCGGCGAGCAGGGCCCGTAGCCGCGTGATTGCGGTGGCGCTGTCGCCTCGCACCCGCAGCGGTTCAATCGAAGCGTAGGTGCTCGCGTAGTCGCCGTCCGGCCAGAGTCCGGCCTGGCTGCTGACGCTGTTCGGCGTGCGGGAGGGCGGTTTCAACTTGCCCTCCGTGACTCCGAGGTCGGAGGGCGATCGACCGATGAAAAGTCCGAATTGACCCGCGGCCAGGACCAGCAGCGGCAGGATGAAGAACAGGAAACCGAGGAAGGCGAGCGCGCGCATGGTCATCTCACGGGGTGCGGAACGATGCAATGAAGCCACGATCGATGCGATCCTTCCAGCGCCACAGCCAGTCGCCCGACCACGCCAGGCCGTTCCATGAGCCGATCGCGTGCTGCGGCCCGGTGGCAAGCAGATAGAGCGCGGTCTTCTGTGGTGTATGGCGACGCAGCGGCTGGCCGCCCGCCGCGCGGAGCAGATTATCCGCGAGTGGTGCTCCCGAGCGCACCGCGTACACGCCCGAGCGCGCACGCGGTGCATCGTCGATCGTTGCGATATCTCCGGCGGCGAACACGCTGTCATGCGAGACCGAACGCAGTTGACGGTCGACCAGGATGAAGCCGGCCGCATCCGTTGCGAGTCCTGTCGAGCGGACCCAGGCAGCCGGTGCGGCCCCGCTGGCCAGCAGGGTCAGGTCGCTGGGCAGCGATACGCCTTCGCGCAGGTCCACGTGGTCGCTGCTGACTCGAAGCGCCGTGGAATCGATCAGCCGCACTTGGGACTTCACCAGCGCCGCCTGCACCCGCGTGCGGGCTCGCTTGCTGTGACCCGGCAGCAGTGCGCCGCCGCTGACGAGCTGGACCTGCGAGCCGTTGCCGGCCGCGCGCATCGCGTAGGCGACGGCGAGCGCGACTTCCACGCCCCCCGCGCCTGCGCCGAGGACGGTGATCCGCGGTCGCTCGGCCTCCGCCAGGCGCGGCGCCAATACGCTCCACTTCGCGACGAAGTCCTCGATCGGCCGCAACGGCAGCGCCCAGCGCTGCGCGCCTTCGATCGCATCGGCTGCAATCTCGGAGCCGGTCGCAATCGAGATCAGGTCATACGCCAGCGCGTCGCCTCGACCGGTGAGAGCGCGCCGGTTGGCCGGATCCAGGCCGGTGAGGCGGTCGAGCAGCAGTGTGGCCCCGGCCGCCTGCACGAGCGGACGCAACGGTATGGCCAGTTCGTCGAGCGCGTAATGGCCGGCGATCCAGCCGGGCAGCATGCCGCTGTACAACTGCCGGTCATAGGGAGTAATCAGTGTCACCGCGAGGTCGGGTGCCCGCCGTCGCGCCAGTTCCCGTAGCACGGCCACGTGCGCATGGCCGCCGCCGGCAAGAAGCAGTCGCTTCATGGAGTGGCGAGTGTGATGTCGCCAAAATACGCGAGCGCGCGGCTGCCGGTGTTATCGGCATCCGTGGCGAACGCGATCGCGCTGATACGCGGAACGCCGCCCTGCGCTTCTGGGCCGAATGCACGGATGAAGTCGTCGCGCAGGTCGCGGTCTTCGTCGAACCAGCGGGTCTGCTGTCCGGCGACGCCGGAGCGCAGCACCAGCATGCGCACGCGATCGGTGTAGATGTTCGGCAGCCAGGTCGCGGGCGCCAACGTGCGGTCCCAGACGTAGCACAGCGTTGCCGCCGGAAGATCGAGCCTGAAGAGCCGCCGGCCCAGCTCGATCTTCAGCCGATCAAAGAACGACAGCCGGTCGAGTGGCAGGTCAAACAGCACACAGACTTTTGCGGCCAGGTCATCGCCGCGCTTGACCGACAGGTCGCTGCCCGCCGGGAACTCGTCGACGCGCCAGCTCCAGCGCAGCACCGCCGTGCCGGTATCAGTGTTCAGCGGGTGGACGACATTGGCGTACGAGCCGTCCGCCGTTGCCTTCACCACGCGTCGGCCGTCGAAATTGACGACCTCGTAGCTCGTGTGCCGGGGAATCTTCGGCAGCGTTATCACCTGCCATGGTGGCGGAACGCGACCATTCATTGAGCTTGACAGTGGTGTCACGTCCTGTGCGGTGGCGGCGAGCGAAATCGCGCAAAGGCCCGCAAGCAACCATCCCGGTGTCATGAATGTCATGACCAGAGCGTGCCCTCGAGCAGGCCCGTCGCGATCGCCAGTTCGAGGTCATCCGGACGGTCAAGGTCCGGCAGCGCACGCAACTCGCTCAGCGTCAGGTGGTTGTCGGCGCAGCGGCGACGTGTGTTGCCGAGCACTGCATCGCTGCCCCAGGGCATGTCGAGGAACAGTTCGCGATGCGGGCGGTTCATGCCGATCAGCACGTATCCGCCGTCAAGCGCCGGCTGCAGCACGACATCGCAAGTCTCGAGCCGATCCCGCGCCTGCAGGAGATCGTCCGGGCGCTGGGCCGGACAATCGGTGCCGATGATGATCGAACGCCTTTCGGTGCTGTATGCATGAACCGTCGCAGCCAGCATACGGGTACCGAGGTCGCCCTCCGGCTGGCAATGCAGTTCGGCACCGAAGCGCCGTGCAAGTTCCACGGTGTGCGCATCGACCGGACCGCTGATCCATAGAGCGACCTGTGCGCCGGACTCGCAGGCGCGCTGTAGCGCGAGTTCGATCAGATGCGCTTGCAGGGCCGCGGCGCGCTCGGCCCCCAGTCGCGGTATCAGCCGCGTCTTTGCCTGTCCGGGAACGGGCGCGCGTGCGAGCACCGCGACTAGCCAGGGGCGCATCAGCGCACCTCGCGATACTCGCGCGCCAGCGCCGCCGGATCCTCACCGCGCCAGTAGCGCCAACGCAGCGACCACATGAGCCAGATCGTCTGCCAGATCCCGCGCTGCTCCCAGCGCCGGCCCGAAGTCACCACCGGCACGGAAATCGCGGCAGGCGAAGCCAGGGCGCGCGCGCGCCGGGAGAACTCGATGTCCTCCATCAGCGGCATATCGGCATAGCCGTGCAGCTGCTCGAACAAGTGGCGCTCGACGAAGATCGCCTGATCGCCGGTGCAGATTCCCGTCAGACGCGAACGCAGGTTCATCAGTCGGGCGATCCACCTCAGCCACGGCGAGCGTCCGTCGATGCGGACATCGAAGTGGCCCCAGCGTGCGCCGGCAGCCTGCGCGTCGGCGACACGCGAGTCGGCATCGGTCGGCAAACGGGTATCCGCGTGCAGGAAGAGCAGCACATCGGCATCGCCGGCACGCGCTGCACCGGCGTTCATCTGTCGCGCGCGGCCGCGCTCCGCGGTGAGCATCTCATCAACAAAACGGCCGGCGCGTGCCGGCGTGTCGTCCTGGCTGCCGCCGTCGACGACGATTAGCCGGGCACCGCGTTTGCGCAGCCCTTGCAGCGCGGCCAACGCCGCTTCGATGCCCGCTGCCTCGTTCAGCACGGGAACGATGATCGCCAGTCGGCCCGACCTGTCGACCGCCGTCATGTCGCTCAGCGCAGCCGTGGGCGCCTGGGTGCCAGCCCGGGCATTGTTTCCTCGACGACCGCGAGCAATTCGCGTGCGCCGATCACATGCACCCCGGTCGGCAGGCGCGACACCGCGGTGAGGATCGCCTGCGCCGCGGTGCGCGGCCGCAGCGCCTGCACGTGCACCGGCAGCATGATCTCCAGCACCATGCGTCCGAGCTCACGCACTGTACGGCTGAGCCACGGACCTGCGGCTTCTGCAAGCTCCGACTGCGTCGGGCGCACGATCACCAGGGTCTCGAAATTCATCTGCACCAGCGCCAGTTCCTGTTCGCTCGAGACCGTGTGTGAGGCGGCGTTCATCTGCAGCAGCGCGGACAGCGGAGACACCACGACCAGACGCCGCACGCTGGCGTCCCGCGCAATGCGAGCGGCGTCGAGCAGGTGCTGCGCATCGAACAGTTCCGCCGGCGAGGAGCGTGGGACGAAAGTGTCCGACGTGGTGACGCAGATGAATGCGTCGTCGGCGCTGATGATCGAGCTGCCAATCCGCCACGGCCGGTACTTCGCCGTGCCGGAGGCAACTGCCTGCCTCAGTGCGACATGCACGAGTCGGTACTGGGGCGAGGCGAGCAATGCGGCCAGCAGTTCCTCGCCCAGTGCGCCGGCCATGCCGAGCGCCAGCGCCGCGCGGAGCGGTTCGACCGAGCGGCGCGGTTCACGGTGAGCCGCGGCAAGTGCGGCGTCGGTCGTCATGACGCTTCGAGTAGGCGCAGCTTCTCAGTGACCCTGCGGCGGGTACGCCGGCCGCTTGTCGCGGACCAGTGCCGGCAGGCAGGCAATTACGTCGCCCAGGCCAGCGTCACCACGGCGCCATGCCTGGAACGCCGATAGCATCGTCCACTGACCGCGTGTGACCGTGCCGCGCTTCCATGCTCCCGCAGCGTACTTGTTCGCTTCTGCCATCGTAGGATAGACGTGGATCGTGGCGAGGATCTTGTTGAGCCCGATGCCGTGCTTCATCGCCAGCACGTATTCGGCAATCAGCTCGCCCGCATGCGCCCCGGCGATCGTCACGCCGAGGAGTCGATCGGTGCCCGGCTGGGTGAGCACCTTGACGAAGCCCTGCGCTTCGCCGTCGGCGATCGCGCGGTCAAGATCTTCGATGCCATAGACCGTCGTCGTGTGCGGGATGTTCTTCTCGCGTGCTTCCTGCTCGTTCAGCCCGGCGCGCGCGACTTCGGGATCGGTGAAGGTCACCCAGGGAATCACGCGGTAGTCAGCCTTGAAGCGACGGAAGCTGCCGAATAACGCGTTGACGGCGGCATACCAGGCCTGGTGTGCCGCCGTGTGCGTGAACTGGAACGGACCGGCGACGTCACCGCATGCCGTGATGTTGGGGTAGATCGTCTGCAGCGTTTCGTCGGTCGCGACCGTGCGCTGCGGCGTGGTACCGATGCCGAGTTCCTCGAGTCCGTAGCCCTGCGTATTGGCGACGCGGCCGACCGCCACCAGCACCTCGTCGAAGGCAAGGCGCACTTCGCGGCCGTCCTGGTCGGCGATCAGCACCTTCTCGCCGCCGTCGATGAGGAAACGCTGCGCCTTGTGACCGGCGTGCACGCGGACGCCTTCGGCAGCGAAGCGGGCACCGATGAGATCACTGACTTCGACATCCTCGCGCATCAGGATGCGCGGCAGCATCTCGACCTGCGTGACGGCGCTGCCCAGCCGCGCGAACGCCTGAGCCAGTTCGCAGCCGATCGGCCCGCCACCGAGCACGACCAGTCGGCGCGGTAATGTGCGCAGGTTCCAGACACTGTCGGACGTCAGGAAGCCGACGTCGGCGAGTCCGGGGATCGGCGGCACGACCGGCCGCGCACCGGCGGCGATGACGATGCTGCGCGTCGTCAGTACGCGTGAACCGGCCTCGGTGGTGACCTCGACCGTCCACGGCGTGGTGATGCGCGCGCCGCCAGCTATGCACTCGACGCCGAGTGCCGTGTAGCGCTCGACCGAGTCGTGCGGCTCGATCTCGGCAATGACGCGCTGTACCCGCTCCATCACCGCGGCGAAGTCGAACTCGGCGCGCGCGCGCGCGATGCCGAATTCCCGAGAGCGGGCCATATGCGACAGCAGCTTGACCGAGCGGATCAGCGCCTTCGACGGCACGCATCCGGTATTCAGGCAGTCGCCGCCCATGCGGTGCTTCTCGACCAGCGCGACCCTGGCCTTCGTCGCTGCCGCGATGTAGGCCGACACCAGCCCGGCGCTGCCGGCGCCGATCACCACCATGTTGTAGTCGAAACGTGCCGGTTTGCGGTCGGCCCACTTCGCATAGACCCTGCGCGCCTTGAGCAGGTTGAGCGCCCACCTGGCGATCAGCGGGAAGACCGCGAGCAGCGTCAGCGCTGCGACCAGTCCGAACGTGATGCGGAACTCACCCAGCTTGCTGCCGGCAAAGACGTACACGATGGTGGCGGGCAGCATTGCCAGCTGGCTGACCCAGTAGAACGTCCAGGTCCGGATGGTTGTCAGGCCCATCAGGATGTTGACGAGCCAGAACGGGAATGCGACCACCAGCCGCAGCGACGCGAGGTAGAAGGCACCGTCGCGCCGGAACCCTTCGTTGAAGGTGCCGAGCTTGTCGCCGAAGCGACTCTGCACCCAGTCGCCGAACAGCAGTCGCGAGATCAGGAACGCAAGCGTCGCGCCGATCGTGGAGGCGAACGACACCAGAACCGTGCCCAGCACGACGCCGAACAGCGCGCCACCGATCAGCGTCATCGCCGCCGCGCCCGGAACGCTCAGCGCAGCAACGGCCACATAAAGCGCGAAGTAGATCGCCGGCACGGCGATCGGATGGCTGGTATAGAGCGCGTCGATGCGCGTGCGCTGGGTCTGGAAGAAATCGATGCTGAAGACCTGCTGCAGATCGAAGATGAAGAACGCCGCGATGGCGGCGACCAGCAGGCCCAGCAGCAACCATCGTTTGGAGTTCACCGTTGCCTTTGCGGGTGACTGGCGTGACGGTGGCGCCGGCGTGGGCGGCGGAAGGCCGTCTAGGCCACGGACACGCAACCGGCGCGCTCGGTGCGGCCCAGCGCGTCGTCGATGCTGAACTGCGGACCATCAATGATGCGCCGGCCGTAGGACACAGCGGCTGGCGAGCCCGCGGGCCAGACCTGTGCGAACTGAGCATCCCACGTCGCGGTGTCGAAGCGCACCGCCAGCGCGTCGATGTAGACATCCGCGACCTCGGTGCCGTAGCGGCGGCTGCGCGCTAGCGATGCGGGCACCGGAGTGGCGGCAATGCGCGTGATCAGGCCGGCGCGATCGCCGGCGAAGTTCGGCATCCCGGCGGCGCCGTTGTTGATGACGACACGCTCGCCGGCCGCGGTGTCGAAGAGCCGCAGCGCCGGCAGGCAGGTATGCGACGAGGCGAAGATGTCGACGGCCGACTGCCCGAACGCGCGCAGCAGTGCCGCGTCATCCACGCCGTGCAGCGCGTCGTGCGCAAAGCGCCAGCCGGCCAGTGACCAGGCGTCGCCGTGCACGATGCCGATGCGCGCGTCGCCGACCGCGGCCACCAGGTGCATCGGCAGCGCCGCGAGGCGCGCACGCAGCCCCGGCATCGCGCCTTCTGCCGCGCGCATCGCGGCACGCAGGCGCGACAGGATTTGGTTTGACCGCTCGACATCGGCGTCAGGCACGCTTTCCGGATAGGCGCAGCCGCAGCCATTGGCGTCGTCTTCAGCCACGGCCTCGGTTTCGACGTTGCCGCGCAGTGCGCGATGGCGCATGACCGCGCGCTCGACCGCTGCGCACCACTCCGCTTCGGCGTCGAACCAGTGAAAGTCGCCGTTGAAGACCAGTGCTGCGGCGGCTTCTTCCAGCGCCGCCATGCGCTCGATCTCGTGCAGCGCCTGCAGGTTGCCGTAAAGCCCGCCGATGACATAGAGCACGTCGGCATGGACTTCCGCTTCGTGCGCGAATGCGCGGGGCGTGTAGCCGTACTCGGCCGGGCAGCCGCGCCCCGGTCGGGTGTTGGCCCGCGCGTCGATGCCGTCCATCAGGTCAGTCCAGCGCACCGCCGCAACTCGAGCCCTGCCCGGCGGTGCAGCCGTAGCAGTGATCGGCCGTGGCGATTGGGTTGTCGGCGAACGGGCTTTCCAGCAGGTCGCGCAGGTGCAGCCGTGCCGCGCGCCGCCCGCCGTTGCGCATCGCCATCCCGAGCATCTGGTTGAAGTCGCAGTCAAACAGGTTGCCCTGCCAGTCGACCGAGACCAGCGAACGGCACATCACGGTTTCAAGATTCTCGTCGCGGTGCGCTCCGCGCAGCGTCGCCATGTATTCGGCGAACTGGCCCTTGCTGAGCAGCGTGCTACCGAAGCGTGCGATCGGCATGTTGGCGATCGTGAAGAGCTGGTTGAAGACGATGCCGAAGGTCTCGCTGAGCTGCCGCTTGTAGTCGGCTTCGAGCGCGGCCTGCGGCGGCGGCAGCGACGGCCCCTGCGGGTTGTAGACCAGGTGCAGCGCCAGTCCCGACCCGCGCCGGCCATAGCCCAGCGCATTCAGCTGCTGCAGCGCGCGGATGCTCTTTTCGAACACGCCCTCGCCGCGCTGACGGTCGACGTTGTCCGCCGAATAGCACGGCAACGAGGCGACGACTTGCACGCGGTGCGCGGCAAGGAACTCGGCGAGGTCCTCCTGCCCCGGCTCGAACAGGATCGTCAGGTTGCAGCGGTCAATGACCTCGACGTCGCGCTCGCGTGCCGCGGCGACAAGCCGACGGAAATGCGAATTGAGCTCGGGCGCGCCGCCGGTGACATCCATCGTGCGGACGCCGCGTGCGTCGATGACGGCCAGCACGAGGTCTATCGTCCCGGCGTCCATCTGCTCGGTCCGGTTCGGGCCGGCATTCACATGGCAGTGCAGGCACGACTGGTTGCAGGTGTAGCCGAGGTTCAGCTGCAG
>Ga0316630_10000528_pt1 | contig 12294 bp, 3 predicted proteins | sample OWC_May_M1_C1_D6_FD_207658 | JGI IMG/M metagenome (GOLD analysis project Ga0316630, IMG submission 207658) | Wetland soil microbial communities from Old Woman Creek delta, Ohio, United States - OWC_May_M1_C1_D6_A | ecosystem: Environmental > Terrestrial > Soil > Wetlands | place: USA: Ohio...
CGTGGCCCCGTTGGTGAGGGTGAAACCGATCAGCCCCGCTCCGTGCGTCAGATACACGCAGCGCACCGCAGTGTCCCCATTGGTGGTTCCAGGCACCTGATGGCCTTCGATCACCGTCACCGCCGGTCCGTTGACGCTGATTACCCTTACGGGCTTGTCCACCACTACGCGGTTGGTTAACGCGCCTCGTACCACCCGCCCACCGGTGGCATACACCCCGTTGGTCACCCAAATCCGGCCCCCGGCCGCCGCCGCATCAATCGCCCCTTGGATGCTGGTCGCCGCCGTGGCCCACGAGATGTAGGGCGCTACCGGATTGGCACTGTCCGGCGCAACGTAATAGTGACCTTCCACGACGTGCACCGTCACGGTCGCGCTGATTCCGGCTGGATGGTCGCTGTTGAAGGCTGTCAACACCACCGGGTAGTCCCCCGGACTGTTGAAAGTATGCCCCACGAAGGGCTGATTGCTGACCACCGTGCCGTCCCCAAAGTCCCACCGGCTTGCACTGAGCCGGCCTTGAATCTCCGCCAGAAAATCCACCGGGAATCCTTGCGTCACATTGGTCCACGAGGGCCGGACATTCACGCTCAAGAGCCCGGTGACGGCGTTGGCCCAGTACTCGTCACAGCCGATGGACGGCGGATTGGCCCAGGGTTCGCCATCGATATCCGTGCCGGTGGCATCGAGGGGACTGCCGGCGCCGCGGCAGGGGGAGTTGGCGCTGAGGTGGGAGGCACTAATCAGTTGCGGTTCGTTGGTAATGCTGCCGCTCCCGAGTTCTGGCAGCGGCGTCGTGCAACAGTGGTTCAAGGTGCCTCCCCACCAGTTATCCGGCTCGGCCATTTCGCCCAAGCCGACGGTGTTGTGGTACACGATGCAGTTGTCCATGGTGCCCCCGTGCGTTCCGCCCCCCATCCCGCCGCAGGCATTGCCGATCAACGTGCAGTGCACGAGACTGCCGTCATACGCCCCACCGCCGAAACCGTAGGCCAGGTTGCCCGCCAGCGTGCAACTGCTCAAGCGGCTTCCCGAAACTCCGCCGCCGCGGTCCTCCGCCAGGTTGCCGGTAAGGAAGCAACGGTTCAAAGTGCCCAAGGCCGCGCCGCCGCCCTCGTCGGCCCAATTGTCCGTGAGCGTGCAGTTGGTCAGGATGCCCGCCTGCGCACCGCCGCCGGACATGCCCGCCCAGTTGTCGGTCAGCGTGCAGTGGAAGAGCCGACTCTGCGCTGCCCCGCCGCCCTGTTCAACGGCCGAATTGCCGACTAACGTGCAGAGGCTGAGACTGCCGCCGTACGCCCCGCCGCCTGCTTGCGCCCAGTTGTTCGCCACGGTGCAGTTGGTCAGGATGCCCTCAAACGCTCCGCCGCCCTGGTCGGCCAAGTTGCCCGTCACGGTACCATGGCTGAGGACGCTCCGGGAAATCCCGCCCCCGGAAGGAGCCGAGTTGTCGCTGAGAAAACAAGTGTCAAGATCGCATTGCGCTGCTCCCCCGCCCTCCGCGCCGCCCAAATTGCCGAGTAACGTGCAGTCACTCAGAGTGGCCCCATACACCCCCCCGCCTTGGTTGGCCGAGTTGCCCGTGAGCGTGCAGGTGGTCAGCAAACCCCCATAGCCCCCGCCGCCTGCGGCAGCCGCCCAGTTGTTGGTCAGCGTGCAGTCATACAGGCGGGCGCCCGCCGCCCCGCCGCCTTGGTCGGCGGAGTTGCTGACCAACGTGCAGGATTCCAGTCGGCCCTGATACGCCCCGCCGCCCTCATCGTAGGCCGAGTTGCCCATCAAGACGCAGTTTGAAACCAGGGAAAAGGTGTTCAGTGCGTACCAGGGGGCTGGGCACCAGATGCCGCCCCCGCGCAGATCGTACTCGGGATGCCCCGAACTGCGCGTGGCCCCGTTGGTGAGGGTGAAGCCAATCAACGCTGCCCCGTTCGTTAGATAGACGCAGCGCATCGCAGTGTCGCCATGGGTGGTTCCGGGCACCTGCTGGCCTTGGATCACCGTCACCGCCGGTCCGCTGATGCTAAGCACCTTTACAGGCTTGTCCACCACTACGCGGTTGGTCAACGCGCCCCGTACCACCCGCCCGCCCGTGGCATACACCCCGTGGGTCACCCAAATCCGGGAACCTATCGCCGCCGCATCAATCGCGTCCTGGATGGTGCGAGCGGCTGTGGACCAGTTGGTGTAGGGGGGCGTGGAACTGGGACTGTCCGGCGCGACGTAATAGTGCCCTTCCACGATGTGCACCGTCACCGTCGCGCTGACTCCGCTCGGATGGTCAGCGCTGAATGCGGTCAACACCACGGGGTAGTACCCCAAATTCGTGAAGGGGTGCGCCACGAAGGGCTGGTTGCTGACGACTGTACCGTCCCCAAAGTCCCACCGGCTGGCACTGAGCCGGCCTTGAATCTCCGCCAGAAAATCCACCTGGAAGCCCCGCGCCACATTCGTCCACGAGGCCCGGATGCTCACACTCAACAGCCCGGTGACGGCGCCGTCCCAGTATTCATCGCAGCCGATGGACGGCGGATTGGCCCAGGATTCGCCATCGATATCCATGCCGGTGCCAAACGCGGGGCTGCCGCGCCCGCGGCAGGGGGAGCCGGCGCTGAGGTGAGAGGCACTGGCCAGTTGCGGCGCGTTGGTGATGCAGCCGGTCCCACTGAGCGGCTGCGGCGTCGTGCAGCAGTAGTTCAAGGTGCCTCCCCACCAATTATCCGGCTCGGCGTATTCGCCCAATCCCGCAGTGTTGTAGTACACGATGCAGTTGTTCAACGTGGCCCGGGAGGCTCCACCGCCCCCGTAAAGGGTTGAGTTGCCGGTGAGCGTGCACTGGTTCAAGGTGCTCTCCGAAACCCCGCCGCCTAAGTAGTCGGCCGCGTTGCCGGTGAGAAAGCACTGGTTCAAGGTGCCAAAGGCCGCCCCGCCGCCCTGGCTGGCGGAGTTGCCCGTCAGCGTGCAGCGATTCAAGGTGGCGTCAGCGGCCCCGCCGCCATAGCGGGCGGAGTTGCCGTCGAGCGTGCAGTCATTCAGGGTTGCGGAAAGCGCGCCGCCGCCCTGGCCAGCCGCGTTGCCGGTAAGGGTGCAGTGGTTCAAGATGCCACCCGCGGCTCCGCCCCCGTATTCGGCGGCGTTGCCGATGAGAACGCAGTCGGTCAGGGTGCCGGAAAGCGCGCCGCCGCCGTAAAAGACCGCGGCGTTCCCAACCAGGACGCAGTTGGAGACAACCGCGTCGGTCCATTCACACCAGACGCCTCCGCCACTGAGTTCGCGGTCGTAATCTCCCCGGCTGCGCGTGGCCCCGTTGGCCAGGGTGAAACCGACCAGCACCGCTCCGTTTGTCAGGTACACGCAGCGCACGGCGCTGTCCCCGTTGGTGGTGCCGGCCACATGGTACCCTTGGATCACCGTCACTGCCGGGCCATTGACGCTCTGCAACGTCAGCGGTTTGGCCACCACCACCCGGTTCGAGAGCGCCCCGTGTACCACGCGTCCGCCCGTGGCATACACGCCGTTGGTGACGAGGACCGTGTCGCCCGCCTGCGCGGCGTCCACGGCCTCTTGGATGGTGCGCGCGGCATTGGACCAGTTGGCGTAGGGGGGCGCGGGACCGGGGCTGCCCGGCCATACACGCAAGGTGGCGGCTGACGCGGACAGACCGGCGGACAGCAGCGCCGCGGCGAACGCCGCGCCGCAGCCCAAGGAAGTTCGAGTTGAGTTCATAGCGGGACTGGTTCTATTCCACCTTCAGCCGGTAGAAATACGGACCGGTGTTGGTCGCCGTGAGATCGAAGAAAGTGTTTTCCGGCGGGGTGGAAAGGAGGTGTTCCGCCAGATTCGTGAAGGTGCCGCCGCCGGCGCTCAAGACCGAGGCGCGCTGAACTGAGTACAGCCGGTTCGAGGAGGAACCCCAGGTCATTTGAACGCCGTTCGTACCACCAAGACTGATCGATTCGATACGCAGGTAGGACAAAGCATTGGTCGGGTTGGTGCCGGCTCGATACTCCGCCAGGTTGCTCAGGCCGTCGCCATCGTTGTCCCACAGCGCATCCGCGGCGTTGGTCGCACTCAGACCATACCTCTGCTCCCAGCCGTCCGGCAGGCCGTCGCCATCGGTGTCCAGCCACAGATTGACGGCGAAGGTTTTCGTGTTGTTGTTCGTGTTCACGTCACCGGTCACCCCGGTTTCATCAGCGAACAGGGTGTACAGCGCCTCGCCTTCGGGCTGGGTGCCGACGGGCAAGTCGAGCGCGACCTGCGCGAGCCGCCCCGGTTCCAGCGCGGGCACATCCGCGGTCGTCAACGGGGCGTTGGTTTCACCAAAGCGCCGGAGCGCTATCACGGAGTTGGTGGCGTCGGGGGCCCCCGCGTTTCGCACCTGCGCAATGATCCGCAGGGCCCCGTTGGTTTCCACGCGATAGGAAACCAGGGACACCGTCAAATCGGTCCCGCCGATGCTCACCGCTTGCAGGTTGTTGGTCTCGTTGAATTCGGTGATGGCGTTGGCCGAATCCACCACCGCGTAGAGCAGATGGTTGGTGGCGGGTTCCGGCACCACCCACACGGCCGTCACCACGTTCGTGGTTGCGCCTTCCAGCCAGCCGGGGATCGTGACGTTGGTGATCACCATGCCATTCGTCGGATGGCCGTCGTAAAATCCTACCACCACGTTGCTCAGCGCCACGTCGCCGGCGTTGCGCACGGTGGCCGCGAGCGAGAGCGGATCGCCGGGCAGATAATTGACGCCGCTGACCGTCAAGTCGCCCGCCTGCAACTCCAGGTCCTTGATCAGCGACCGCTTGGTTACGGCCAGGTCCACGCGCCCCGGCTGCGGCACGTTGGAGATCGTGAGCGGGGTGCCATCCTCCAGCGTCACGGTCTTGTTGGTTTTGAGGATTTCCACTTTATTGTAGGCCAGCGTCAGGTTGCCGACCTCATCCCACACCGGCGCGAACGATTTTTCCAAGGGCGCGTCTTTGAACAGCCGGGCATCCTTGCTCCAGGTGCCCGACACCGGATCATACACCGCGTAATGGGCGTCCGATCCGTCCGGACTCATCTCCTGCCAGATCAGCACCAAATTGCCGGCCGGACCGAGCGCCAGGGCGTAATCCGCGAAGCCCGCCGTCTGGGAATCCGCCCGCACCAGCGAGGTGGCCGGCGCAAAGTTTACACTCATCACCAGGTTGGAGCCCTGCCGCCAGACCAGGTACGCGTCACCGGCCGGCGAAACCGCCACGCGGGCGTTAGAGTTGCCCAGCGCATTGGTGGTAAACTGCGTGGAGGCCCCCCAACTCCCGTCGGACCACTCGCAGTAAAACACCTGCTGGTCGGTCGCGTTGGTCAACTCCCCATCCAGGTCCCGCGTCCACGCGTACACTGCCCGGTTACTCACGCCCGCCAGCGACTGCGACAGCCGATGGGCAATGTTGGTTACCAGTGGCTGTGGCACCGACCAACTCTGGCTGTTGGTGGTCCACTGCGCCCAGAGCACTTGGCCGCCCGTGTCGTTAGTGCTCAGGAGCGGGTTCTCTTCGCTCTCGGTCCAAGTGAGCAAGACGCTCCCGTCGGCCATCGGACCACAGAGCAGCGGCGCGTGGTCGAGGTAATTGTTCGTCGTCAGCGCCGCGGGCGGAGACCAGCTATTGGTGGAGCGGCTCCACTTGGACCACACGATCTCCAACTCCGCGGCCAGAGCGGTGAGAAGATTGGTGGGATCCAGGTCATTGAAGTTCGTATCCGCCACGCGCTCCCACACGGCCAAGGCGTCACCGTTGCCATCGTAGGCCACCTGGGGTGCGAACTCCGCCTGCGTGTTGGTCTCGAGAGTCTGAGGCAGGCTCCAGTTCGTGCCGTCCCAGCGGGTCCAGCGAATGTCGGTAAACTGGAGGCTGTTCGAGCTGCCGTTGTCCGTGACGTAGAGCAGCAGCAACTCCGGGCCGCAACTGGCCAAGACCGGGGTGGCCTCGGGCATGACATTGGTTGAAAGGGTTAAATCCGCTTGGGACAGGCTGTAAATCGGCTCGCTCCCGCTGGTGGCGAAGGCGTGACCCGGGGCAGCGACTTCGTGCATCACGGAACCTTTGGCCGGCACCTTTCCGATCTGCCGGAAAGCCTCCAGGGCGGAGAGCGAAAGGCGGTCCGGCGCCTTGATAGCGTGGGGCGTTTCCAGCGTGGCCACGAAACCTTCCGGCCCAGCCAGCAGATAGTGCCGGGAAACCGGGCCCCAAGCCGGGTCGTCGGCGGGCGCCAAAAGCACCGGGGTCACGTGTTGCGCGTCATTGTTCAGGCAGCACGCGTCACTCGGATGGTAATATCTAACAAACACATAGTGGAGAGGGTCCTTGGCAGGGTACTTAAGAATGAAAAGCTGGGCTTGCGCTTCGGCGTAGCCCTCGAAGCACACGCACTTGAAGAGCGGTGGAGGCAGTTGGAACGTCACCCTCGCCTCGCCGCCAACACTGAGAGTCAACCCCACCGTTCCCAAGCCAGGCACATTGAGACTCGGTTGGTAGCTCGCCTCCAAGCCGATCTTGCCAGTCAATTGGCCACTCTGGAAGGCCAAACTCGGTTTCAAAGCGTAATCCACTTTGCCTGCGATCCCTGGTTTGGCGTAGATGTCGATGCTGACCAAGTCGAGGAAGTTATCCAGACTGGAGAGGCCCAACCTCGAGAACGCGCCGGAGCCGATCAAGCCTGTCGGTGTCACTCGCGCGATTAAGAATGTGCCATCGATTTTTCCGGACCCAGAAACATTGGTTATATTGATTCCTTGCGCCGGGGTGGCGGTACCCCGCACTCTCGCCGCAAGCTCGCCGGCGACCTCCGTCGTTCCGAGATACAACTTTATTGGGGGCGGATTCTCGCTGGGTATCACCAGCGCCCGCACGTAGCCTGGCGCGTACAAGCTAACGTCCTTGCGCAAGGAATCTTCACTCTTAACCTCCGCTCCAAGCCCTAACCGTACTTCGAATTCACCAGTCTTCGGCGTGTAATCCCAACTGCCGAGGACGACGACTTCGAACCCAAATTTTCCGGCGACACCAAGATCCTCGATATACTTGAGTGCGGGCTTCGGAAGCTGGAAGTCCATCCCGATATGATCCCATAGGATAGATGACAAGATCGGCGAGCTGGAGGTAAGATTAGATGACGCGAGCGGCGAGTTGGAGGTCAGGTTCTGAATTAGCTCGGGCAAGGGGATGATGGACACATTCAGTGTGAAGGGGTCTGAGAAGACGTCGTCGCTGCTAAGGGCTCGCACTTCGATGGAGTTGGCTGAGGCATCGAAAGCGGGTCGAAACGGTTCAGCACCCATGTTGAGGGAGCAGACGTATTCCGGGCCCGGCCCGGTCACGTTGTTCATCCATACACCGTTTGCGTCGAAGCTCACTTGTCCATTGGTCAGGCCGTTCCAGTCCACCGACGCGGTGAACTCATTCGGCATGTAAACGCCGGACAGAAAAGGGCCCGGCAACCGAGGCTTGACCAAGGTGACAATCGGTTTGTTGCTGTTGGGCCCGGTGTTTTGCTGCAGGGCAATGTCCACGGTCACTGACTTGGAGCCAGGCACGGCCGGCAGCGTGCCGCGGTAAGTGGCATACCCCGTACTGGTGGCCGTGAGCATTGGGCCGCCGAACAAGGAGACGTTCGCGAAGGAGAACCGCCCCGACGTGGTGTTGGTTGTTCGATTCCCGAGCGTGACCGTGGCGCTGAGCGCGGCGCGCGTGGTGGCATCCAGCACCTTGCCCTCGACAGTCACCTCCCCAATGAGGTCTATCTCAAAAACCTCGGAGGCCGCCGTCCGGTCGCCGATCTTGGCCCGTACGCAACGAAATCCGAGATTGTTGGTGGCCGAAGAGGGATCGCAAAACGAGCGCGCGGCACAGCGCGCGGCCGGGGCCTCGCTGTTCCATGCGCCCCCGCGGATCACACGACCCGAGCCCGAAGCTGGTCCTCGGGTATCCTGTTCGCGGGCGCCGGCCTGGGTGTACCAGGCGGGATCATAAAGATCCCAACACCACTCCCACACGTTGCCCGCCATGTCGAACAGGCCATAACCATTCGGGGCAAACGAACCGACGGGGCTGGTAAAGGGGAAACCACCGGTACTGTAAGCCGGATGATGGCCCCGGGTGAAACTCACGTCGTAATCATGAACGGCCGAGCTGAAGTAGTTCGCGTCATCGTGCGAGATCGTGTCGGTGCTGCCCCACGGGAAGCGCTCGTGGTGCCCGCCGCGGGCGGCCTGCTCCCACTCCGCCTCCGTCGGCAGTCGGTAGCCGTCGGCACCCTGCTGGATGCGCCAACTGGTGGGGACCTCACGGGGGTCCCAAATGATGGGGACGTAGCACGGCGTCAGGCCTTCCATCAGGCTGCGCGCGCGGCACCACTGGAGCACGTCGTGCCACGGGATGCCGGAGACCGGATGGGTGGCCGACTTGGCCGAACCCGCGCTGCTAAATAAGAAGTAGCCGCGGTTGGTGGCCCAGGTGTACACCGAGTTCCAGAGCGCCCAGGGCACCTCATAACGGTCCATGTAGAAGGCGCTCACGTGAACCGTGTGCAAGGGCTGTTCGGTTGATCCTCCCTCGTGGTACCGGTCCCCCATTTCAAAAGGCCCGCCGGGGATCAGCACCATGTCGGGCGGAGCTGGTGACTGATCTTGGGCCGTCACCTTCACACGCATGTTGGCATACAGCTTCGGCGGGAAACCCTGGAAGTCCTGCCGGGCGTCCCACACGATGCGCTTTCCAGGGCCTGACATAATGCCGTGGCCCAGGTCGCCGCTGAAGTTGGTCGCCGGCGCGTCGTAGGTAAAACCGCCGGTGGTGGAAACGGCCAACGAGATGGTGACCGGATGGTTGCCCACATCCGACAAATCGTAATCGATGTCCACCAGCCCGGTCCCCAGGTGCTGGGAGACGCGGAGATTAAAGACCACTGGCGAGTCGGCATGGAGAGGCCCGAGCTGGGCCAGGAGAACAACCGCGATACATATCGGCGTTTTCATAAGCAAGCCTTGGTCAGATACTCTGAAGACTCTGGCTCCGATTTCACGGTATCCTTGTCATCCCCACAAAAAATGCAAGCTCAAAAGGTGAGAGTTGGACGAGCAGACGGGCATTGCGACGCCGATGGGCGCGGGTACCGACCGGGCCGCCGGCTTTGCTGAAAGTCAAAACCCACTTTGGCTCTGCCCTGCCGCCAATCCGAACAAGCTAAAGCTTTAGCTCCACTCCGTCTTCACCCGATGCGGTCGAATCTTTGGGCGGCCGGGACGGCTTGATCCCAATCGCCGCCAGATAGGCGGTGAAGGCCGCGGCCAGGGACAAGAGGTAAACGCAATCGAGCGGCACCATCCAGGTGCCGAACACCCAGACGGCCATGCCGCTGATCAACGCCGCGAAAGCGCTTGGGGCACCGCCATGCCGGGAGAACAGCCCGCTCATTAAGATCACAAAAATCCCGGCGCTGCCAAACGCGGACGCGCTCTCCACCAGGCCAAAGAGGGTTTCCGCCTGCCAAGCCAGCCCCCAGGCCACCACACCGAAAGCCGTCACGCCGATCCGGGAAAGGCGCACCTTGCCGGTCTGCGTGATGCCGGGGCGCAACGGGAGGATGAGGTTGTGCGCGGTGAGCGACGACGCGGCCAACAGCGTGCTATCGACGGTCGAGAGAATGGCCGATACCAGCGCTCCGGCAAACAAGATATAGAAGAAGGTGGAGAGATGCTGCTGCGCCAATTGGGGCAGAATCTCCTCGGGATCCGCCAGCCCGGGCAGCAGCGCGGCTCCCGTCAGACCCATGAACGCCGGGATCAGACCGATGGCGATGTACAGGCCGCCGCCCAGCAACGCCGAGCGGCGTGCCACTTCCGGCGAGCGCGTGGCCAGCGCGCGGGACACCAGCTCCTGCGCCACGACCGACCCGAGAATCGGTACCGCCCACGCGTCCAACGTCTGCCAAAACGTCTTGCCACCGCCGACGAGGTTGAACCGGTGCGGATCGATTTGCGTCCAGGCGGCCTTGGCCTCGCCCCAGCTGGGGAACATTGCGAAGAACAGCACGCACAGCCCCAAGATGATCATCAGGCCCTGGATCAGATCGGTGATCACGTCGGCCCGCATCCCGCCAAAGCCGGTATAAACAATCGCCACCGCGGCGGCGAGGGTGATGCCCCAGGCCGTGCCGATGCCGGACGACGCATCGAGCACCTGGCCAAAGCCGCGAATCTGCGCCGCCGCCCAGAGCACCGAGGTCGGCACCATCATCACCACTGCCAGCCGCTCCACTCCGGGCGAATAACGCTGGCGAAACAGGTCGGCCAGCGTGGTCAGCCGCCGCCGCCAAAGCGGCGCGGCGAAGACCAGGCCCATGAACAGCAGACACGCACCGTAGCCAAACGGGTCTGCCGATGCGCCGGACAGTCCCTCCCTGTAAATCTTCCCCGCGGACCCGATGCAGGTTTCGGCGCCAAACCACGTGGCGAAGAAACTGAAGGTCGCCAGGCCATAGCCAAAGCGGCGTCCAGCGAGGAGGTAGTCGTCCTCCGTGGCAATCCGCCGCGACACAAGGACGCCGACGACCAGTTGCAGCGCCACGTAAACCAGCACGCCGATCAGCACCACGTTCATGTTGGCCGTTGACGACACGGAATCCGGCTGCAGAAGTCAACCCAGTTAGTCAGCGACTGCCGGCAAAGCTGGCGATTGGAAGGGCTCTGAGCCGACGCGAATCATGCGCGACGGGGAGGGCGCGCCCCGCGGCTCCAACGGCCCGACTCAGTCTTCCGCTTTGGATTCCCGGCCCGTCAAGTCCTGCACCGCCTGCTCGATGTTCTTGCCTTCGTAGAGCATGGCATGGACTTCGTCGATGATGGGTGTCACGACGTTGTGTTTGCGGGCCAGTTGATAGGCGGAGCGGGCTGTGGGGACGCCTTCGGCCACCGAGGGGGTGCTGGCGATGATGTCGGAAAGTTTCTCGCCCCGCCCCAGCCGTTCGCCCAGCGTGCGGTTGCGGCTGAGCTTGGACACGCAAGTCACGATCAAATCACCCAGCCCGCTCAAGCCGGCGAACGTCTCCGCTTGCGCGCCGCACGCGACGCCGAGGCGGCGAATCTCCACAATCGCGCGCGTAATCAGGGCCGCCTTGGAATTGTCGCCAAAGCCCAGCCCGTCACAGACTCCCGCGCCGATGGCGATCACGTTTTTCAGGGCGCCGCCCAGTTCGACGCCGAGCACGTCGGCGCTCGTGTAAACGCGAAAGGCCGGCCGATGAAAAATCGCCTGCACGGCTTGAGCGGTGGCCAGGTCGGCGCTGGCCGCCACGATCGCTGTGGGCACGCCGCACGCCACCTCCAGCGCGAGGGTCGGGCCGGACAGGGCGGCGATGCGCGCCTGGGGCGCGGTCACCTTCAGAATGCCGGACATGGTCAGGCCGGTTTCGTATTCGATCCCCTTGGTGACGCTGACGACGCAACCACCGAAGCCGGCCAACTGGCGGGTGACTTCCCGGAAGGCTTTCGACACCACCGCGACCACCACCAGCTTTGCGCCATCCACGGCTTTGCCCAAATCCGGTTCGAGGCTGCGCAGCGGTGGCAAGGCGATGCCCGGCAAAAAACGTTCGTTGCGGCCCGCGCGCCGAATTTCCGTCAGGTTCTCCGCGAAGTAATCCCAGAGCGTGACCTCGTGCTGGCTCAGCGCGAGCATGCGAGCCAGCGCCGTTCCCCAGGCCCCGGCGCCCAGAACGGTGATTCTCATGCGGGGGGAGGCGGTTGGTCGGGCTTGGAGCCAAAGCGGTGTTCGGTCCCGTTCAGCAGCCGTTTGATGTTGCCTCGGTGTTTGTATATGGCCAAGACGGACATGGCGGCGGTGATCAGGGCGAGCGTCTCGTTCTTCGTGGTGAACCACGTGGCCAGGGGCAAGGTAAACGAGGCGGCGATGGAACCCAGCGACACATAACGCGTCAGCGCGAAGAGGACAATCCAAATGGCCACGATGATGAGCAGCGCCCACGGCACCAGCGCGGTGAGCACGCCCGCCGACGTGGCAATGCCTTTGCCGCCCTTGAAATGCAGCCAGACGGTGTAGTTGTGTCCCAGGATGGCGCAGAGGCCGGCAATGATGAAGGCGGTCTGCCGCCAACCGGGTTCGGGGGGGAAATGGAACAGCAAGAGAATCAACTGCGTCAAACCGACCACGGCCGCCCAGCCTTTCAAGGCATCTACGAGCAACACGAAGACGCCCGCGGGCTTGCCCAGAATGCGAAAGACGTTTGTCGCCCCGATAT
>Ga0316630_10000529_pt1 | contig 12291 bp, 2 predicted proteins | sample OWC_May_M1_C1_D6_FD_207658 | JGI IMG/M metagenome (GOLD analysis project Ga0316630, IMG submission 207658) | Wetland soil microbial communities from Old Woman Creek delta, Ohio, United States - OWC_May_M1_C1_D6_A | ecosystem: Environmental > Terrestrial > Soil > Wetlands | place: USA: Ohio...
TACCCGGTTGGAAATGGCTCCTTCGGTCACCGGGCTCACCACGAGGGTGACCGTTGCCGATCCGCCCGCACTCAACTGGCCCAACAAGCAGGTGACCGTCCCGCTGTCGTTAACACATCCCCCCTGGCTGGTGGAGGCGAAGACGAAGGTGACGCCGCCGGGCAAAGTGTCGGTGAGCGTCACGCCGCTGGCCGAGGAAGGCCCGGCGTTGGTCACCGTGACGCTGTAAGTCAAATTGCTGCCCGTGCCCACCGGGTCCGGCGAATCGGCCAGCGTCACAGCCAAATCCGTCAACAACGTGATCGGCACCGCGTAATCCTCCACCTCCCCGTCCGCGGCCGGTCCGGCGAACGACAAGCCGCCCGCCGTGCTGAAGCGGAACCGGCCAAAGCTGTTCGGAGTGGAAGCGGTAAGCGGCACGACGTAACTCAGGGAGTTCGTTCCCGCCACCAGGCTCTGGTTGGTGAAGATTTGTTCGCCCGCCTCGGCCCAACTGCCGTTGCCGTTGAAATCCAGCCACGCGTCGAGCAACCCATTCGTGGCAGCGACGACGTCCACGAGCGCAGGTTGCCCCACTGTGGGCGTCGCGACAAACGTCACGCCGTCTTCATCGTCGCCGTTCAGATCGTCGCCCGCGGCGGTGGCCTCCGGTTGGCCGTTGCCCTCACCATCCACTGTCGCGCCAAGATGAATTCCCGGGACCAGGACATGCCGCGCGCCATTACTCGACATCAGGGTGGGATAGGGGACCGGCGCATCACCGCAGTCCAAAAGATGAACCGTCAAGGTCGCCACCTGGCTGGTCACCGCGCCGGCGGCGTTGGCCGCGATGACATCGTAAGGCCCCGCGTGGGCAGGACTCACGGCGGCGATGACCAGATTGGAACTGGTCGCTCCAGACAGATTCGTGCCGTAGAACCGCCATTGGTACGTCAGCGCGCCGGCACTCGCCACCGTCACATTGAAGCTGGCGGGATCGCCGTTCGTCACGACAAGGCTTTGCGGTTGCGCAGTGATGACCGGCGGCAAAAGGAGGCGCAGCAACGCCGGCGCGCTGGTGACACTGCCATAGTCATTGGTCACGACCACTGTGAAGACCGATCCGTCGTCTGCCAAAGTTGCGGGCGGCGTGGTGTACGAAGCATTGGTCGCCTGGCTGATGGCCGTCCCGCTCTTGTGCCATTGGAAGCGCAGCGGCGGCGTGCCGGTCACGCCGACGTTGAAACTGGCCACCTCGCCTTCCACGATGAACTGGCTGACCGGTTGTTGAGTGATGCCCACGGGATCCTCAAATCCGAAAGGCGCAATCACGCCCGGTTTGTAGGCCAGGAAGTCCACGTCCACCGCGCCGCGCTGGCCGGTGCTGCCGAGGCCCAAGGCCAGGTAGTTGGTGGACGTCGTGTCGGACGAAGCAATGTCGTTGCCCGTGCCCGCCGTCACGTTGAACGTGGCGGGGATCTGGCTGCCATCCAGATAAATGGAAACGAGGTGCGTGCCCGACGCCGAACCATTGTCCTGAATCGTGATCCAGAACTCGTGGAAGACCGTTGGGTCCAGTGACAGTAGATTCACCCGGCCGCCTTCGCCGGGATCGACGTTGGCGCTGCGGGTGTCGCCATTCAAATTGTTGAAGTGCAATCCCGCCGCGCCAAGACTCGTCGTCGTGGTGGGACCGGCGTCTTCGATGGCGTTGTTCAGGCTGAAGGAAATGATCATTCCCCCGGCCCCGCCCTGGCGCAGGCCGAACATCCCTTTGCCGTCGGAGTTGTTGATCCAGCCATTGGGCGCGTTCGTCAGTTCCACCCGTGGATCGGTGGGGGGCGTCAGCCGGGCGCGAAAGCTAAGCGTCACGCCATCATTCAACAGGGTGCCGGCATTCGTCACCCCCGACTCCTGCCCCAGGTTGTGGGTCAAGTAGATGCGGCGGTTGTCGGTGCCGCTGCCGCTGGCCAGGGCGTCTTCGATGGCGAGGATCCCGTTGGTGGAAGACATGCCGCCGATCTGACCATTCCCCGCGCCACGCCCGTCGCCCGCCCAGGAGTCAATGCCGTTATCGTGGTTCCACGTGCCGTCCAGCGCCGCGGTGCTGGTCGCGGCCACGCCGTTGCCCGCGTAAAGATACGCCCAACCGCCCGGCGGATCGGGATAAACCGGATCATCCGGGCTGCGCACCACCAATAACGCCACCACGCTGGTCACGGAGCCCAGGTAGTTCGTAATCACGACCTGGTATCCGCCGGCGTCGTTGGTTTGGATGTTGACCAGCGCCAGCGTGTCGTTGGTCTGGCCGGGAAGAATCACGCCGTCTTTGTTCCATTGATAAAACAGCGGGGCATCGCCTCCGGCAGTCACGCTAAACGTGTGGTTGGCTCCGATGATGACGGTTTTCTTCCGGGGCTGCGCAAGAACATAGGGCGGCGTCAGGACCGTCAGGTTGGCCGCGCTGCTGGTCACTGAACCGGCAGCATTGCTGACGACCACCGTGTAAGCGCCCGCGTCGGCCGACTGGACATTGGAAAGAACCAACGTCGGGCCGGTCGCGCCGATCCGGTCGGTCCCGTTCCGACGCCATTGATAGTACAACGGCTCCGTGCCGGTGGCCGTCACGCTGAACGTCACGTCCACACCGTTGGTCACGGTGAGACTCTGTGGTTGGGTGGTGATGGCCGGATACTCCAGGGCCAATATTGTGGTGGTGGCGGAATTGTTTGTGAGAATGAACTCGGTGCCCGGGGCGCTGACGGTGACGTGGTTGGTAAGGATGGCCACAACGGACGGCACGACCGTAATCGTGACCACGGCGTTACTGCTCGCGGCCAGGCTGCCCAACAGGCAATAGATGATCCCCTGGTCGTTGGTGCAACTCCCCTGGCTGGCCGCGACCGAACTGAAGCTGACGGTTTCCGGCAGCCAGTTGGTCAGGCCCACTTCACTGGCGTCCGAGGGCCCCAGATTGGTGACGGTGACGGTGTAGATCAGATTGCTGTCCACGGCTGCCGGATCAGGCTGGGCCTGCACCTGCACGGCGAGGTCGATGACGGGGCTGATGGTCACGGCGTAGTCTTCCACCTCGCCGTCCGGCGCCAATCCCGTGTAGGACAAGCCGCCCGCGCCGCTGAAACGGAACCGGGCCATACGTTGGCCATCCCGGGCGTGGCCGGGCAATTGGAAGCTCAGCCAATTGGTGCCGGCCACGAGAGCCTGGCTGGAGAAGAAGTGCTCATGGGCTTCGGCCCAACTGCCGTTGCCGTCAAAATCCATCCACGCATCCAGGAACCCGTTGGTCGAGGCGACCACCTCCACTGACGCCGTCTGGCTGGCCTGCAGCACGGAAGTGAAAATAACGCCGTTTTCGTCTGCGCCGTTGGCCTCGTCGCCGGTCGCGGTCGCATTCGGCTGACCGTCCGGCTCGAAATCCACGCTGGCTCCCAGGTGAATTCCCGGCACCAGAATGTGGCGTGCACCGTCGCTGGCCAGCAGGGTCGGAAACGGCGCGGGCGCATCGCCAAAGTCCGCCTCCCATACAGTCAGGCTGGCTTCATCGCTGGTCACTGAGCCGGCGGCGTTGTGGACGGCCACGTGGTAGCCGCCCGCATTGGCCTTGTGCACGTTCGTCAGCACGAGGGTGGCGTTGGTGGCCTCGACCAGAAGATTGGTTCCATTGAAATACCATTGGTAACTGAAAGGCAGCGTCCCCGTGAGTTCCACCGTGAACGTTGCCGTGCTGCCGGCGAAATTGGTCCGGCTCTGCGGCTGCGCGGTGATGGCGGGCGGCACCAGAACCGTCAGCGTGGCCGGACTGCTCACGACGAAGGCCAGCACGTTGGTGACCCGCACGGTGTACGAACCGGCGTCGGCCGGCTGGGCATTGCTGATGGTCAGGATCGTGTTGGTTTGGCCAGGCAGGTCGGCGTTGTTGAATTGCCACTGGTAGCGCAGCGCCGTGCCGCTCGCGGCCACGCTGAAAGTGGCGGTTTGCCCCTGAATGACTGTCACGTCCTGGGGCGGGGTGACAATGGCGGGCAGTTCCAGACACGTGGTTGTGTTGGTCACGGTGTTGTTGGACAAATCCAGGTCGGCGCCATAGCCATAGACCGTGGCGATGTTGGTCATCGTCTCTCCCACCGTCGGCCGGACGGTGAGCGTCACCGCGGCGCTCCCATTGACACTCAGGTTGCCGAGAGAACAAATGACGGTGCCGGCGGCATTGCTGCAACTGCCCGTGCTGGGCGAGGCGGAAACGAAAGCCACGCCACCGGGCAAGGGATCGGCCACCGTCACGCCGGCGGCGACGGCCGGCCCACGGTTGGTAACGGTGATGGTGTAGATCAGGTTGCTGCCCACCGCGACGGGGTCCGGTTGGTCGCTCATCACAATGCCCAAGTTGGCCATCGGATCCGCCGTGGTGATGTTCAGCGCCCAGCCGTTGGAGATGGCGCCGCCATTCTCCGGCAGATCGTCATAGACATACAGCGACCAAGCGCCGTTGGGATTGGCCCCGTTGAACACGGCCAGATTCGCACCCCACGGACGCGGCGGCGCGGGGCTCGGAAATGTGTCCGCCAGACTGCCGATCGTGGGCCCCAGGTCCGTCGGGTGGTAGGTGCCGGCAATGATTTCATCGATGTTCGGCAGCAACTGCGTTTCGGCGTCATCAAGGGTCAGCGACACGTTGGTGATGGGAACATCTCCGCCCGCGTCGGACATCACCACCACGCTCTGTCCGCCCGGGCCCACCAGCAACACATCAATGTCGTCCGGGTAGGTGTGGCTAAGGTTGCTCAGCGTGACGGTGACCTTATAAACCGCCGCGGTAAGGCCGGAGACGTTGAGGGTCGAAGGGTACGGGATGGCCTCGCGGCCGACGATTTCTTCGAGCTCGATGTACCCCGCGCTCCGATAAGTCGGCATCCGAACCGTGACGGCGGTTACCTGGCTGGCCAGGTTGCTGGCGGGGAGCGGATCGCCTTCGTTGGCCGCCACGCTCACCGTGTTGGTGAAGAAGCCGGCGCGATTCGCCGTGGCGACGATCGTGATGGTGGCGCGGGCGCCATTGGCCAGGGTGCCCAGGCTGCAAACGACCGTGCCGCTCTGGTTGGCGCAACTGCCCTGGCTGGCCGTGGCCGAGACGAAACTGAAGACGCTGGGTAACGGGCCAACGACCTGCACCCCCGTGGCGCTGGAAGGCCCTTGGTTGGTCACGCTGATGGTATAGGTGACGTTGCTGCGGAACGTCACAGGATCGGGCGAATCGGTGATCGCGATGTTCAAGTCCGCCGCCGACAGCACGGTCACCAAGTAGTCTTCGACTTCACCGTCCAGGGCCAAGCCCGTGAACGATAGATCGCCCGAGGTAGCGAAACGGAAGCGCGTGGCGGTGGGGCCGGCAGAGGCACTGACCGGCGTGACCCAGCTCAGCAGGTTGGTGCCCGGCACCAATGCGCGATTGGTAAACACCTGCTCGCCGGCTTCGGCCCAACTGTTGTTCCGGCTGAGGTCCACCCACGCATTCAGGAAACCGTTGGTCGAAGCCACAACGGTAACCGTGGCCGGGTGGCCGATGAAGACGGAAGCAGGGAAAGTCACTCCGTCTTCGTCGTCACTACCGTTAACGTCGTCACCGTTCACAAAGCCGGAGGACTGGCCATCCAATTCCCCATCCACCAGCGCCCCCAAATGCATTCCCGGCACGATCCAGTGGCGCGCGCCGTTGTTGGCCAGCAACGTCGGATACGGCGACGGCGCGTCACCCAGGTCAACGGCAAACACCGTCAGGTGGGCCACGGCGCTGGTCGCCGATCCGTAATTGTTGGTCACGACCACGCTGTAGCCACCCGTCTGGTGGGTCTGGACATTGTTCAGTATCAGCGTATCGGCGGTCTCGCCGGAAAGGTCAACCCCGTTGAAACGCCATTGGTAAAACAGCGGCGCTGCCCCTGCCGCCGTGACGCTGAACGTGACCTGGTCGCCCACGACATTGGTGCGGCTTTGCGGCTGGGTCGTAATCACGGGCTCCGCCTGAACGGTCAAGGTCGCGGCGTCACTGAGCACTTCACCGGCGGCATTGCGCACGCGCACCGCATAGTTGCCCGCTTGAGAGAACTGCACGTTGTTCAGGACAAGGAGGGCATTGGTTTCACCGGCCAGGTCGCCGTTGTTGTACCGCCACTGGTACAGCAGCGGCTCCGAGCCGTAGGCAACCACGTAGAAAATGGCCATGCTGCCCGGCGACAAGGTCTGACTTGCCGGCGGGACGAGGATCGTCGGCGGCACGAGCACCGTCAGGAGCGCCGGAGCGCTGATAACGGCGCCGTTGGCGTCGGCGACGACGACGTCGTAACTGCCCGCGTCAATCTCCTGGGCGCTGCTGATGAAGTAGGTGCTGGAGGTGGCGGCCGGAATTTCCACCCCATTCAGTCGCCATTGATAAGTAATCGGCAGCTCGCTGGTCGCCCCTACGCTGAACGTGGCGGCGCTGCCTTGAGTCACGGTCAGGCTGGCCGGTTGCGCGGTGATGGTCGGTGGCAACACCACCGTGAGCGTCGCCACTGCGCTGGTCACCCCTCCGGCCTCGTTGGTAACCACCACCGAGTAACCGCCGGCGTTGGCCGGCTGCACGTCCGGAAGAGAGAGGAAGGCATTCGTGGCCCCGTTGAGCGCGTTGGTTCGGTTGAAATACCACTGGTAATTCAGCGGCTCACTGCCCACCACATTGACGAAGTAATTCGCCGTCGTGCCCGCCAGGTTGGTCTGGCTGGCCGGTTGTTGAACAATGGTGGGCGGCACCAGGACCGTCAACGTCGCCACGGCGCTGGTCACCGAGCCATAAGGGTTGAATACCACGACGTCGTAGTCGCCGGCCTGGATCGTCAGCACATTGAAGATGGTGTAACTGGCGCTCGTGGCGCCAATGATCTCGTACCCAAAATGGCGCCATTGGTAGCTCAGCGGCGCCGTCCCGGCCGCGGTGACCCGAAACGTCGCCGTGTCACCTGGGCGGACCTTGAGACTCGCGGGCGGTTGCACAATCGCAGGCGGCACTCCCACCGTGTATTGAAAAACGGCGGCCTGACTCGCATTGGTCAAAGCGCTGCAGCCATTGCAGGTGCCGCCGTTGGCGAAGATTTCGTCACCGCCGCTCGAGTGCCAGGTGCCGAGGATGTATTTGACCGTGGTGCCGGCGGGCAGCGCGGGAACGGTGGCCGTGCAGACGTCGATGACGTTTCCGCCGTTGGTAAAGGTGCAGGCGTAATTGGCCGCGATGACCTGCGTGGTGTTGGAGCCTTGGCCGAAGGAACCCACCGGATTCGATCCATCCGTAGTGTAGTAAACCCGCGCCTGGTCGGTGAGGAGTTGAAACTCGATCTTAAACCGCAGCGTCGTGGTCTGGCTGGCCGACGGAGTCAAAACGTCCACGTAAGGCTGCGCGCCCGCGCAACTGGTGCCAGCCCCTCCGCCGGTGACGTCGTTGGTGGACCGCTCGTGAAACACGTAATGGGCCGTGGCCAAGGCCTTTTGGGCCGATCCCCACGCCAGCAGACCCAGCAGAACTACAACGAGCCAAGGCCTGGCCACCTTGTAGGAAAGCGGAGCGGGCACAACTTCACGAGAGCATGTTTGCGCGAAAGACTTCGCGGAGACACCCACCGGCGAACTTAACCCCCATCGTTCTGTCAAATGACAACGAGACATCAGATCAACAACTGGATATTTTGCGACACGCTAGAGTACACATTTTGAGCAGAAATGCAATGCACAATGTTGCTTTCCATGAGTCTATCGCCGATTGCTTCCTGACGGTTAATCCCGTGGGGCCGTGCGCTTTGACGCCCTGCGTTGGCCCCCGCAACGCGGCATGCTCAGTTGGCTGACGGCTTCAAGCGGTTGATTCCTGCGAATCCAGAGGTCCGCGAAATATTTGCCGCTCAGCGGGATTCCCTCCTATTATCGGGCCGGAATGAAATCGAAGCTCATCACGGTCATCCCGGTTTACAACGGTGAGAAGTTCATCGTGCAGACCCTGGAGTCCGTTGCGCGGCAAACGCTTCGCCCGGACCGCGTTCTCGTCATCGACAACTGCTCCACGGACAACACCAAGCTCCGAGTCAAGGAGTTCAGCGCCATTCGGTGCGAGTGGCACCAGAACCCCTCCAATTTGGGCCTGTTCGGCAATTGCAACCGGGCGCTCGAATTCGCGGATCAGACCGAATACCTGCATATCCTGCACGCCGACGATATGATCGAGCCTGACTACTACGAGACCCTGATCCGAGCGTTGGACGGTTGTGAGGGTTTGGCCCTGGCCTTCTGTCTCGACGAACGGATCGACGAGAACAATCAAAGGCTCAGCCTTTCCGGCAAACCCACCGGTCAGGTGAAGGAAATCCCCATCGATCGTTATCTCGGCCTGAAAGCCGAGATCGGCAACCAGGCGTTCAGCGGCACGCTCCTGAAGACGAATTACCAGAAGACTCCCTGCCAGTTTCGCATGGACATGCCGATCCTGGCGGACATGATTTTTTGGCCGGACTGGGGCCGGCACTGCCGGAAGATCGTGAAGGTCCACCGGCCGCTCTCGAAGTATCGCTGGCACGGTGAGAATACCACCACCTCCTTCGTGCCGGGCATCCAGGCGCTCGTGCTTGATGAATGGGTGGTGATGCAGACGGTGGAACGATTTCGCGACGGCGCGGCTTCATGGCTGCGGTGGCTGAAGCTGAAGGGCCTGTTCGCCGTGCGGTCTGGCATCAAAGCCAAGCGATTCCGGGAGCGGGGAAACAAGGCTTATGCCGACGAAATTGTTGCCGCAGTGAAGAAGATTTCCGGCCCGTGGATTTGGTGGATGGCGCAAGGGCTGGTCCACGCGCGCGACCTTCTGGTGTACGGAATCATGGGCCGACGCAAGCACCCGAAAAACGTCTATAGCTGACGCCCGGCCCTTCGGTCGAGAAATCTACTCTCCTTGTTTCTTGTGAACCGGAGGCGAAACGGGATTGGCGAGAGGAGCCGCCTTTGGTTTTGTCGCGCTCAAGAATCCCACCAGCACAGCGGCCAGCGCCAGGGCCGCCAGACTGACGTAGAGCGCTTGGACCGGCGGGGCGTAGCGGAATTCCACCGTATGTTCGCCCGCCGGCAGCGCCACGCCGCGCATGAGGTAATTGCAGCGCAACACGGACGCCGGCTGGCCATCCACCCAAGCCTTCCAGTCCGGATCATGCTTGTCATTCAAGAGCAAGACGGTGGGCGCCTCGGCCTTGGTACGCAGCACCACTTGCTTGGGCATATACTTGTCAGGCACAAATTCCACCGTGGCTTTGGTGAGGGTCGCGGGAGTGGCCGCGGCGGGCGCCGGCAGATCATTGGCCACGATCACGGTCTGGGCCGGATCGAACTCCGGACTGGCCAGTTGCTTTAAAGTGGCTTCGTCGTTGGTGTTGACCTGCCAGCGCGGGTAGAGCGTGGCGCGCGGCAAGGCGCCGGCGAACTCGATGAGGGCAAACGGCCCGGCGGCGTTGGTTTCGGTCACAAACGTCTCGGGCCCTTCTCCGCGCCGCAAACTAAACGGCGTGTGCAGCCGGAAACGGCGCTGCGCCGGATCGAGCTGACTGTTCAGCGCCTCCACCAACCCGCCGGCCACGCCGACCGCGTACCGCACGTTGGTCAGTTGCCAGAGGCGGACGAGGTTCGTGGACATCCACAGCCGATAAGTTTGGTTCTCCACGGCCACACGGGGTTCCTGCGACAAGTCGAGGGATTGAATTCCGTAATACGGGAACTGGTGCTGCAACCATTCGCCGCGATAGAATCCCTGAATGGCATCCAACGCCTCGCCGCCACGGAACGGCGGCGACACCACCCGATGTTCAAACGCCCGCTGCCGCAGGAAATCCAGCACCGGATTGAGCGCGTACCGCGCCGGGTAATCATGGTAGAGAATCCACGGCGCATTGGCCCGGCCCAGATCGATCACCAGCAGCAGTCCCAGGCACACGCCGGCCCACTTCGTGCGCGGCCCGGCGAACGTCCCCCGCTGCACGAGAATGAGGGCGGCCACGCTCAGGATCAGAAACAGCAGATACAGGAAAGCTTCGTGATTGCTGAACTGGATGATCAGCCGCGCCTCGGTGGCGTTGAAGGCGTTTTTGAGCAGGTACCGCTCGAGCGCCTGGCTCTGGCCGGCGAAAACGATGCATCCCAGCACGCTGACCCCCACCAAGCCCAGCAGGCCCAGCGTCCACTTCTTCTCAAATCCCTGGAACCAATGGCCCACGCCGGTCACGGCCTTTTCCAGGTAGCACTTGGCCATCCCGTGCAAGCCGTAAGCGAACAGGACCACCACGCACCAGTGGAAGTTGTGCATGAACTTCGCCGGATTGCGGACCGTGGAGAAATAGGGCAGCGCGTACAGAAAACGATAGAAACCTGCGTGCCGGCCAAACGCCAGAAGCAGCGAGATCAAAGCCATGACCGCCCAGAACCAGATCCACTTCCGGTCCCTGGGCGAGAACGGCGAGCCTTGCTTGCGGAACGATTGGCCCAGCGCCCACGCCGCCACCAGCACCACCAGCAGTCCCGCATACTCGCCTCCGCCGGAATACCGCGGGAACCCCATTTGATGCTGCTCCCAACCTGGCTGCCGTCCCACCGTGCCCCAGTACTGGCCGCCCTCCGGCGTGTCCATGCGGTAGCCAAACAGGCCGGGGATGAGGACGCGGATGGTTTCAATCTTGGGCATGCTCCATTGCGTGGCTTTGTCCCAGTTCATCTCCTTGGTAGCCGCATCCTGCTGAGTGCCGACGATGCCCTGGATCTGCGTGCTGATCATGACATTGATGAACTGCGCGGCCATGCAGCCGGCCAACACGGCGACCACCGCTGTTCGGGACGCGCCGAAGGCCAGGCGCTTCACGACCGAGCCTTCGCCGATCCAGGCCTGGTACATGGCAAACGCCGCCACAAACAGGCTGAAGAACGCGCCAATGTCTGCGCCTTCCGTGAGGCCCAGGCCCACAGCCACGCCCGCCAATACCGCTTTGAGCCACCCCCGAACCGAGGCGTTGTCCAGCAACAGCCCGAGCGCGAGGTAATTCACTCCAAACGTAATCGGGTGCCCCGCCACGCCCCAGCAGGCGGCGGAGAAGAAGTCCGAGTTGAGCGCCGCGGCCAATCCCCCCAGTATGCACGCGAGAGGAGAGAGCTTGAGTTGCCGGAAGAAGAACCAGGCGCACAACCCCAGAACCAGCAGCGAAAAGGGCGCGTAGAATTTGGAGTAACCCACAGCGCCCGCCACCACCAACAGCGCGCCGGTCAGGTTTGGGGAAATGCTGCCCGCCGGGCCGCCCACCCAGGTGAGGTCCTGCCACATGCCCAGGAAGTTGCTGAACTTGTGGTTGGCCAGGGGCATGACAGCCCCCAAGGGACCGTCATTGGAGAAATGGACCTTGCCCGGGAGAAAGCTCTGGTAAAACAAAACGCCAAGCACCATCAGCAAGCAGCCGCCAACTACAAGAAACGGCCGACTGGCCGGCGCGGTTTCACCCAGAGTGCCCTTGTTGGTTTTCGTCATAGAAAAAAGCCCGCCTTGAATTCAGCGAGTTTTGTCGTCGTTATTTCTTGGGGAAAGTAGGGAATGGGCTTCGTCATGCCAATAGCAAACTTCTTCTGATCCGTCCGCCGGGTAGCCAGGACTCTGTGGCCGACCGGCTATTTCTCAAACACCACCAAGGCCCCCGATCCGTGGTCGAAGGGCGAGAGCCAGTCATCCACCTTGGCGATGGGTTCGAGCAGAAGGTTCACCGCCTCCTTGACCAGCAAGCACCTCGCGCAGAGCCGATCGGCGGCGACGATGAGCTTCAATCCTTTGCACTTGGCCTTGTACTCGTTGTCGAAGCAGCCGGCGAGCGTGCCGCACTCCTGGATCGTCCCGCTGAATTTCTTGAACGTGATTTCTTTGAAGCCGTGCTTGAGAAAGCGCTGGCGCAACTGGCTCGGCATTTCCATCCCGATGTGCCCGGGACGGTCCACGAAGTATACCTGAAACAGCTCCGGGTATTGATGCGCGAAGCGAAACCACCGGTTGGTGCTGTCCGTCTCGATTACGTGCACCGTGCGTCCACCTTTCTTGAGCACCCGATGCATCTCGGCGAACAGCGCGTCTTTACACTCGGCGGGGATATGCCCAATCACGTCGCTGGACACCACGTAATCAAAGCTTCCGTCGGCAAAAGGCAGGCACAAGGCGCTGCCGTGATAGACCTCTTCGTAAACAGTTTTGGAGATTTGCAGTAACTC
>Ga0316630_10000531_pt1 | contig 12280 bp, 14 predicted proteins | sample OWC_May_M1_C1_D6_FD_207658 | JGI IMG/M metagenome (GOLD analysis project Ga0316630, IMG submission 207658) | Wetland soil microbial communities from Old Woman Creek delta, Ohio, United States - OWC_May_M1_C1_D6_A | ecosystem: Environmental > Terrestrial > Soil > Wetlands | place: USA: Ohio...
CATCGCGCTTGCCGGCATCGCCGGCGCGACGGTTGCGACCTTCTTCACCTTCCTGCCGTCGTTCCTGTTTATTCTGCTCGGCGCACCGGCGGTCGAACGCACCCGCCACGAGATCGGCTTCACCGGGCCGCTCACCGCCATCACCGCCGCGGTCGTGGGGGTGGTGATCAATCTGGCGGTGTTCTTTGCCTACCACGTGTTGTGGCCGCAGGGGTCTGCGGCCGCGCCGTTCGGCGGCAGCTTTGAATGGTTTTCCGCGATCGTCGGCATCGGCGCGTTCATCGCGCTGTGGCGTTACCAGATCGGGATCATTCCGGTGATCGGCGCCTGTGCCGCGGCCGGACTGTTGTGGGTGTTCGCGCTCAAGGCGGTCTTCGCCTGAGCGCATGACAGCCGGCGCGTATGGCGGCATGAACGATACCTGGCGGGCGACGAACACCCGCGACGACGAGGAGTGTGCGAGATGAACCGAACCATTGCCCCAACCGACCTCAAATCGCTGATCGAGCAGGGTGTCGTGACGGTGCTCGATGTGCGCCGCAAGAACGACCTCGATGCCGACACGGTGAGGCTGCCCGGTGCCGAGTGGAGAAACCCGGAGCAGATGGCCGAGTGGAGCCGGGAGCTGCCGCGTGACCGCGATGTGGTGGTGTACTGCGTGCGCGGCGGTTCCGTCAGCAATGCCGTCGTGGATCACTTGCAGGCGCAGGGCATCCGGGCGCGCTTCATCGCGGGCGGCATCGAGGCCTGGAAGAATGCCGGCGGCGTCACGGTGGCGAAATAGGGCGCATTTATGAAATGGGTCACGCGTGAACGTCCGAAGATCGACCGCATCGCCTGCCCGTGGCTGATCGCGCGCTTTCTCGATAAGGCACCGGAGTTCCTGTATGTGCCGGCCGAGGAGGTGTTGCGGATCGCGGAGGAGAGCGGGGCGATTCCGTACGACGTGCCCGGTGTCGAGCTCGGCCATGCCGGTGAGTGGTGTTCATTTGACGCGTTCCTGTCGAAATACCGGCTCACCGACCCGGCCCTGCAGCGGCTGGCAGCGATCGTGCGCGGCGCCGACACCGGCCGGCCGGAGCTGACGCCGCAGTCGCCCGGCCTGCTGGCGATCTCGCTCGGGCTGGCGCGCAATTTCCGCGACGACCACGAACTGCTGCGCCAGGGCATGGTGTTGTACGACGCGCTCTACGCCTGGTGCCGCGACGCCAACGGCCAGCCTCACGGCTGACAGCGCACCATGAGCGACCGGCGGCTGCTGTACGCAAGCGCGTTCCTGCGCGCCTTCGCCACCGGTCTGATCGGCGTGCTGCTCGGGCTGTACCTGGCGCGGCGCGGATTTTCCGCGGCTGCGATTGGTATTGTCATTGGCTGCGGGTTGAGCGGCGCGGCGCTGTCGGCGTTCCTGGTCACCTTCATCGGCGATCGCGTCGGCCGGCGCCGGGCCCTGGTCGTGCTGGCGCTGGCCACCGCGGCCGGCGGATTGGCGCTGCTGGCGACCAGTCACGTGGTGGCCGCCGGCATCGTGGCGTTCCTCGGCATGGTCAACGGCATGGGCCGCGACCGCGGTGCATCGCTGGTGCTGGAGCAGGCGGCGCTGCCGGCGACTACCGCGGCGGCGACTCGCACCCGTGCGTTTGCCTGGTACAACGTACTGCAGGACGCCGGCCATGCACTGGGCGGGCTGGCGGCTGCCCTGCCTTCATTGTTCGTAACCGGTTTCGGGCTCGATACCCTGCCGGCGTATCAATGGACGCTCGGCCTGTATGCGCTGGTGATGCTCGCAACCGCCGCGCTGGCGGGGCGGCTATCACCGGCCGTCGAGGCCAACGGCGGGCAACCGGTGCCTGCATCCAGTCCGGTCTCGCCGGCCAGCCGGCGGATCGTGTGGCGGATCGCCGGGCTGTTCGCGGTCGACAGCCTGGCCGGCGGCTTTCTCGGCACCGCGCTGCTGTCGTATTTCTTCTTCGAACGGTTCGGCGCCGGGGAAGCAGCCATCGCGCTGCTGTTCTTCGCCGCCCGTGTCGCCAATGCCGGCTCGCACCTGGCGGCCGCCTGGCTGGCAGACCGGATCGGACTGGTGAACACCATGGTATTCACCCACATCCCGTCCAGCCTGGCCCTGATCGCGGTGGCGTTCGCCCCCGATTTTGCCGTGGCGGCGGCGCTGTTTCTGGTCCGCGAGGCGCTGGTGGAAATGGACGTGCCGACCCGCCAGTCGTATGTCATGGCGGTGGTGGCGCCGAATGAGCGCACCTATGCCTCGGGGATCACCAGCCTGGTCCGGCTCGGGGGCTGGGCGGTCGCCCCGTTTACCGCCGGGTTCCTGATGCAGGGCCTGGCGCTGGCGGCGCCACTCCTGATCGGGGCCGGCATGAAGATCGGCTACGACCTGCTGCTGTGGCGCGCCTTCCGCGGCCTCAAACCCCCGGAGGAACGCTGATCCGGTAACCGTATTGATCCGGAGTTTCGGCCCGGCGGCCCAGGGGATCCGGCCGGAGCGACCGCCGGGATGATCCTGCCTCCCCGGTCGCCCGCTCCCGGGACGGCCCATGCCCTGGCAGATACCCGGAAAGACAAGCCTATCTTTGCGTCTTGGCGCCGTTGCGGCAGATGTCGCCGTTATCAAAAACCCGTTTCTTTTCGGACACTTTGTCATTACAATACCGCGCTTTCCGCTGGCCGCCTGATTCCTTGGCGGCCAGGACACTCACGCAAGAGGAACTCGAATGGTTACTATCCGTCTCGCCCGTGGCGGCGCCAAGAAACGTCCTTTCTACGAACTCGTGGTCGCCGACCGTCGGCGCGCCGTGCAGGGCCAGTGCATCGAACGCATCGGCTTCTACAATCCCAAGGCCAGCGGCCAGGAAGAGACGCTCCGCGTCGATATGGAGCGCTACAACTACTGGCTGAGCAAGGGCGCCAAGGCGTCCGATCGCGTGGTCGATCTGGTCAAGCAGAAGACCACTCAGGCCTGATGCAGTCGGTCCGGGGGTCGGCAAGCCGGCCTCGGGGCAGGATGTGATGGACGGCATGGTGGTGCTCGGGCGTATTTCCGGAATTCACGGGGTGCGCGGCGAGGTCAAGGTGTTCTCGGAGACGCGCGAGCGCGCCGGCATCCTTGAGTACCCGCTCTGGCAGCTGCGCGTGTCGAGCGGCTGGCGCGAGGTGCGGCTCCTCGGGGGCCATGTGCAGGGCAGCGGGGTGGTCGTGGCCCGGCTGGAAGGTGTCGATGACCGCGACCAGGCGCGCGCGTTGATCGGCACCGAGATTGCGGTGCGGCGCGAGGAGTTGCCGCCGCCCGAGCCCGGGACCTATTACTGGGCCGATCTCGAGGGCCTGACGGTGGTGAACCAGGACGGGGTGGTGCTCGGTACCGTGAGCCACCTGTTCGAGACCGGTGCCAACGACGTGCTGGTGGCCGTGGACGGTGAGCGGGAGCGGTTGATTCCGTACACCCGCGAGGCGGTAAAGCAGGTGGATCTGCAGGCGCGCACGATACGCGTCGACTGGGATCCGGAGTTTTGATATTGCTTCGCTTGCTGAAGGACGGTTTTTCAGCAGGCCGGGGTCGGCGATGAAGATCGACGTTGTCAGCATCTTCCCGCCGATGTTCGAGGCCCTGACCGGCTACGGTGTCACCGGGCGGGCAATCGAGCGTAAGTTGCTGGAGCTGCGCGTGTGGAATCCGCGCGACTTCACCACCGATCCGTACCGGCGCATCGACGAGCGCCCGTACGGCGGGGGTCCGGGCATGGTGATGATGCCGGGGCCGCTGACGCAGGCGCTCGGCGCCGCGCGCGCGGCCAACCCGCAGGCGCAGGTGCTGTACCTGTCGCCGCAGGGCCGGCCGCTCGACCAGCGCGGGGTGCTGGAGCTGGCGGCACGGAACGGACTGATTCTGCTCGCCGGCCGCTACGAGGGCATCGACGAGCGGCTGATCGAGGCCGAGGTCGACGAGGAGTGGTCGATCGGCGACTACGTGCTGTCCGGCGGCGAGCTGGCGGCGATGGTGATGGTTGATGCCATTGCGCGGCAGTTGCCGGGGGCGCTGGGGCATGAGGATTCGGCGGCCGAGGATTCGTTTGCGAACGGGTTGCTCGACTGTCCGCACTACACGCGTCCTGAGGAGTTTGCGGGCCGGCGCGTGCCGGAAGTATTGTTGTCCGGCAACCACGCCGAGATCCGGCGCTGGCGCCTGAAGCAGGCGCTGGGGCGGACCTGGGAGCGGCGGCCGGATCTGCTGGAGCGTATCGAGTTGGATGCCGAGCAGCGCAGGTTGCTCGAAGAGTACCGGCAGGAACACGCCGGGGAAACGGTCAGAAATCGCAAAGTGTGAAGTGGAGTGAACAGGCCATGAGCAAGATCATTCAGGAACTGGAAGCGGCGCAGATGGACAAGCAGGTCCCGGAATTCAGCCCGGGCGACACCGTCATCGTGCACGTCAAGGTGAAGGAAGGCGAGCGCGAGCGTCTGCAGGCGTTCGAGGGCGTCGTCATCGGGCGCCGCAACAGCGGCATGAACTCGTCGTTCACGGTGCGCAAGATGTCGTACGGCGAGGGCGTGGAGCGCGTGTTCCCGCTGTACAGCCCGACGGTCGCCAAAATCGACGTCAAGCGCCGCGGCGAGGTGCGCCGCGCCAAGCTGTACTACCTGCGCAATCTCACCGGCAAGGCCGCGCGTATCACCGAGAAGGTGTAAGCGCTGCCGGGCCGCTGCCTCATGGCTGCCCGGCCGGATGTGCCGCGAACGGCTGCTGCCCGCAAGGGCGGCGGCCGTTTTTTGTGCGTGGCACTTGCGGCCGTGCTGCTGGCCGGCTATGCGGGTGCGACCCCGGCGACAGTCAGCGACGACGACCTGGCCCGGGTCAGCGCGCTCATCAAGGGTGGCGCCACGCAGCTGGCGCTGCGTCTGATCGACCAGCTGCAGCCGCCGGCGAGCACGCCGGACGACTGGATGGTGTGGGAGAAACAGCGCTATGCGCTGTACCGCGCCCAGGGCGACTGGGCGCAGCTGGCCGCGCGCGTCGCCGGCCTGCCAACCGATCTTCCGCCGGAATTCGTGCGCTGGGCGCGCACCGAGGCGGCCCGCGCCGAGCTCAATGCCGGGCGCGCCGAGCCGGCGCGGCGGTGGCTGCGCGGCCTGCTGTGGGCCGGCGACGGCAGCACCGAGGAGCTGGCCGAATGGCGCCAGCTGGTGATCCGCAGCTACCTGGTCGACGGCAACATCGCCGATGCCCTGACCGCGCTCGACCGCTACCGGGTCGACTTCAACGCCAACACCCGTGGCTGGCGCCAGCTCGAGGCCACCATTCTGGTGCGGGCCGGGCGCTACAAGGAGGCTTATCTTCTCGCCGGTGACATCAAGACCCACGACGGGCAGATGGTCAGCCTCCTGGCCGGACTGCGGGCCGGGACCCTGCCGCCGGCCACGGTGCTGACGCGGGCGCAGAAGCTGGCGGAGGAGACTCGCAACCGGCCGGCGCTCAGCTACCCGGCCTGGGCGTTGACTGCCGAGGCGGCCGCGCGCGCCAAAGACCCGGTCCGGCGTATCTACGCGCTCGAACGCGCCCTGACCCTGGCGCGCGTCCACGCCAGCCCCGAGCAACTGGTGGGTGTCCGCGCCGATGAGTTGTGGGACGCGTATCTGCGCTACGCCGAAGGGATCGGCAATGACGCGCGCCTACTGATCGGCAACGACGCGCCGTGGCTCAAGAAGGCCGAGGCATGGACCCGTGACGAGACCATGCAGGCACGGGCGTTCTATGCCTTGCTGGCGACCCAGGGCGCGAGCGCCGACACCCGCCGGCTCGCCGTGACGCGCCTGACCGATTTGCTGATCGAAGACGGCCGCGGCGAAGTGCTGCGCGCGCTCTACACCGCCAGCGACCGCTACCCGGACCTGGCCGCGGTGCCGGACTACGTTCGCTACCGGCTCGCCGACCTGGCGCTCACCGGCTACGACATCGCGCTCGCCGCCCGGGTCATGCAGGGCCTGGAGACGCCGCCCGAAGGTCACGACCAGGACCTGTGGGTACTGCGGCGTGCGCGGGTGCTGATCTACGGCGGCAAGTATCCGGACGCGATCGCGCTCCTGAGCGGTCTGCTGGCGGGCCGCGAGCAGGCCGCGGACGTGTTCGCCGACCGCTACCTGCAGGTGCTGTTCGATCTGCAGGCGGCCGGCCGCCATCGCGACGCGATCGCGTTGCTGGAGCAGCTGAAGGGCAAGGCCGAGAGCCCGCGGGTGCGGCGCGAGATCTACTACTGGATCGCCGACTCGCAATCAGCGCTCGGCGACCACCAGAAGGCGGCCGAGCTGTACCTGCGCTCGGCGAGTTACAATCACCCGACCGGCGGCGATATGTGGGGGCAGACCGCACGCTTCCATGCCGGCGAGGAACTCGGCAAGGCCGGCCTGACCCGTGACGCGCGCCTGGTGCTCGAGGCGTTGCTGCGCCACACGACCGATCCGAAACAGCGTGCCCAGCTCGAGCGCAGCATCCAGCAGCTATGGTTGATCGAAAGCCGGTCTACGACGCCGTGATCGCCTCGCCGCTCGGGCGGCTGGGGATCGAGGCCGGGCGCGCGCTCACCAGCATCGATTTCGTTCCGGCGCGCACGCCGCTGAAGGCCCCGCGCCAGGCACTCGCGCGCAAGGTCTGCGCGCAGCTGTGCGCCTACTTCAACGATCCACACTACCGGTTCCGCCTGCCACTGGCCCCGGTCGGCAGCCCGTTCCGCCAGCAGGTATGGCGCGCGCTGCGCCGTATCCCGGCCGGGCGCGTGCGCCGCTACGGCGAGCTGGCGCGGCGCCTCGGCAGCGCGGCGCGCGCGGTCGGCGGCGCCTGCCGCGCCAACCCGATCCCGATCATTATTCCCTGTCATCGTGTCGTGGCGGCCGCCGGGCTTGGCGGCTTCATGGGCGCCACCGGCGGCCGGGCGATGGCCATCAAGCGCTGGCTGCTCGAGCATGAGCGCACCGTCTGACGCGCTCATCGAGCGCTTCCTCGATGCGCTGTGGCTGGAGGCCGGCCTCAGCCGCAATACCCTGAGCGCCTATCGCAGCGATCTGGACGGGCTGGCGGCGTGGCTCAAGGCGCCGATTGCCGGGGCCAGCCGTATACAGCTGCAGGACTACCTGGCCGACTGCGTCGGCCGCGGCATGCGCCCGCGCACCACCGCACGCCTGCTGTCGAGCCTGCGGCGCTTCTATCAGTACCTCGTGCGCGAGAACGTCATTGGCGAGGACCCGAGCGCGCTGCTGGAATCGCCCAAGCTCGGTCGGCCGCTGCCGAAGTCGCTCAGCGAGGAACAGGTCGAGCGCCTGCTGGCGGCGCCGGACACCGGCACCGCACTCGGGCTGCGCGACCGCGCCATGCTCGAGACCCTGTATGCCACCGGCCTGCGGGTATCGGAGCTGGTCGGGTTGCCCCTGACCCAGCTTAACCTGCAGGCCGGGGTGGTGAAGGCGATCGGCAAGGGCAACAAGGAGCGGCTGGTGCCGCTCGGGGAGGAAGCGATCGGCTGGCTGCAGCGCTATCTCGGGGGTGCGCGCGGCGAGTTGTTGCACGGTCAGGCAAGCGAGGCGCTGTTCCCGACCGCGCGCGGCGCGGCCATGACCCGGCAGGCGTTCTGGCACAACATCAAGCGTTATGCCCGCGTCGCGGCCATCGAGACCGAGCTGTCGCCGCACACCCTCCGGCACGCGTTCGCCACCCACCTGCTCAACCACGGCGCCGACCTGCGCGTGGTGCAGATGCTGCTCGGTCACGCCGACCTGTCCACCACCCAGATCTACACCCAGGTCGCGCGCGAGCGCCTCAAGCAGCTGCATCAGCGCCATCACCCGCGCGGCTAGTGCCCGTGCTGGCACGCAGCGGACTAGCCGGCATGCCGGGCTGGCCGGGTCAGCGGGCCAGGCGATGGCGCAACCAGGCGATGGCGCCGGGGAGCAGCGATACGATGATGATGCCGAGCATCACCAGGGTCAGGTTCTTCCGCACCACCGGCAGGTGACCGAAGAAGTAGCCGGCGAGCACGAATAGCCCGACCCAGGCGATACTGCCGGCGATGCTGAAGCCGAGGAACCGCAGGTAGGGCATGCGGCCGACCCCGGCCACGAACGGCGCGAAGGTGCGCAGGATTGGCAGGAAGCGCGCCAGGAACACCGTCTTGCCGCCGTGGTCGTCGTAGAACCGACGCGTGCGTTCGAGATACTCGCGATTGAGCAGGCGCGAATTTGCGTTGCGGAACACCCGTGGTCCGAGGTGATGGCCGATCCAGTAGTTGGTGTTGTCACCGCCGACCGAGGCGGCGATGAGGATCGCGATCAGCCACTGCACGTCGAGGCCACTGCCGGCGGCGAGCGTGCCGGCCGCGAACAGCAGTGAGTCACCGGGCAGGAACGGCGTCACCACGAAGCCGGTCTCGGCGAAGATGATCGCGAACAACAGCGCGTACACCCACAATCCGTAGTCGTGCAGGAAGGTGACCAGGTACTGATCGAGGTGCAGGACGATATCGATAAACTGGACGAGCAGTTCCATGCGGATTTACCAGAAGTAGAGCAGCACCAGCAGGCCGAAGCCGATGCGGTACCAGGCGAACACCGTGAAGTCGTGGCGCGACACGTAGCGCAGGAACAGCTTCACCACCACGGTAGCGGTGAGGAAGGACATCACGAATCCGACCGCCAGTGCCACCAGTTCGTGCCGGTTCATGCTGTGAAAGTTGCCGATCAGCTCGAAGGTGGTGGCCGCGAGCATGACCGGGATCGCCAGGAAAAACGAGAACTCGGTGGCGGCGGTGCGCGACAGTCCGGCCACCAGTCCGCCCATGATGGTGGCGCCGGCGCGCGACACGCCGGGGAACAGCGACAGCGTCTGGGCGAGGCCGATCTTGAGGGCGGCGCGCGCGTCGATGCTGTCGATGTCGGCGACCCGCGCGCGCAGCGGCAGGCGTTCGATCACCAGGATCAGCACGCCGCCGACGATCAGCGCCCAGGCGACCGTCACCGGGTTGAACAGATGGGCCTTGATCTGCTGGTGGAACAGCAGGCCGATGATGGCCGCCGGCAGGAACGCAATCAGCAGGTTGCGTGCCAGGCGGAATTCGCGCGGCTGACGGAGGTTCAGCACCAGGACGGTAAGCCGCCGGCGGTAGTCAAACGCGACGCCGAGGATGGCGCCGAGCTGGATCGCGATTTCGAAGGTCTCGGCATTGCGGCCGGTGAAGCCGAGCAGGTCGGCGGCGATGATCAGGTGGCCGGTGGAGGATACCGGCAGGAACTCGGTCAGCCCTTCGATGATGCCGAGCAGCGCCGCCTTGAGCAGGGTGAGGAGTTCCATGGGAACGGCTTATGGGCTACCGGGGCGGGTGGGGTGGTCGGAACGTGGACGGCGGCGACCGGTATTGCCGCCTGCCAGAGGGGTGACGCCGGAAACGGCAGAGGGGGCGGCGAAACCCCCTCTGTACGCATTCATGGCCCGGAACGCGGGCGTCAGCCCATCTGTTTCTCGCGAATCTCGTCGAGCGTCTTGCAGTCGACGCACAGGGTGGCGGTCGGGCGTGCTTCGAGGCGCTGCACGCCGATTTCGACGCCGCACTGCTCGCAGTAGCCGTACTCGCCCGATTCGAGCGTCTGGATCGCTTCCTCGATCTTCTTGATCAGCTTGCGCTCGCGGTCGCGGGAGCGCAGTTCCAGGGCCATGTCGGTCTCCTGGCTGGCGCGGTCGTTGGGGTCCGGGTGGTTGGCGGTCTCGTCCTGCATGGTGTGTACCGTGCGCGAGACTTCGTCGAGCAGTTCCTGGCGCCAGGCGTTGAGAATGGCGCGGAAGTGGTCGCGCATCTCCTTGCCCATGTAGTCCTCGCCCTTCTTCTGGACATACGGCTTGATGCCGTGGATGTCGGTGGCGGGTGCGGACGAATCTTTTTTCTTGCTGACCGGCATTTCTGACTCCTGTGACGGCGGTCGCAGCTGCGTGACCGGGACAAAATTTAGCGCGCATCTATACCAGAACGGTGGGGCATGCGCAAGGAAAGGGGCAGCAAGAATCGCGCCATTTATCTGATAAAATGGCAGTTTCTAACACACTGATTTCTTGTGGAAATGTCACTGTCTGCTTTGATCTTCGATGTCGACGGGACGCTCGCCGACACCGAACGTGACGGTCACCGCGTGGCCTTCAATCAGGCCTTCGCCGCGGCTGGCCTCGACTGGAACTGGAACGTGGCGCTGTACGGCGAACTGCTTGCCATCACCGGCGGCAAGGAGCGCATGCGCCACTACCTCGATCGCTACCGCCCCGACTGGCCGCGGCCGGCCAATCTCGATGCCCTGATCGGCGGGCTGCATGCCGCCAAGACCCGGCAATACACCGCGCTGCTGGCCGAAGGCGGCATCCCGCTGCGGCCCGGCATCGGGCGGCTGCTCAACGAGGCCCGCGCTGCCGGCCTGCGGCTGGCGATCGCGACCACCACAACCCCGGAGAACGTTACCGCGCTGCTCGTGCACGCGCTGGGACCGGAATCGGTCGACTGGTTCGAGGTGATCGCGGCCGGCGATGTGGTGCCGGCCAAGAAGCCGGCACCGGATATCTACCACTACGCGCTCGCGAAGCTCGGTCTGGCGCCGGACGCCTGTCTGGCATTCGAGGATTCCGAAAACGGCCTGCGCGCCTCGCGTGGTGCCGGCCTGACCACGGTCATCACCGTCAACGACTACACCCGCGGCCAGGATTTTGCCGGTGCTGCGCTGGTGCTCGACCAGCTCGGCGAGCCCGATCAGCCGTTCGCGGTGCTGGCCAGCGCGCGCCCGGTCAACGGTGCGCGCTGGTTCGATCTCAAGCTGGCGCGGCAGCTGGCCTGATCGCGGTTGCCCCTGGATTCTCCACTCAAGGCAACATCCACCGCAGAGGCGCGGAGGCGCGGAGGTTTTTGAATTAATGCTTCTGCTTTTCTCCGCGCCTCCGCGGTGAGCAGTTTCTTCTGTAATGGTCGCGGATCAAAACGCGGCATCGAACCCGACCAGCACATAACCTTCCTTGGTCGGATGGGCAGTGAAGTCGCCCGGTGTCTCTTCCTGGAAATCGCCGGTGATCTCGATCACGCCCTTCACGTTGCGCATGAAGTAATACGACGCCGTGAAGGTGAGGGTGTTCATATTGATACCCTCGTAAATGGTGCCGGTGTTCTCGAGGTCGTTGGCATCGGCATAGTTGTACAGCAGCGAGTACGTCCAGCGGTCACTGTGCACGTAGTCGATGCCGGCGAAGCCGCCGAACCAGCGGTAGTTCTGTGTCGGATCGGCATCGAGAAAGCCCTGCCAGTTGTTCCACAGCCCTTGGGCGAACCAGTAGAACTTGTTGGCGATGGTCCCGGAGATGTCCGCACCGGCAACCAGTTTGTCGGTGTCGCGCGTACCAGGCGTGGTACCGACCGGATCGGCCACCGTGTCGAGGCTCTTCTGTTGGCCGGTGAGCCCGAATGCCCCGACATTCACCGGCCCGATGTCGACACCGATGCGCCCGAACACGCTCTTGCTGTTGTCGTTGTCGAACATCTTGTCGGGACGGCTGTAGCCGGGGCTGTTCAGGTCGTAGTTGGACTCGGTGCCGTTGCCGTTGACCGCGCCAAGACCAAAACTGACCGGACCGAAACTGCGGTCGAACAGCAGGCCGCGTTCGTAGGTGATGCCGGCGAAGCGGTAGGCCATGTAGTCCTGGAAGCTGAGCCGGGTCTCGCGCGCGAACATCAGGTCCGAGACCTGGAACTGGCCGAGCATGGTGCCGACGCCGGTGCCGAAGCTGTCGTCGTGGCGGAACCAGGCGTCCTCGATCACGGTGGTGCCGTTGTCGCCCTTCTCGGCGAAGATGCCGTAGAAGTAATAGGTGATGTGGTCCGAGAGCGGTGCGCTCGACAGCAGCTTGATCAGGTACGGCGCCTGGAAGTCAGTCTCAGCATTGTTGTCACTAAAGCCGTTGTAATAGGTCGGCGATGCTGGATCCGCTGTGTCAACCTCGCGCGCCTGGCGGTACTGGGCATAGGCCTGGGCGCGGATGGCCAGCGGCGGAAACTTCGGCAGGGCGAGCATGTCGTCCTTGGTGTCGACTGTGGTTTTCTCGCGCCAGTTGGGCAGGCGGAAATTGTTGTCGCGGAACTGCTCGCCGAAGGCATTGAGCCGCGGGTACGCGGCATGGCAGGCGGCGCAGGACATGTCGTACTGGCGCGCGAACACCGGCATGGCCTGGGCAGTGGTGCTGGCGAGAACCAACAGCAGACCG
>Ga0316630_10000532_pt1 | contig 12278 bp, 4 predicted proteins | sample OWC_May_M1_C1_D6_FD_207658 | JGI IMG/M metagenome (GOLD analysis project Ga0316630, IMG submission 207658) | Wetland soil microbial communities from Old Woman Creek delta, Ohio, United States - OWC_May_M1_C1_D6_A | ecosystem: Environmental > Terrestrial > Soil > Wetlands | place: USA: Ohio...
GCGGAAGCGGACGTCGACCTTGATGAACCCGCGCTCCACGGCGATCCCCGCCGGCACGAAGGAGAGGTCCGGCACGTCGCCGATGGAGACGATGACCGTGTCGGCCGGGATCTCCTCGCCGTCGCCGAGCGCCAGGCCGGCGGCCGTGATTTCGCGGACGACCACGGGCCAGCGGAACCTGGCACCCGCAGCCTCGGCCGCCTGCCGCTCCTTGCCGAAGGAGGCCGGCTGCTGCACGTCGAGCAGCAGGATGTCTTCCGCCCCGAGCCGCCGGGCCTCGGTGGCGGCGTCGCAGCCGACGTTGCCGGCGCCGATCACGACCACCCGTTTGCCGCACGCAGCGCTTCCCGCCTTGGCGGCCTGCAGGAAATCCAGCGCCGACACCGCCCGTTCGATGCCCGGGATGGGCAGCATGCGCGGTTTCTGGGCCCCGGTGGCGATCACCACGAAGTCGAAATCCTCGCGCAGCCGCTCCATCTCTTCGCGGCCGAGGGGCTGCTGCAGGTGGATGTGGGGGAGCGCCTCCCGGATGCGGTTGAGCTCGGTTTCCACCACCTCGCGCGGGATCCGGCTTTCCGGGATGACCCGGGTGAACTTGCCGCCCAGCCGGCCGGCCACCTCGTAGACCGTGGCTTCGTGCCCCTTTTGCCTCAGCTGCCAGGCGACCGAAAGCCCGGCCGGGCCGCCGCCCACGACCGCAATGCGCCGGCCGGTCAGCGGCGGCAGCTCGGGCAGTCGGGCGCGGATGCTGGCCTGGCCGATTTTGGTGGTGTCCACCGGCGCCATGGCCGCGACCTGGCGGGTGCAGGACTGCATGCACAGGTTCGGGCAGAGGTAGCCGCAGACCGCGGCCGGGAAGGGGGTGTAGGCGAGCGCGAGGTCGACGGCCTCGTCCACCCGGCCCTCGCGGATGAGCTGCCAGCGGCGCTGCACCGGGATCCCCGTCGGGCAGCTCGCCTCGCAGGGGGCCGCGTATTTCTGGTTTTCCCAGACCGGCACGAAGCGCCGCAGCGCACCGTTGGTGATGACGGGAATCGCGCTGCGGTCGACCCGGCTCAGGTCGCCGATCAGGCCGCCCTGGCCCAGCTCGGCGTCCCAGACCTCGCGGTGAAACCCTTGCATGGGCCGCGCCGACTTGCCGGCTTTCTCGTTCGGCTGGCGCGCGACCAGCAGCTGCCACTCCTCGCGCCCGGAGAAGGAGCGCAGCAGCTCGCCGCGGCCGACCTTCTTCAGGAAGACCTTGAGGTGGGCGAGCAGCCAGTCCCAATCCGCATCGCCGATGGGCGCCATGCGGGCGTCGGCCTGACTGAAGCCCGCGTGCGGGCCGCGGAAGAACACCTTGCCGCCGACCATGCCGACCAGCGGCCGGTAGCCGAGAACGTTGGCGGGCGTCTGCGCCTCGTGGCCGCAGACCACGGCGACCCCGCCGGCCATGAACTCTCCGAAATAGTCCCCCACCGACCCCAGCACCCACAGCTCCGGCGGGCTGAAGCGCGGGTTGTGCTTGGTCATGGTCATGCCCCGGGCGCCGATGTTGCCGCCGACATAGACCCGGCCCTGGGCCATGGCGTTGGCGGCGCCGTTGCCGGCGTTGCCGTGCACGATGATCTCGGCCCCGGCATTGAGCCAGCCCACGTCGTCGGACACCGGGCCGTCGACCTCGATCACCGTGTGGGGAAACCCCATGGCGCCCACGCGCTGCCCGGGGTGGCCGGTGACGCGGATGGAGACGGTCTCCTCCCCGGCCCTCCACAGGCGGCCGCCGATGCCGTGCTGGCCGAAAGCGTCGATCTGCAGCCGGCGATGACCGTCGGCGATCGCCTTCTGGACCTGCTCTTCGAGGATGCGGGACCGCACCCGCTCGCCGCCCTGCTGGCCGGCAATCCGGTGGGCGGATGCTGCACTGCTCTGCTTAAGTTCGCTCATATGTTCGCTCCGGGCGCTGTTCTTGGCGCCTAGGATCTTTCCTGATGCTGGATACGTGATACCGGATGTTGGATCAGGAACCACGCGGAGTCTCTATTTTTTATCAAGCATCCAGTATCCCGCATCGCTCCAACCCTGTTGACAGGCCGTCACTATAGTTCACAGATGGCGTCGCCTTTCATCATTAGACCACGTATTTAATCCTCAACCGTTCGGCCGTGCGGTAGTCGTCCACACCCAGGGCGTCGGACATGCCGATGGGCAGCGAGGTGGAGCGGCCCAGCGGCGCCACGATTTTCTTGAGCTCGGTGTCGAAACTCAAAAAGAGGTCCACCACGCGCTGGGCGACGTCGTCCACGTTCAGCCGGCGATAGAGGCGCGGGTCCTGGGCCGTGATCCCTTTCGGACAGAGCCCGATGTTGCAGATGTTGCAGCGGTCGGATTCGGAGCCCAGGCAGCCGGCGGCCGCCTGCATGATGTACTTACCGGTCTGGATCCCGCTGGCCCCCAGCATGATCAGCGCGGCGGCGTTGGCGGCGAGGTTCCCGCTCTTGCCGATGCCGCCGCCGGCAAACAGCGGCAGCTGGTTCTGCATGCCCAGCTTGACGAGGGTCAGATAGCCGTCGCGGATGTTGCTGGCGATGGGGTGCCCCATGTGGTTCATCGAGACATTGTAGGCCGCCCCCGTGCCGCCGTCCTCGCCGTCGATGGCCAACCCCGCCGCATAGGGGTTGCGGGTCAGGTTGTTCAGCACCGCCAGCGCGGTGGAGGTTCCGGAAATCTTGGGGTAGACCGGGACGCGGAACCCCCAGGCCATGGACATGGACTGGATCATCTTGGCCACCGACTCCTCGATGGAATACTGGGTCTGGTGGGTGGGCGGGCTCGGCAGGCTCACCCCCGAAGGGACCCCGCGGATGGCGGCGATCAGGCGATTGACCTTGTACCACATGAGCAGCCCGCCGTCGCCGGGCTTGGCGCCCTGCCCGTATTTGATCTCGATCGCGCAGGGGTCCTCCTTCATCTCGGGGATCGCGTGCAGGATCTCGTCCCAGCCGAAGTAGCCGGAGGCGATCTGCAGGATGACGTACTTGAGGAAGCGCGAGCGCAGCAGCCGCGGCGGGCAGCCGCCCTCGCCGGTGGACATGCGCACCGGCATGCCGAGCTCCTCGTTCAGGTAGGCCACCCCCATCTGCAGCCCCTCCCACATGTTGGGCGACAGCGCGCCGAAAGACATCCCGCCGATGATCAGCGGGTAGATCTCCCGCACGGGCGGGATCCAGCCGTGCTCGCGGATGTGCTTCAGGTTCTCCTCCGGCGGCAGCACCCGGCCCAGCAGCGTGCGCAGCTCGAACTCGTGCCGGCCGGCATCGAGGGCCGGGTCGGTCAGCATGGAGATGCGGATGAACTTGATGCGGTCCAGCAGAACGCCGGGCACGTTGCGCCGCCCGCCGCGGCGCCGCGGCTGTCCGCCGCGGTCAATATGAAAGCGCAGCTTGTCGGCCTCGTCGGCGCGCAGCGGGCCGATGGCGTTGTTGGGGCAGACCAGGTTGCACATGGCGCAGCCGACGCAGCTGTAGGCCGGGTCGGTTTTCTGGCGCACGCCGTAGTAGGACGAGGTGGTCGTCGCCGGCGCCTCCATGAAGCCGACCGGCGGCTCGACCCGGCGCTTGCGGAACACGCCGAGCTCGATGGCGTTCACCGGGCAGACGGCGGTGCACTTCCCGCAGAGGGTGCAGGTGGCTTTGTCCCACCGGATCTGCCAGGGAAGGTCCTTGACGCTCAGTGAGCTGGGGGTAATGGGTCTTTCTGGCTGCATATGGCAACCTCCTGGCGGTCCGGGCCGACGACCGCCGTGTCCAGGTACATGGGCTGAAAATCCCTGCTCTTGTCCCGCAGGGGGATCGCGGCGTCCAGGCCGCAGATCTCCGAGGAGAAGGCGAACACCCCGGGCTTGCCCCCGACCACCCCGGGGCGCAGCTTCTTGCGGTCCTGGACCATGAACAGGCTCCCGTCGGGCAGGCAGCCGATGACGCAGTTCGGCCCGTCGATGATGAGCGGCCGGCAGGTCTGTTTCAGGTTGCGCAGGAAATGCGCGTCGGGGTGCTGGTCGATGTCCTCGTCCTGCAGCGGCGTGATCACATGCTTGTAGGCTTCGATCCCGAAGCCGAGCGTGCGGTGGGCGTAGTGCAGGATGTGCGTGAAAACCTCCGAGTCCGAGTTGTAGCCGACATAGCCGGGAAATCCCCGAGACTCCAGGAAGGTCCGGATGGGGACAAACGCCGTGTTCTCCCCGTTGGTCATGCTGGCGAACCCCTGGATGAAGAAGGGATGGCAGGCGTACAGGTCGATGGCGTAGTTGGTGTTCTGGCGGCCCTGGGCCATAATCACGCGCGCGCCCAGCTCCTTGCGGTCCAGCTTCAGGTGCCGCGCCACCGCCATGGGGTCGCCGATCTCCTTGATCATGATCACATCCGGCCAGAAGGAGAAGACGATCATGTCCTCTTTCTCCTCGCCCATCGACCGCAGCCGGAGGCGGGTCGTCATCAGCCGGTGCTGGAGCTCCTCGCGGCCCACGCCTTCCCACTCTTCCGGATACTCATAGGCCCGGATGAGGTAGACGTCCCGGCGCGGGACGCCGGGCGGCGGGGTCTTGGGCACCTTGATGGAGATCTTGTACTTGGTCATGAAGCCGACGTCCATCATGTAGGCGTCCAGGCGCTTCAGCCCCTCTTCGCTGAAAATGCCGGACAAGATCGGCGCGTCCTTCATGTCCTCGAAGGGGCCGCTCAAATCCCGCAGGAACAGACCGACGCCGGAGCCGTCGTGGCCCTCCCGCATGACGTTGAGCGCCTCGATCGCGACCATGGGCGACAGCGGCTCCCTGCTGGTGATGGCAAACAAGCGACACATGTGAGACTCCTATCGCTGCAAGAGTGAGTCCAACCCCGGCGTCCGCAGGGCGCCGGCAGGCGTCGAACGCGGGGAAACGCTTCCCCCACCCGCGCCGCAACGGCGGGGTCGCGCGTCATCGGCCTGAAAGCAACGCTGCGGCTCGACCCGGGATGGACGACGGACTCAGGCGGTTTGGAACTGGAAGGGGATTTTATGAATTAAAAAAAAGGTGGAGTCAATCGAAATTACACCCCCGTGGTGGGAATGGACGAAATGTTACAAAACTGTATACCGCCTCCTATCCGAAAGGCGAGCGCGTTTGACACCCTTCGGCATTTCTTTTATCATTTTCAAAAATCCTGCCATCTCCGCACACAGGCTCTCGAAGGGGGTTGGGCGCCGATGAACACTCCTTGGAGGAACCCATGAAACCGTATGAGGCAGACCTTGATGTCCGCGGCGGACTGAGCCGCCGCCAGTTCATGTGGCTGACCGGCATGGCGGCGGCCGGGGTCGCCGCCGGCTGCGCCACCAACCCGGTCACGGGGAGCACCCAGTTCATGACGGTCTCCGAGGAGGAGGAGATCCAGATCGATCGCCAATTTTCCCCCATGCAGTTCTCGAGCGACTTCGGCCCCACCCAGGACCGTGCCTTGAACGCCTACGTCGACGGGATCGGTAAGGCTCTGGCGTCGCGAAGTCATCGCCCGCACATGCCCTTTTCGTTCCGGGCCGTCAACGCCACCTATGTTAATGCCTACGCCTTTCCCGGCGGCAGTATCGCCTGCACCCGGGGGATCCTGCTCACCCTCGACAACGAGGCCGAGCTCGCCGCTCTGCTCGGCCACGAAATCGGCCACGTGAACGCCCGGCACACCGCCGAGCAGCTCTCCAAGGGTCAGCTCACCAACATCGTCGTGGGGAGCCTGTCCATCATCGCCGACGTGGCCGCCCCCGGCATGGGACAGGTCGCCTCGACGCTCGGTGGTTTCGGGGCCGGAGCCTTTCTGGCGAGCTACAGCCGCGACAACGAGCGCCAAGCCGACTCCCTCGGCACCGAGTACATGGTGAGGGCCGGCTATGGTCCGGAGGGCATGGTGGGCCTGATGGAGATGCTCAACGGCTTGAACAAATCCAAGCCGAGTTCCATCGAGATCATGTTCGCCACCCACCCCATGAGCGACGAGCGCTACCAGAACGCCGTCCAGGCGGCGCGAACGACTTTTGCCGACGCCAAAGGCCTCCCGCTCCACCGCGAGCGCTATATGGACAATACCGCGCGGCTGCGGGCCATCAAGGGTGCGATTGAGGAGATGCAGAAGGGGGACAAGGCCATGGGCTCCAAAAATTTCAGCCAGGCTGAAACCCACTACCGGTCCGCCCTGAAACAGGCGCCCAACGACTATGCCGGTCTGGCCTCGATGGCCAAATGCCTCCTCATTCAAAAAAACCATGCCGAGGGGGCCCGCTATGCCCGCCAGGCGCAGTCGGTCTTCCCGCAGGAGGCCCAAGGTCATCACTTGAGCGGGATTGCAGGGCTGAATCTCAAAGAATTCGACGCCGCCCTCACCGATTTCCAGACCTCGCAGCGCCTTCTGCCGGGAAACCCCAACACCGCCTTCTTCATCGGTTATTCCTATGAAGGGATGGGCCGCCGATCCGAGGCCGCCCGCGAATACCAGCGCTTCCTGCAGCAGGTGCGCCAGGGCCAACACGCCCAGCATGCCGCCCAGCGGCTGCGCGAATGGGGGTATGCACGCTGAAATGACCTCCGACCCATACGGGGGCTACCGGCCATGAGCCGTCCGGGCCGGCTGCCGGAAGCGTTGCAGGCGGACGCGGAGACGAAATGCGGCCGGCTGCTCGACGCCTGCCGGCACGCGGGGGTTGGCCTGCCGCAGGACCCGGAGTTCTGCCGCCAGCTCCTGCTGGTTCTGGCATTCAGCGATTTTGCAGCCGACAGCGTCCTTCGGGATCCCGCGCTGCTCGCGGAGCTCGCCGCCGGCGGCGAACTGCAGCAAACGAACGGCGCCAGCCGCGTGGCGGCCCGACTGGCCTCCGTTCTGTTAGACACCGCCAATGTCGATGACCTCAGCGGCCGCCTGCGCCGGTTCCGACGCCGCGAACTGGTGCGGATCGCCTGGCGCGACATCGTCGGCCTGGCCGATCTGACCGAAACCACCGTCGACCTCTCCGCCCTGGCGGAGGCCTGCCTCGATCAGACCCTTGCCTGGCTGCACCCACGGCTGTGCGTCGAGCTGGGGGAGCCTCATTCGGAGGCCGGCCGCCCCCAGCGCCTGGTGGTTCTGGCGCTCGGCAAGTTAGGCGCACGCGAACTCAATTTCTCCTCGGATATCGATCTGATCTTCGCCTACCCCGCCCCCGGCCAAACCCGGGGAGCGGCCGCCCCCGTCGACAACGAGGAGTATTTCACCCGCCTCGCCCGCCGGCTGATTCAGGTGATCGGTCAGGTCACGGCCGAGGGGTTCGTCTTCCGGGTCGACCTGCGGCTACGTCCGTTCGGCGACGGCGGCCCGCTGGTGATGAGCTTCGACTCCATGGAGCGATACTACCAGGAGCAGGGCCGCGACTGGGAGCGCTATGCCTGGATCAAGGCCCGGGGGGTCGCCGGGGACCCGGCCGCCGGGGAAGAGCTCCTCAGGCGCCTGCATCCCTTCGTCTACCGGCGCTACCTGGACTTCGGCGCCTTCGAATCCCTGCGGGCGATGAAGCAGATGATCGCGCAGGAGGTTGCCCGCAAGGGGGTGCAGCAGGACATCAAGCTCGGGCCGGGCGGCATTCGCGAGATCGAGTTCTTCGGGCAGATGTTCCAGTTGATCCGGGGCGGCGTCAGCCCGGACCTGCAGAAACGGGGAATCCGCGAGGTTCTCGCGGCGTTGGCCGCCGGCGGCACCATCCCGGAAACGGTCCGCCGGGAGCTGGACGCCGCCTATGTCTTTTTGCGCACGGTCGAGCACCGGCTTCAGGAAGTGGCCGACCGGCAGACCCACGAGCTGCCGGCCGACCCGAAGGGGTTGGCCCGGCTGGCGGCCAGCCTAATGTTCGAAGACCCGTCGCATTTCTGGACGGTGCTCGATGGCCACCGCGAGGCGGTCCACGGCCACTTTCACATGCTGCTCGAAAGCAGCGACGGCGACCGCCTGGACCGGGAACTCGAAAACGGGCTGAGCGCGATCTGGCAGCAGCGCATCGGCCCTTCCGAGGCGGCCGGTGTCCTAGAGAAAATCGGCTATGGCCCGGCCGGCGAGGCGCTCCAGGTCCTGGAAGGGCTGCGCGGGGACTCCGAAACCCGCGCCCTGAGCGAAACAGGCCGCCAGCGCCTCGACCGGCTGATCCCCCTGGTGCTGATGGAAACGGGCCGCGCCGGCCATCCGCTCCCCACCCTGCGCCGGCTGGCGGACCTGATCCGCTCCATCGAGCGCCGGACGAGCTACCTGGCCCTGCTCCTGGAATACCCGGCGGCGCTGGGCCACCTCGTGAAGCTCACGGACGCAAGCCCCTGGGTGGCCACTTTTCTGGCCCAGCACCCGGTGCTGCTGGACGAACTGCTCGATCCCCGCACCCTCTACCGCCCCCCGGACCGCGAGGCCATCACCGCCGAGCTCAAGCGCCGCCTGAACCGGGCGCCGGGCGACGATCTGGAGGTCCAGATCGAAGAGCTGTGCATCTTCAAACAGGTCAACGTGTTGCGGGTGGCCGCCGCCGACGTCAGCGGCCGGCTGCCCCTCATGCGCGTCAGCGACTATCTTTCGGACATCGCCGAGGTCGTCATCAACGCCGTGGTGGACCTGGCCTGGCAGCACCTGGTGGAGCGTCACGGCACGCCGGTCTGTCGGCTGAACGGGGCCCTCTGCGACCGCGGCTTCGCCGTGATCGCCTACGGCAAGCTGGGCGGGCTCGAGCTGGGGTACGGCTCCGACCTGGACCTGGTCTTCCTGCACGCCGGCATCGACGGGCAGACGAACGGCGGTCCCCGGCCGATCGACAACGCCCAGTTCTTCAACCGGCTGGGCCAGCGGGTGATCCACATTCTCACCTCCCACACCCGCGCCGGGCGGGCTTACGACATCGACACCCGCCTGCGGGCGAGCGGCATCTCCGGCATCCTCGTCCAGCACGTGGAGGCCTTCCGCGACTACCAGCTCACCGAGGCCTGGACCTGGGAGCACCAGGCGCTCATCAAGGCGCGGCCGGTGAGCGGGGAGCGCCGGATCACCGCGTGCTTCGACGCCATCCGTGCCGAGGTGCTGGCCCGCCCCCGGCCGCAGGACCGGCTGCGCGCCGATGTCATGGAGATGCGCGAGCGCATGCGCCGCGAACGCCGGCAGCCCGCGGCGGGCGAGTTCGATCTGAAACAGGATCCCGGCGGCATCGTGGACATCGAGTTCCTGGTCCAGTACCTGGCTCTGCTCCACGCCCACCGCTACCCGGAGCTCGTGGTCTGGACCGACAACGTGCGCCTGATCCAGACGCTGATCGGGTCCGCCGTGCTCAACGAAGTCACGGCCCACGTCCTCAAGCACGCCTATCTCATCTACCGCGCCGCCGCCCACCAGCTGAGCCTCCAGGAAAAGCCGGCCCTCGTCCCGGCGGAAAAATTCGAGCGCCTGCAGCATCGCATCCGGCACATCTGGCAGGCGGTCTTCCACAAACGGCGAGGCTCCAGGAACCCCGGTAAAAAGTAACAAATTTGTGTCTGATCAAATATAAATAATTCCAATTTTGTAATATTAAAACCCTTCTATTCCCCCGGCATATTTAACCCAACCGATTGATATCAATTAATTTCATTCGTTGTAATACCGCCTGGCACACGCCTTGCTGAGTACCAGCTGACCCGTCAAGACCACAGGAAGCCCGGCATGCAAAGCGTACACGAAACCGCCAGCAGGCAGCTGCAGGAAAAAATCGCGCACTTGACCGAACGCTTTTTGCGCGGCAAGCAGCCCGACTTCATGAAGCAGCACGCCCGGGTCCTGGACGATTACTTCGAACAGGCCTTTGAGATGAGCATGATCGGCCCGCGCATGGAGATCAACAAAAACCCCTACGCCATCGTCGCGATGGGCGGCTACGGCCGGGAAGAGCAGAGCCTGCACTCGGATGTGGACCTGCTGTTCCTGTTCGGAAAGCGCATCCCGGCCGATGCCGAAAATCTCATCCGGGAAATGATCTACCCGCTCTGGGACATCGGGATCGACGTGGGCTATGCCACGCGCTCCCTCAAGGAATGTCTGTCGCTCGCATCCAAGGACCTGAACGTGCTGACGCCGCTCATGGACGCCCGTTTCATCTGCGGCGTGTCGATGTTGTACTCCGAGCTGATGTCCAAGATCAGGGACAAGGTCATTCGCAAGCACCCGAGCCGCATATTGGAGCAGCTGACGGCCTACACCCGCGGCCGGCATGCGCAATTCGGCGATTCCGCCTACCTGCTGGAGCCCAACCTGAAGGAAGGCCAGGGCGGGCTGCGCGATTACCACACCATGCTGTGGGTGGCGCGGCTGGAGGTCGACCTGCGCCAGCCCCGGGATCTCGAGTATTTCGGTCTGCTCTCCCACACCGAGTTCCAGGAGCTGTGGGACGCCCTGCGGTTCATCTGGACGGTTCGCATCCACCTGCATCACCTCAGCCGCCGCAAAAGCGACCAACTGCATTTCGAGAACCAGATCACGATCGCCGAACGGCTGAAATACAGGCCGGGGGCCGGGCAGCAGCCGGTGGAGCGTTTCCTGGGCGAGCTCCACAGCCGGATGGAGCTAGTGAAACAGCAGCACCTCATGCTCCTGCACGAGCGGGGCTTCGAAAAAAAAGGGCGGCGGACCGCATCGAAGACCCCCCTGGAAGGCATCCAGATCGTCTCCTCGGGCAGGCTCAACTTCACGGGACCCGAGGCGATTCTGAAGCGCCCCGAGCTGCTCATTCGGGCCTTCGAGGAAAGCGCCCGCCTGAACGCGCCGCTGGCCGGGGAGGCCAAGCGCCTGATCCGGGAGTTCCTGTACCTCGTCGGGCCGGCCTATCGCTCGGCGCCGGAGATCGTGCGGGCCTTCGAACGCACCCTTCTGGCCCCGGAGGCAACCGCCGGCCTCCTGGACGACATGCTGGCCACGGGGTTTCTGGGCGCGCTCATCCCCGAGTTCCAGGCGATCTCGAACCGGATTCAATACGACGAGTACCATCTGTACCCCGTCGACAGGCACCTGCTGCGAACCGTCCAGACGATCAAAGAGCTCGCGGCCGGCGACCACCCCGCCGAAAAACTGTTCGCCCGGGTCCACCGTGAGCTGAAAAACAAGGTGCCCCTTTACTGGGCGGCCCTGCTGCACGACATCGGCAAAGCCGCGGCCGACCAAGACCACTCCGAGAGCGGCGCGGAGGCGGTCCGTCGCATCCTGAGCGAAAGGGGGCTGACGTCGGAGGAGGTGGAGACGGTCGCGTTTCTGGTGCGCGAGCACCTCTATCTCATCAAGACGGCCACCCGCCGCGACATCCACGACGAGGAGACGGCCATCGTCTGCGCCCGGCGCATCAAGGACCCCGAGCGGCTGAAGATGCTTTATCTCCTCACGGTGGCCGATTCCATGGCGACCGGCCCGGCCGCCTGGAACGACTGGACCTCGCACCTGCTGCGGGGGTTCTTCCTCAAGGTGCTGAACGTCCTCGAAAGAGGCGAGCTGGCCAGCGACAAGGCCACGGCCGTGATGGAGGGCAAGCGTGAGGCGCTTCTGGCCGCCGCCGGCTCCGAGGCGGCCCGCCGGAGGGTCGAAAACCTCTTCCCGGCGCTGAGCCCGCGCTACCTGCTATCGGTCCCGGCGGAGAACATATCCGGCCACATCGACCTTTTTCACCGGCTGGAGAAGGCCGATTTCGTCTGGGACATCCAAGCTTCCGCCGAGGGCACCACCCGCAAGGTGACCGTCTGCGCCCAGGACCGTCCCGGCCTGATGGCCAGCTTGGCCGGGGTCTTCACCCTGAACAACATCAACATTCTCGATGTGCAGGTGTTCACTTGGCGCAACCGCACGGCCCTGGACGTTTTCGAGGTGACGCCGCCGCCGGATCCGATTTTCGAGGAGGAAAAATGGCGGCGCGCGAAGGACAACCTGCACGCGGTGTTGGCCGGAACGCTGGACCTCGCGGCCGCCCTCCAGCCGCGCCTGGATGCGGCCCGCGGGGTCAAGCCCCGGACCGCGCGACGGCCGCACCGGGTGCGGGTCGACAACACCAGCTCCAGCTTCTTCACCATCATTGAAGTGTTTACCTACGACTTTCCCGGGCTGCTCTACAGCATTGCGGACGTCCTGTTCCGCTGCGAACTCGACATCTGGGTGGCCAAGATCGCGACCAAGGTGGATCAGGTCGTGGACGTCTTTTATGTCCGGGACTTGAGCGGCCAGAAAGTGGACAACCCCGAGCGGGTGTCCGCCGTCAAGGAA
>Ga0316630_10000536_pt1 | contig 12257 bp, 13 predicted proteins | sample OWC_May_M1_C1_D6_FD_207658 | JGI IMG/M metagenome (GOLD analysis project Ga0316630, IMG submission 207658) | Wetland soil microbial communities from Old Woman Creek delta, Ohio, United States - OWC_May_M1_C1_D6_A | ecosystem: Environmental > Terrestrial > Soil > Wetlands | place: USA: Ohio...
CTCGAGCAGAATCTCTCGACGCTCGCGACCATCGGCTCGACGAGCCCGTATGTCGGCCTGTTCGGCACCGTGTGGGGCATCATGAGCGCCTTCCAGGGCCTCGGGAACGTGCAGCAGGCGACCCTCGCCATGGTTGCACCTGGCATCGCCGAGGCACTGATCGCCACTGCGATGGGCCTTTTCGCGGCCATACCAGCCGTGATCGCCTACAACCGCTACGCCGACCAGGTGGGCCGCCTCGAGCTCCGCTACGACGCGTTCATGGAGGAGTTCTCGACGATCCTGCAGCGTCACGCCGGCGTCGGACCTGCCTGAGGCCGCCCGCGATGCAACGCAAGCGTGGCCGGCGGCTGATGGGTGAAATCAACGTCGTGCCCTACATCGACGTGATGCTGGTGCTGCTGATCATCTTCATGGTCACTGCGCCGATGCTGAGCCAGGGCATCAAGGTGGACCTGCCCAAGGCCGGTGCGGAACCGATCGAACCCGACGACCTCGAGCCCCTGGTGCTCAGCATCGATCGAGACGGGCTCCTGTATCTCAACCTCGGTGACGCGGACGCCCCGCAACCGCCGGAGCGCGTCCTCGAGGTGGCAACCGCCGCCCTGCGCAGGGAACCTGAGCGTCCCGTGCTGGTCAAGGCAGATACGGCCGTGGCATACGGTCGCGTCGTGGAGGGCATGGTCCTGTTGCAGCAATCCGGCGCAAAGAAGGTCGGTTTCGTCACCGAGCCGCGTCCGGTCGAGGCGCGCGCGCGCGGGATGCGCTGAGCAATGCCCGGTTTCGTGCGAGAACACCTGCGGCCCCTGATGGGCTCGGCGGGCCTGCACTTGCTGCTGCTGGTGCTGGTCGCCGGTGCGGCCCTGCGCTGGACGTCCACGCAGCCGCCGGTACAACTCGCAATCGAGGGCGTGGTGGTCGATGCGAAAGACCTGCCGAAGTCTGCGCGCGCAGGGAAGCCGGTACCGCCGCCGAAGGTGACACCCCCGCCGGAAATCCCGAAGCCTCGACCTGAGCCTGAGCCGAAGACCGAACCGGCTCCACCCAGTCCTGACGTGAAAGCGGCCGAGGAAGTGCAGGCGGCGGACGCGGAGCGCAGGAGGGTGGCCGACGAGGCGGCCCGCAAGGAGGCCGCCGCGGACGCCGAGCGCAAGCACGCCGCCGTGGCGGACGCACGTCGCAAGCAGGAAGAGCAGGACAAAGCCGCGCGCGAAGCAAAGCTGCGAAGCGAGCGCGAATCCGAGCTGCAGCGTCAGCTCGCGGCGGAGGAGGAGGCGGCTGCGGTGGCGCGATCCGGCGTGGTCGACGAGTACCGCGCCGTCCTGATCCAGGCGATCGAGCGCAACTGGATCCGCCCGCCTTCCGCGCGTGCGGGGCTCGAATGCACCCTCTTCGTGACGCAGGCCACGGGGGGCACGGTAATCGACGTGAAGCTCGGCACATGCAACGGGGACCAAGCAGTGCGTGAATCGATCGCCAACGCCGTGTATCGTGCCTCGCCGCTGCCCGCCCCGCGCGATCCCCGCGCATTCGAGCGGCGGCTGCAGATCGTGTTCAAGCCGACGGAGTAGAGACTCGATGCAAGCAGGGACAGAAAGCATGCGCAGGCCGGGCACGACGCTTGCCGCACTGGCGCTCGGATTGCTCGCCATGGCCGGGCCCAGCCATGCGCAATTGAGGCTCGACATCACCCAGGGCGTGCGGGACGCCGTGCCGATCGCGGTGGTGCCGTTCGGTGGGCAGACGGACGGCACTGCGACGGACGTGGCTCAGGTCATCGCCGATGACCTGAGGCTGAGCGGCCGTTTCGCACCGCTCGAACGGCGGGACATGGTCGCCCGACCCACCTCAGGTCCCGAGATCCGTTTCCAGGACTGGCGGCTGCTCAAGTCGGATTTCATCGTCGTGGGCCGGGTCGAGCCCGACGGAGCCGGTTCGGCGGTCGCCTTCGAACTGTTCAACGTGCAGACCGGGCAGGCACTGCTGGCCCAGCGGCTGCCCGTGGGCTCGCGCGGTCTTCGCGCGGCGTCGCATCGCATCGCAGACCTGATCTTCGAGCGGCTCACCGGCATCCCTGGAGCGTTTTCCACGCGCATCGCCTACGTCACGGTGGAGGGCCGTCCGCCATCGCAGCGTTATCGGCTGGTCGTCGCCGATGCCGACGGATTCAACCCGCGCACCGTGACCCAGTCCAGCGAACCGATCATGTCGCCCGCGTGGTCGCCCGACGGCGAAAGCCTTGCGTACGTGTCGTTCGAGAGCAAGTTGTCGGCAATCTATCTGCAACGGCTCGCGAGCGGCGAGCGACGGCGCGTGTCGGCGCGCTCGGGAATCAACGGCGCGCCGGCTTTTTCGCCCGACGGCCGCAGGCTCGCGATCACCCTGTCGCGCGACGGCAATCTCGACATCTACACGCTCGAGCTCGCCACGCAGACGTTGACCCGCGTCACGTCGGACGACGCGATCGACACGGAGCCCGAGTGGTCGAAGGACGGCCGGAGCCTGTACTTCACGTCGGACCGCGCCGGTAACGCGCAGGTGTACCAGGTGGCCCTCGACGAGGCGCGGCAGGCACAGCGCGTGACGTTTACCAACGGCTACAACGCGCGCCCGCGCCTGTCTCCCGACGGCAACGAACTCGCAATGGTCACTCTCGATCGCGGTGGCTACCGGATCGGCGTCCTGGACCTGAAGACACGCAATCTGCGCGTGCTGACGAACGCCCGGCAGGACGAGTCGCCGAGCTTCGCGCCCAATGGCGCGACGGTCATCTACGCGACCAAGGACCGCGCCCGCGGTGCGCTCGCGATGGTGTCGTCGGACGGCCGTTTCCAGCAGCGGCTCAGCTCGGACCAGGGCGACGTGCGCGAGCCCGTGTGGTCGCCGTTCCCGGCCCGCTGATGTACGCACGAAGCCGTTGTGGTAAAAGGCGCGCACTCTTCATCCGGGCGCGCACCGCTCAAGAGTCAAGCTAGATACAAGGAGCCCGATCTACATGAAGTCCATGCACGTGTTCGCCATTGCGGTCCTCGCCCTGGGCCTCGCGGCCTGCCAGAAACCGAAGCAGACCAGGCCTGAGGACCAGGGCCCCGCCGCGACGACCGAGCCCGGAGCGACCACGAGCGGGCTCGGCAGCGAGTCGGCTGGCCCGGCCGCGGGCGGTGCACTGACGGCCCAGCAGCAGGCGCTGGCCGACCTGAAGCAGAAGAGCACGATCTACTTTGCCTACGACAGCAGCGAAATCCGGCCGGAATACATCGACGTCGTGGCCGCCCACGCAGCGTACCTGGTGAAGTACCCGGCTGCGCGCGCGCGACTCGAGGGCCACGCCGACGAGCGTGGCTCCCGCGAGTACAACATCGGCCTCGGCGAGCGACGAGCCCAGACCGTCCGGCGCGCGCTCATGCTGCAGGGCGTGGCCGAGGCGCAGCTCACCACGGTGAGTTACGGCGAGGAGCGGCCCGCCGTCGAGGGCAGCGACGAGGCGGCCTATGCGCAGAACCGGCGCGTCGAAGTCGTTTACGCGCAGTGAGGCGGTGATGGTCGGTAACCTGTTCCGGGCGACCGCAGTACTCGGCCTGCTGCTCGGCAGCGTCGCATCCTACGCAGCGGCGAGCAACAAGGAGCTCGAAGCCCGCGCCAGTGAACTGGACGCGCGTCTGGCCACCGTCGAGCGAGCGACCCAGAAGCTCGTGCAGCTGCAGCAGCAGATCGACGCCGCGCGGCAGGACCTGCGCACGCTGCGCGGACAGATAGAGGAAGCGCAGCACGAGCTCGAGACCACGCGACAGCAGCAGCGCGACCTCTATGCCGACCTCGACCGGCGCCTCCTGCTGCTCGAGAATGCCTCGGGTGTCGCGACGCCGGCCGTCCCGGCGGGCGCTCCGAGCCAGTCCGACATCGTCGCTGCGGATGAGACGACGATCTACGGCGATGCATTCGCCGCGCTCAAGGCGGGCCGTTACGATGAGGCCATCCGCGGGTTCCAGCTCTATCTCACGAAGTACCCGCAGGGGCCACGGGCGGACAACGCGGCTTACTGGCTCGGCGAGGCGCAGTACGTGCAGAAGGACTACGCAGCGGCCCTCAAGTCGTTCCAGTCCGTCCTGGAGGCTTTCCCGGATTCGCGCAAGGCGCCTGACGCGCTGCTCAAGGTGGGTTACTGCCAGTACGAATTGAAGGCGTTCCGCAACGCGCGTGCGACGTTCGAGAACGTGAATGCGGCGTTTCCGGGCACGGAGGCTTCGCGCATGGCGGAGCAGCGCCTGACGAAGATGGACGCCGAGGGCCGGTGAGCCGCGTCAAGGTCACGGAGACCTTCGTCTCGATCCAGGGCGAGGCCGATGCAGTGGGTTGGCCGACGCTCTTCATCCGCCTGACGGGGTGTCCGCTCCGCTGCGTGTATTGCGACACCCAGTATGCGTTCCATGGTGGGGAATGGCGCACCGTGGGCGAGTTGCTCGACGTCGCACGGAGCAGCGGGGTGCGTCACGTCTGTGTCACCGGCGGTGAGCCGCTCGCGCAACGGCCCTGCCTCGACCTGCTGACGGCGCTATGCGATGCGGGCTTCGAGGTCTCGCTCGAGACCAGCGGAGCGATGGACGTTGCGCCCGTCGATCCCCGCGTGAGCCGCGTCGTCGACGTCAAGACACCGGACTCCGGCGAATCCAGGCGCAACCGGTTCGAGAACCTGGCGGTGCTCGGCGAGCACGACCAGCTCAAGATTGTCCTTTGCTCACGGGCGGACTACGACTGGGCACGGGCACTGCTGCGGGAGTACGCGACCAGTGTCCGGTGCCACGTGCTGTTCTCGCCGAGCTGGGACCAGCTCGAGCCGCGGGAGCTCGCAGAATGGATCCTCGCCGATCGACTCGACGTACGGCTGCAGGTGCAACTGCACAAGTACCTGTGGGGCAACGAGCCGGGCCGATGACCGCCGTACCGGCCGTCGTACTCCTCTCGGGCGGGCTCGATTCCGCGACCTGCCTCGCCATCGCGCGGGCAGAGGGCTTCGCCTGTCACGCGCTCAGCTTTGCCTATGGCCAGCGGCACGAAATCGAACTCCGGGCGGCCGAGCAAGTCGCGCGTGAACTCGGAGCGGCACAGCACCGCGTGATGCACATCGATCTCGCGGCCTTCGGCGGCTCGGCCCTGACGGACCGGCACCTCGCGGTGCCGGAGTCGCCGTCGAGCGGTATCCCGATTACCTACGTGCCGGCACGCAACACGGTCTTCCTGTCGTTTGCGCTCGCCTGGAGCGAGGTACTGGGGGCACACGACATCTTTATCGGCGTGAACGCGGTCGATTATTCCGGGTACCCGGACTGTCGACCCGAGTTCGTCCAGGCGTTCGAGACGATGGCCAATCTCGCCACGCGGGAGGGCGTCGAAGGTGCCGAAAGGTTGCGGGTCCGCACGCCGCTCATCCACCTGAGCAAGGCGGACATCATCCGGCGGGGACTTGTGCTCGGCGTCGATTATTCCCACACCGTCTCCTGCTACCAGGCGGATCAGGACGGCCAGGCCTGCGGCAAGTGCGATTCCTGTCGCCTGCGGAGTGCGGGTTTCGCGGTTGCCGGCGTCCCGGACCCCACCCGGTATCGGTGATTGGTTCCGGCCGATCCGGTATCATTCGCGCCCCCTCCGGACGGGCCGTTAGCTCAGTCGGTAGAGCAGCTGGCTTTTAACCAGTTGGTCGCTGGTTCGAATCCAGCACGGCCCACCAATCATTGAGTTAGACGCGTTTCTTCGCGTTTCGTCAGAGACTGGGATCTGTAAATGCCAGGCAGGAGCCGGTCCCGTCGGCCCGCTGGCCCGCTGACCGAATTGAAACGAGTCTCATTTGGTGTGACGATTGCCTTGCCACCATTTCGCGGTCCTCACGCGTCCAGGTCGGAGCACCTATGTGCGGTGTCAAATGAAGTCAACGATTCTTGGATTGCTGGTCATGACCCTGCTGGTCGCCAGCGCAACGCGAGCCCAAACGGCCGACGCTCCGCCGTCCCCCGCGACGCCGACCACCGACGCTCCGCCTATCCAACCGACGACCGCCGAGCCGACGGCCAAGCCCACCGAGGCCGCGCCAGAGCAGGGGACTCAGGCTCAAGCTGCGGCCAAGGCGCCGAAGGCGCCTCCGGGCTTCAAGCTCTCGAAGCGAGCGGGCGGCATGTATGTGTATTGCCAGGAGTTCTCACGCGTGGGAACCCGCTTCACGGAGAAGGTCTGCTTCACTCCGGAGCAATACGAGGAGTTTGAGCGGCGCAACCAGAGCATGCGCGAGTCCATGCAGAAGCCCGTGGCCTGCGCCACCGCGAACTGCAACGGCGGCTGAGTTCCGACTGAATGTCCCCACTGAATGTCCCCAAGGGCAAGGAAGCCCTTCCCGGTTGACAGGATCTCCGGCACGTCGATTGGCGTGTTGCGCCGCACCTGCAGTACCATCGCGGCCCTACCGTTTCATCTGAAACGAATTCGTCCCCGGAGGCACCACGATGGCGGACCTCTTCGACAACCCGATGGGCACCGACGGCTTCGAGTTCGTCGAGTACACGGCGCCGGACCCCGAACTGTTGCGCACGCTGTTCGAGCGCATGGGTTTCCCCGTGGCCGCCCGGCACCGCAGCAAGAACGTGACGCTGCACAAGCAGGGCGACGTGAATTTCATCATCAATGCCGAACCCGGCGGATTCGGCCAGCGTTTCGCGCAGCAGCACGGTCCGTCGGCCTGTGCGATGGCCTTCCGGGTCAAGGATGCCACGGCCGCGTTCAGGCGCGCCCTCGAACTCGGCGCGACGGCGGTGCAGAACCCGGTCGGGCCGATGGAGCTCAACATCCCGGCCATCGAGGGCATCGGCGGGAGCATCGTCTATCTCGTGGACCGCTACGGCGACCGCACGATCTACGACGTGGATTTCGTGCCCGTGCAACCACCCGAGCCGAGCCGCTCCGCGGGTCTCACGGTCATCGACCACCTGACACACAACGTGCAGCGCGGGAACATGGACAAGTGGGCCGGCTTCTACGAGCGGCTGTTCAACTTCCGCGAGATCCGCTACTTCGACATCGAGGGTCGCAAGACCGGCCTGCTCAGCCGGGCCATGACGAGCCCGTGCGGCAAGATCCGCATCCCGATCAACGAGTCGCAGGACGACAAGTCACAGATCGAGGAGTACCTGCGCGAATACCACGGCGAGGGCATCCAGCACATCGCGCTCGCCACCGACGACATTTACGGGACGGTGGATGCGCTGCGTCGCAACGGCATCGAGTTCCAGGACACGCCGGAGACCTACTACGAAGGCGTACCCGGCCGCGTCCAGGGGCACCGCGAGTCGCTGGCCGAATTGCAGCGGCGGCGCATCCTGATCGATGGCAGCGACAAGGACGGCATCCTGCTGCAGATCTTCACGAAGAACGTCATCGGCCCGATCTTCTTCGAGATCATCCAGCGCAAGGGCAACGAGGGCTTCGGCGAGGGCAATTTCCGCGCTCTTTTCGAGTCCATCGAACTGGACCAGGAGCGACGGGGAGTGATCTGAAGAGAGGGGATAGTGAACAGGGGATAGGGGGTAGTGGAAGAGGGTTGCCCGATGAAGCGTTTCATTCCGATTTCGCGCGTGGAGGGGACGGCGTCGAGGCAGGCGCATTGCGACCTGCCGGAGGGCACCTACGAGCGGGAGATGAGCAAGGAGGGTTTCTTCGGCCCGGCAGCGTTCTTCCATCACCGCCACCCGCCCACGGGCTGGTCGGATTTCAGCGGGCCGCTGCGGCCACGCGCATTCGACCTCACGAGGCTTCCGGAGCATGCTCAGGGCCCGTGGTCGGCAACCACCGTGCTCGGCAATGCTCACTGCCGTATCCGCTACTGGCGGACGGCGGGAGCGATGACCCGGCTGGCACGCAATGCCGACGGCGACGACCTGCTGTTCGTGCACTCGGGCGGCGGGCACCTCTTCTGCGACTTTGGCCACCTCGCGTTCGAGGCGGGCGACTACATTGCGGTCCCGCGCGGCACGATGTGGCGCCTCGAGTCCGCCGGCGCCGTCGAGCTGTTGATGATCGAAGCGACCAATGCGAGTTACACGCTGCCCGACAAGGGTCTCGTCGGCAATCACGCGATCTTCGATCCCGCGCTGCTCGATACGCCGCGCATCGACGAGGCATTCCTTGCGCAACAGAGTGACACGACGGCCTGGCAGGTCGAGGTGAAGCGGCGCAACGAACTCTCGCTCATCACGTATCCGTTCAACCCCCTCGACGCGACCGGCTGGCACGGTGAACTGTCGGTCGTGCGCATCAACGTCCGGGACATCCGTCCGCTGATGAGCCATCGCTATCACCTGCCACCCTCGGCGCACACGACGTTCCTCTCCAGTCGCTTCGTCGTCTGCACGTTCGCGCCAAGGCCGTTCGAGAGTGATCCCGGCGCGCTGAAAGTGCCTTTCTTCCACAACAACGACGACTACGACGAAGTCATCTTCTACCACGCCGGTGATTTCTTCAGCCGCGACAACATCCACCCCGGCATGGTGACGTTCCACCCGGGCGGGTTCACGCACGGCCCGCATCCAAAGGCCCTCACGCGCATGTTCCAGCAGACCAGACCGGCCACGGACGAATACGCGGTGATGATCGATACGCGCGATGCACTCGAGGTGGCGGGGGAGGCCGCGAGCGTGGAATGGGGTGCGTATGTGGACAGCTGGAAGACCTGAGGAAAGGGGATAGGGGATAGGGGATAGTGAATAGCGAACTTCTTGCGCCGGCTGTCACCTTTGCATGAAGCTCGCTTCCTGCACTACCCCCTACCCCCTATCCCCTATCCCCTGTTTCCGATGAAGCTCGCCACCCTCGACAACGGAACCCGCGACGGCCAGCTGCTGGTCGTGACCCGCGACTTGAGCCGGGCGCTGCCGGTCCCGCACATCGCGCGGACGCTGCAGTCGGTGCTGGACGACTGGAGCACGCTCGCGCCGCAACTCGAACGGGTCGCGGCGGAATTCGAGGCGGGGAAGGTTGCGGGGAGCCTCCCGTTCGAGCCCGGACGCCTGAGGTCACCGCTGCCGCGCGCCTATCACTGGGTGGACGGGTCGGCGTATGTCAACCACGTCGAGCTCGTGCGCAGGGCACGCGGCGCCGAGATGCCGCCAAGCTTCTGGACGGATCCACTCGTCTACCAGGGCGGCAGCGACGATTTCCTCGGGCCCGCGGCCGACGCCCCATTTCCCGGCGAAGACTGCGGTATCGACCTCGAGGCGGAGGTAGCGGTCGTGACCGACGACGTTGCGATGGGCACGAGCGCCATCGCAGCACGCGGGCACATTCGGCTGGTCATGCTCGTGAATGACTGGTCGCTGCGCAACCTGATCCCCGCCGAGCTCGCGAAGGGTTTCGGCTTCTACCAGTCCAAGCCCGCGACCACGTTCTCACCCTGCGCCGTGACCCCCGACGAACTCGGCGACGCATGGGACGGCGGCAAGGTGAGCCTGCCCCTGGTGTCGCACGTAAATGGGCAGCTCTTCGGCCGGCCCGAGGCCGGCATCGACATGACATTCGACTTCCCGACCTTGATTGCCCACGTCACGAAGACGCGCAGGCTCGGGGCTGGCGCCATCATCGGGTCCGGCACGGTCTCCAATTACGATCGGAGCCGCGGCTCGTCGTGCATCGCCGAACGGCGCATGCTCGAGCAGCTCGAGCACGGCAAGCCGCTGACGCCGTTCCTGAGTTTCGGTGACCGGGTCCGGGTCGAGATGTTCGACCGCAACGGGACCAGCGTGTTCGGCGCCATCGACCAGCGTGTCGTGCCGGCGCCGGCGCCCGCGTAGAATTCTCGGGATGTTCGCCGACCTCGACCTGCTGCCCCCGGACCCGATCCTGGGCGTCACCGCCGCGTTCCGCCGCGACACGTCGCCGTCGAAAGTCGACCTCGGGATCGGCGTGTATCGAGACGACGAGGGCAATACGCCCGTGCCTGGCGCCGTGCGCGAGGCCGAGCGCGCGATGCTGGCCGAGCAGTCGACCAAGACCTACGTCGGCCCGGCCGGCAACCTGGAATTCAACGAGCGCATCGGCCAGATGGCGCTGGGCCCACTCGCGACCAGCCTGCGTGAGCGCATCGCGACGATTCAGACCGTCGGTGGGTGCGGGGCGTTGCGCATCGCCGCGGAAGTGGTCCGCGTCGCGAATCCGCAGGCGGCGATCCACGTCAGTGATCCGACCTGGGCCAACCACGAACCCTTGATCGGCACGGTCGGGCTGCCCCTGCAGCGTTACCCGTATTACGACCCGGCGACCCGGGGCGTCGCGTTCGAGCGCATGCTCGAGCACTTCGCAGGGTTGCCGGCCGGCGAGGTCGTGCTCCTGCATGCGTGCTGTCACAATCCCACCGGTGCAGACCTCGAACCCGGGCAGTGGTCGGCGATCGCGGAGATCTGCGAACGTCGCGGCCTGCTGCCATTCGTGGACCTCGCGTACCAGGGTCTCGGCGACTCGCTCGATGCCGACGCGCTCGGGCTCAGGATCGTGGCGCAACGCGTGCCGGAACTTCTGCTCGCGGTCTCCTGCTCGAAGAATTTCGGGCTCTACCGCGAGCGTGCCGGTGCCCTGGTCGCACTGGCCGACGGTGTCTCCGCCGCCTCGGCCATCGCGACCCAGCAGGCCCGTGCGGCACGCCGGATGTACTCGATGCCGCCGGACCACGGCGCGGCCATCGTCGCGCGCCTGCTCCGCGATCCCGCCCTGTGCGAAATGTGGGAACAGGAGCTTGCATCCATGACCGCCCGCATGAAGTCCCTGCGCGCGATGCTCGTCGAGCGGCTCGCGGCGCGGCGCCCGGACCTGGACTATTCCTGGCTGGTGCGGCAGCGGGGCATGTTCTCCCTGCTCGGCCTCGACCCGGCCGCCGTCCGCGCGCTGAGCGAGCGGCACCACATCTACACGCCACCCGATGGACGCATGAACATCGCGGGGATCAGCGCTGCGAACGTCGACCACATCGCTGAAAGCATCCTCGCGCTGACGCCGCCAGTGCCATGAAGCTCTGTCCGAAGGTCATCCTCGAGGGGACGCGCCTCACGCACAAGACCGACATTGCGTTCGCCTTGAATGAGCACCCGCGGGTCGTGGGTCCACGCAAGTACCGCTACCACTCACCGCTGATTTCAGCCGAGTGGTGCGCCTTCACGAACTTTCCCTGGGGCCGCGGGCTGATCAATTTCGAGCGCGAGGAAGAGGCGCTGGCGATGGAGACCTACGCGACCTGGGCGCGGCTCTTCGAACTGCAGCGCTACTACTCCTGGATCGTGGACCGGTTCCACGTCTCGACGATCGTGTACCAGCGGCGCCACCGCGGGCGCGACTACGATTTCGGCTGGCTGGAGGATCGCCTGCTGCCGCTCGGCTTCCGCCTCGTGCTGTGCGTACGCAGTCCGGAATCCTTCGCGGCGGCTCGCGAGGAGCGCCTCAAGGTCTCCGGCAATCCCGGGCAGTACGACGACCTGCGGACCTTCATCGGCGAGCAGGAGGAAATGCGGTCCGTGGTGCAGCAGTCGCGCCTGCCGTCGTTCGAGGTGGATGTCTCGGACGGGAACGTGCCGGGCGCCACGGACCGGATTGCCGACTGGCTCGAGGCCACCGGCGGGCTCTACGCTCCCACCTGACTGCGCGGCTCGAAGACCGGGTAGCGGCCCAGCGTGAGCAGCGCCGACGCTCCCAGCACGAACAGCACGGCTGCCACGTACAGGATCGGCTGGTAGGTGCCGAACCGGTCGAACACCTTGCCGAAGACGAACGGCGCAATTCCCGAGGCAAATCCGAATACGGCGTACTGCAGGCCGTAGAGTTTTCCGTAGTTGGCCCGTCCGAGGTAGCGCGCGGTCAGGTAAGCGACAAGATCGGTTTCCGCGCCGGCCGCGAAACCGATCAGCGCCGCGCAGAGCAACGCCGCGGCGGGCGACAGTGTTGGCTGCGCCATCAGGAAACAGGCGAGTGCCGGCAATGCCAGCATCGGGAACGTGACTGCCGGCGCCCAGAAGTGGTCGATGAGATAGCCGGCGATCAGTCGCCCGACCACCACGCTCAGGCCGATCATGCCTGCGATGCGTGCCGCCTCGGGCGCTTCGAATCCGCGATCGACGAGCAGCGGCTGGAAGTTGGTGATCGATCCGCCGACGCCGATCGCCACGAACAGGATCGACACCGCGATGATCCAGAAGCGGTAGTCCCGCAGCGCCTCCCCGAGTGAACGCCCGGCGCCA
>Ga0316630_10000538_pt1 | contig 12233 bp, 9 predicted proteins | sample OWC_May_M1_C1_D6_FD_207658 | JGI IMG/M metagenome (GOLD analysis project Ga0316630, IMG submission 207658) | Wetland soil microbial communities from Old Woman Creek delta, Ohio, United States - OWC_May_M1_C1_D6_A | ecosystem: Environmental > Terrestrial > Soil > Wetlands | place: USA: Ohio...
CCAGGGCGCCATCCTGATTGCACTGGCCTGGTTCCTGTCGGCGCCGTATGGCGACTGGCACCCGCCGGGCTGGGACAGGACGGCCGCCGCGGTGCGCCAGCGAGTGCAGCAGTCACGCCGCAGCTACACGCCCGGGCAGATGATGCACTTCGGGGCCTTCTACGTGATGTACACCGTGAGCGTCCTGGTGACCTTCGGCGGGCTCATGGTGACGGCCCAGCTCAAGCCCCTGGCGGCGGCATACGGGTTGGATGCGGTGGGGGTCTTGCCTGGCATGACGGCCCTGACCGCGGCCCTCATGCTGAATCTCGTGGTCGGAGGCCTCGCGCGACCGCTCTGGGGCTGGCTCTCGGATCGCATCGGCCGGTACAATACCATGGCCATCGCCTTCGGCGCGGGGGCTGCCGCCATTTTTGGACTTCTCGAACTGATCGCGCGGCCAGGGTGGTTCATCGTCATGTGCGGCCTCACGGTGCTGGCGTGGGGCTCGAGCTTCGTCCTGTTTTCCGCGGCCACCGGAGACATCTTTGGATCTCGGTATGCCGCCACAAACAATGGGATCCAGTACACGGCCAAGGGGCTCGCCTCGATCTTCGCCGGCTGGGGTGCCGCCCGGCTGCTGGAGGCGACGGGTTCGTGGACCCCGGTCCTGTGGGCCGCTGTGGGCTGCAATCTGATGGCAGCCGTCTTGGCGTTCTTCTGTCTGAAGCCCATGGTCGCCCGGATCACGGCCGAGGAGTGAGGCAGCCGTCTTCGGAACGAACGCGTCCTCGCCCCCCCACTTCCCCTCAGGGTCATCGGCCCGCTGTCTCGGTACACCCTCTCCCGATCAAGCCGCCCATGGACTGCCGTCCGTCGTGAGCTTGGGATTCTCCCACACAGGCCTGCACTAGCCCGGATTATTCACGAAGGACACGTGAATAATCCGGGCTTCCTTGGCCGGTGGCCATTCCCGCCTGCAGCGGGGGGATACTCGGTGGTGGGCGGACACCGCGCAGTGTCACCGAGCACGGGCAATGCTTGATCCGTCCCGGACCGCCGATCGCAAGGGTTTCTGTTAAGCCCGCATTGTTCGCGGGCTCCATTCGCGAATAATGCGGGCTAGCGCGGGAGAGAGGATAGCATTTTTCCAGTTGTCGGCAGTTTGATACCTGACCGAGGCCAGATTCGACTGTCTCGGTAACGTCTGAAGACCAAAGGCGATCCTGAAAACACCTCTCGTTTTATTCAAATCTACAAAACAATTATTATCCTATATATGATCTTAAATATTTGAAAAATAAGGCTTGACAGGGATTCCTGTTTTTGGAAAACTGCGTCCCATTGTGGTCTGACCACCTGACCACTACCCTGGGTCCCATTCCCTCGATCTCAGTCGGCCCTCGATCAACTGTTCGCACATCCAGGGGGGCTTGGCCAATGGCTGTTGTGCAGAAGAAGAAGTTGGGCGCTGACCCCCGCGGATCACGGCACGGTCGCGTGCCACCAGCGGTAGGCCGGAGGGCGTTCCGCACCATCCACAAGACCCGTGTCTCGGAGGACATCATCGAGCAAGTCCGGGACCTCATGGCCTCCGGACGCCTCAGCCCCGGGGATCGTCTCCCCTCCGAGCGGGACCTCGCCCAGAGGTTCTCCGTCGGCCGCTCGGCGGTACGCGAGGCCATGCGGGCCATGGAGTCCCTGGGCCTGATCGAGGCGCGTGCCGGCGAGGGAACATTCGTTGCCCTGCCTCCGGACAGCCGCACCGGGCACGACCCGATCAGCGCCAGCCTCTTTCAAGAGTGGAGCACGCAGCGCAAGCTCTTCGAGGTGCGCCGCGTCATCGAGCCGGACCTTGCGGCCCTGGCGGCCCGACGTGCCACCAAACAGCAGGTCGAGAGGATGCGCACCATCCTCGACGAGCAGGCGGCTGAGATTGAAAGCGGGGGGACCAGCGTCAAGCAAGACACGGCGTTTCACTACCTGCTGGCGGAAGCCACCGGCAACGAAGTCCTGGTGCGGATCATGGACAGCCTGATGGATCTCCTCATCCAGACCCGACAGGAGTCCCTCCAGTACAGTGAACGCCGCGCCAGATCGCTCGAGCAGCACCGGGCCATCGTCACGGCCATCGAGACTCGCGATGCGAGAGCCGCTGAACGGCAGATGCAGGAACACATCCGGGACATCGAGAGGTTGGTCTTCTCGAAAGGGAAGCTGTTGCCGGCGGAGCCCGGGAGCCCAGCGCCCTCCTCCGACCCTGGGGTGCCCGCATGACAGACAAGGAGAAGGATCTCGGCGGCATGCAGCTCCGGGTGGCGGAGGCCTTCGTCGAGGAGGTCGGGAAGGGGTTGGCGCGCCTCGACAAGGACGATCTGGCCAGACTGCATGCGGTCCCCGGGGACGTCCTCATGATCACGGGGCGCCGGTCCACGGTGGCGCGGGCGGCCCAGGCGCCGGCCACCCACTGCGGACAGCAACTCCTCCTGGTTGATGGGACCACGCGGGCCAACGCGGAGATCGGCGTCGACGAGTGGGCCACGGTCCGGAAGGTCCCCTTCAAGCCGGCCAACTCCCTCCTCCTGGCTCCTGTGCAGGCGGGCGTCCCCATGCCCAGCGAGGCCGAGATCCCGCACCTGCGTCACCTGCTTTCTGGCATTCCCGTCGTGCTGGGCGACACCCTGCAGGTGACCTTCCTGGGCTCGCGGCCACGCATGTTCACGGTCGAAGGTGCGGCGCCGCGCGGGGCCATCCTGATCACGAACGATACGGTGATCTCTTTCCGGCCGGTTGAGGTGTCTGCGACCAAGGCCTACCGGGTGTCCTACGAGGACATCGGGGGCCTGGACTGGGAGCTCCGGCTCGTCCGGGAGATGATCGAGCTGCCCCTGAAGTTCCCGGAGATCTTTGGGCTGCTGGGGATCGACCCCCCCAAGGGCGTCTTGCTGGTGGGGCCACCGGGCACCGGGAAGACCCTCATTGCCCGGGCCGTCTCCAACGAGGTCCGGGCACACTTCATCCACGTGAACGGCCCTGAGGTCATTCACAAGTACTACGGCGAGAGCGAGGCGAAGCTCCGCCAGGTCTTCGAGGAGGCTCGGCGCAACGCCCCGAGCATCATCTTCCTGGATGAGATGGACGCCGTGGCGCCGCGGCGCGCCCAGGTCATCGGCGACGTGGAGAAGCGGGTGGTGGCGCAGCTGCTGGCCCTGATGGACGGCCTGGTGGAGCGGGGCGAGGTCGTGGTCATCGGCGCCACCAACATGCCGGAGTTGCTGGATCCGGCCCTGCGGCGCCCCGGGCGCTTCGATCGCGAGATCAGCATCCGCGTCCCCAACCGCGCGGCCCGCCGCCAGATTCTCGGCATCCACTCCAAGCGGATGCCGCTGGCCCCGGATGTGGATCTGGAGAAGATCGCCGATATTACCCACGGGTACGTGGGCGCGGATTTGGCGGTCCTCTGCAAAGAGGCGGGCATGGTGGCGCTCCGCCGCCTGATCCCCCAGATCCGCTTCGAGGTCGGCGAGAAGCCACGCCTGCTCTCCTCGGCGGTTCAGGTGACCGAGGACGACTTCCTGGAGGCCTACAAGATGGTCGAGCCCACCTCGACCAGGGAGTTCCTGGCCGAGCGGCCGCGACTGACCCTCAAGGATGTGGGGGGACTCACCGACATCAAGCGGACCGTTCACTCGATCCTGCAGCTCATGCGGCAGGGCAGCGCCCTGTCCGCCCAGGCACGCTTCAACCCACCCAAGGGGATCCTGCTGACCGGGCCGTCGGGGACCGGGAAGACGCTCCTGGCCCGTGCCCTGGCGGGGGAGCTGGGGCTGACCCTCATCACGGTGGACCAGACCAGCCTGCTGTCCAAATGGGTGGGCGAGTCGGAGAAGGGGCTCCACGAGGTGTTCAAGCGGGCCAAGCAGGCCTCGCCCTGCATCGTCTTCTTCGACGAGATCGAGTCCATCGCGCCGATCCGGACCGTCCACGAGGCCGGCAGCCACTTCCCGCGTCTGGTGAGCCAGCTATTCCGCGAGCTGGACGACCTGCACGGCTCGCTGGGTGTCCTGGTGCTGGCGGCCACGAACCGGCCGGACATGATGGAGCCGGCCCTGCTGCGGGTGGGTCGGTTCGACTACGTGCTGGAGCTCTCGCTGCCCAACCGGGAGGAGCGACAGGAGATCCTCGGCATCCACACCAGTGGGCTGCCGCTGGGCGACGGGGTGGACCCCGGCGAGATCGCGGAGGCCACGGCTGGCTGGACGGGGGCCGACCTGGAACTGGTCTGCAAGCGCGCGGCGATCCTGGCGCTCGAGGAATCCGGGGGGACGTCGTCCGAAGCCTTCTGCGTCCATCGCCGTCACCTGGTGGAGGCCTTGGCGCAGACGCGGAGCATGAAATCGGGGAACGGCAGCGCGTTCCCCGGACGCCAGAAGGAAGGGAGGTGAGCAGCGGCAGGCCACACGACGTAGGAGATAGTGCTTTCCGCCGTGCGTGCTTCAGCAAAGGAGGGCAGTATGAGCAAGGTACATGAGATCACGGTCTGGACGTCGGGGGTCGTCAAAGACAAGGAAGGCCGGGACGTGGCCAACGGCCTGGCCTTGGCCGGCTCCAAGGAGGGGAAATTCGTCCAGGCCTTCGACAACTACGTGGACCTCCCCGACCGCGTGAACGTGCCCGTGCGCAAGTATGCGCGCATCAGCGACACAGAGATCGAGATGCGCTACGAGTACGAAAACCACCAGCCGGAAGTCGTGGTCCTGGTGACCGATGCCATCGTCAAGGGGATGAACGTGCTGCGCGGGATGCAGAAGGGCGGCGTCCTGGTGGTGAACACGCCGCGCAAGCCCGAGCAGATCCTGAAGTTCGTCCCCAACAAGGACGTCCTGAAGGCCGTGGTGTGCGTGGACGCGGACGGGATCGCGGGATTGCGCACCGTGGACTTCTCCGGGAGCGAGGGTGGGATCGACACCACCAAGCTCGGGGCGGGCGTGGCGGCCCCCCTCCTCGGCGCACTCGCCAAGGCTACCGGCCTGGTCAAGCTGGAGTCCCTGGAGCAGGTCGTGGCGAACAAGGCCGCCCTGAAGGGTGGGTACGAGCAGGCGGTGATTCACAAATTGAACTGACGGCGACGTCTTTCAGAGGAGGTCGAGTGATGTATCTGATTCCGGAGCACAAGCAAGTGCCGTTCGCCGGGTGCACCACGGCGCCGGTCTCGGAACAGCGCATGATGATCACCGGCAACTGGCGGACCTACCGGCCGGTCATCAACCGCGAGGAGTGCAACCTGTGCTTGAGCTGCGTGGCCTACTGCCCGGACGCCTGCTGGCAGTTGAACGAGGCCGGGGATGAGGTCGTCTGGAACGCCGAGTACTGCAAGGGCTGCCTGATCTGCGTGAACGAGTGCACCCATGGCGCGCTGAGCAAGGCCCACGAGCTGGATTTCGAGGACGGCGTGGTCCGGCTCGACAAGCCGTTCTGAGGAGGGACACCATGGCGAAAGAAGTGATGATCAGCGGATGCGCGGCATCGGCGCAGGCGGCCAAGGCCGCCAAGGTCGAGGTCATCTGCTCCTACCCCATCCGCCCCTACACGGCGGTGATGATGGAGCTGGCCAAGCTGGTGGCCAACGGCGAGCTGGACGCGGAGTTCATCCACGGCGAGGGCGAGCACGCCCAGCTCTCTGTCGTGTACGGGGCCTCGGCCTGCGGGGCACGGACCTTCACGGGCAGCTCCGGCGTCGGGGTGACCTATGCGTACGAGGTCTACTCGCCCATCGCCGGTGCGCGACTCCCGGTGCAGATGATGATCGCGGACCGCACCCTGGACCCGCCGGGCGACTTCGGCTCGGAGCACACGGATGCCTTCTGTGTCCGCGACATGGGTTGGATCATGGGCTGGGCCGAGGAGCCGCAGGAGGCCTTCGACAACCACCTGATCAACTATCGCGTGGGCGAAGACCCGCGAATCTACCTCCCGCAGTTCGTCTGCCAGGACGGCTACTTCGTCTCCCACATCCCGGGCAAGGTAGTGCTCCCCGACCAGTCACAGGTGGACGAGTTTCTGCCGCCGCTCAAGATGGACCACCGGCTGGATCCGAAGAAGCCCATCTCGCACGGGCCGCAGATCCGCCCCGACCAGGGCGATGCCCTGGAGCTGGCTCGGGCCATGGCCATGAACGAGGTGCCCAAGGTCGCCAAGGAGGCCATCGACGACTTCGCGCGGATCTTCGGGCGCAAGTACTCGCCCTTCGTGGAAGAGTACATGCTCGACGATGCCGACCTGGCCATCTTCATCCAGGGGGCGCACGCCGCGACCGCACGCGCCGCCATCCAGAAGCTGCGCAAGCAGGGCGTGAAGATCGGCATGGCAAAGCTGCGCTTCGTCCGCCCCTGGCCGACCGAGGCCGTGGCCGAGGCCCTCTCCAAGGTCAAGGCGGTGGCCGTGGTCGAGACCCAGACGTCCTACGGCGGCGCCACGCGGGGCGGCGGCCTGATGTTCGAGGTCTGCACGTCCCTGTATGACGTCCCGAAGAGGCCGCTGGTGACCTCGTTCATGGCCGGCCTGGGCGGCGAGGTCGTGAAGGTCGAGGACTTCGAGTACATGGCCAAGCACCTGACGAAGGCCATCCAGGACGGGAAGGTCTGCAAGAAGGTTCACTGGATCGGGTTTGAGCCCGACTAGGAGAACGTGAACCGTAAAACGTGAGCTTGCGGATTACGCTTTACGTTTCGCGTGCGAAGAAAGGAGTCGAGCATGACGACAGCGGTGCAGACGCAGGAATTGGCTCCCATCAAGCGCATTCGCGATATGCCGCGGGAGGAATACTATGTCCCGGGCCACCGCACCTGCGCCGGCTGCGGCCCGGCGCTGCAGTACAAGCTGGTGGCCAAGGCGGCGGGGCCCAACACCATCTTCGTCGGCCCCACGGGGTGCATGTACGTGGCGAACTCGAGCTACCTCTGCACCCCCTACGCGGTGCCCTGGATCCACGCCCAGATCACCAACGGCGGGGCCGTGGCCTCGGGGATCGAGGCCGCGTACCAGGTGCTCATCCGCAAGGGGAAGTGGGAAGGGAAGCTGCCAAACGTCATCTGCATGGCGGGTGATGGCGGCTCCGTTGACATCGGGCTGCAGGCCATGTCGGCCATGATGTACCGCGGGCACGACTCCCTGTTTATCTGCTACGACAACGAGGCCTATGCCAACACCGGCATCCAGACCTCGCCGACCACGCCGTACGGCGGCGCCACCACCTTCACGCCGCCGGGGAAGCTGATCCCCGAGGGCAAGAAGACCTTCCCCAAGGACCCGCCGCAGCTGGTCATCGGCGGGCACCCGGCGGTGAAGTATGTGGCCACGGCGTCCATCGCCTACCCGGTGGACCTGATGAACAAGGTGCGCAAGGGCCTCAACTACAAGGGCCCGACGTTCCTCCACATTCACGCGCCCTGCCCGAAGGGCTGGAAGTTCCCCGAGGACCAGACCATCGAGATCGCACGCCTGGCGGTGCAGACCGGGATGTTCACCATCTACGAGTGGGAGAACGGCGAGTACAAGTACCAGCACCGGCCTCAGCAGTACAAGCCGGTCAGCGAGTACCTGAAGCTGATGGGCCGCTTCGCCCACCTGCAGCCAGAGCACGTCCAGAAGATGCAGGCCTTCGTGGACGCGAAACTGAAGGCCCCCGGCATGCCCGTGGAGATCCCGATCCCGCCCCCGCGCGATTTCGAGGCCATGGACCTGGGGGAAGGGACGGGAACGGCTCGGCACTAGCCCGGAGCATTCACGAAAGAACCGTGAATGCTCCGGGCTTACCTACGAACGGCCAAGCCTGTAGCGGGATGAGGCCCGGGGGTCGGTGCGTCGAGTACCCGTCCTGCTTTCCACGGGATGGATCCAGTGTCGAGAGACCCAAGGGATGCATGATCCGTCCTCGGCCACCGATCACAAGGGCTTGTGTTAAGCCCGCATCGTTCGCGAGGCAGGATCGCGAATGATGCGGGCTTGGGGAGCCGCCGTGCGCATCTCCCCGCCGGGAAGGAGAGAGGGAGGCAGACATGAGGACACAAAGGACGCCTGGCATAGGGCAGTGGCCGGTCGTGATCGCCTTGGTCATCGGGACCCTGGGCCTGTGGGGCGGCAGCGCCGCGGCCGCCTGGGAGCCCACGCGGCCGGTGGAGTTCAACGTGCCCGCCGGGGCAGGGGGCGGGGCCGACATCATGGCCCGCTTCGTGGCGCCGCTGTTCCAGAAGAACAAGATCACCAGCCAGCCGTGGATGGTGGTCAACCGGTCCGGCGGGGCAGGGGCCGAGGGGTTCCTGTACGTGAAGGGCAAGACCGGCGACACCAACATGGTCGTCATCACGCTCTCGAATCTCTTCACCACGCCGCTGGCGACGGGTGTGCCCTTCAACTGGAAGGATCTCACCCCGGTTGCCCGCCTGGCCCTTGACTACTTCGTGCTCTGGGTCAACGCCGAGAGCCCGTACAAGACGGCCAAGGAGTATTTCGACGCCGTCAAGAAGGAGCCCGGCAAGTTCAAGATGGCCGGGACCGGCACGAAGCAGGAGGACCAGATCATCACGGTCCAGCTGGAGCAGGCCCTGGGGCTGAAGTTCTCCTACGTCCCCTTCAAGGGTGGTGGGGATGTGGCGGTGAACCTCGTGGGGAAGCATGTGGATTCCACGGTGAACAATCCCGCGGAGGCGGTGAGCCACTGGCGGGCGGGGAGCCTCCGGCCGCTGGCCGTCATCGACAAGGAGCGCATCCCGCTGCCCGAGTGGGACAAGATCCCGACCCTGAAAGAGGCGGTCGGCGCGGACATCAGCTACCTGATGCTGCGCGGGATCTTCGCGCCTCCCAAGATCCCGGCCGAGGTGCAGGCCGGCTACATCGAGCTGTTCAAGAAGGTGACGGAAACGCCCGAGTTCAAGAAGTATCTCGCGGACAACGCCCTCAAGCCCGCCTTTCTGTCGGGACCCGAGTACGTCGCGTGGCTGACCGAGGCCGAGGCCCTGCACAAGAACCTGATGGACAAGGGCGGCATGCTCAAGAAATAGCGGGACGCTGTGCACGGGCGCTGGGAGCGGGACTGTCTCATCGCGTGCCGAGACACTCCATCGCCCGCGGGTCCGTCGGCACACGCCAGGACCGTCCAGGCGCCTCTCGAGCCAAACGCCATGGGTGTCGGGGGGGCGCCTGGGCTCCCGGCAAGCGTGTCCTCGTTGCGGCTCCCGGGCCGGCCGGCAGGAGGGTATCCGTTCCGGGATAACGAGGCACAACGCAGCAAGGAGAGGGCTATGAGCATGAGAGCCGCAGACCTCGCGGTGGCGGTGATCATCCTCGCGATCGGTGTGGTGGTGGGATTCGATGCCATCCGTCTGGGGTACGGGTGGGCGATGGAAGGCCCTCGCGCCGGTTTTTTTCCGTTCATTCTGGCCCTGCTGATCGTCGGGGGATCCCTCTTCACCATCTGGCAGGCGATCCAGCGGAAGGGGGTCGCGAGGGCGAACAAGCCGCTCACTCCCCCTGAGGCCATCAAGCCCATCCTCACGGTCCTCATCCCGGCCGTGCTGATGCTCCTCTTCACCGAGATCGTCGGCCTGTATGTCGCGGCGATCGTCTACCTGACCGGATACATCAAGTGGGTGGGAGACTTCCGTTGGGGGACGGCGCTCCTCATCGGGGTCCTGGTCCCTGTGGCTTTCTACATCGTGTTTGACAAGATCTTCCTGATTCCCATGCCGCAAGGGATGTTCGGCGCGCGGCTGGGGTTCTGAGGGGAGAGGAGACTCCGGACATGGAAATCCTGTCCAACCTCGCCATGGGTCTCCAGGTTTCCCTGCAGCCGTTCAACCTCCTGGCGGCGGTGGCGGGAATCGTGCTGGGCGTTATCGTAGGCGTCCTGCCGGGGCTGGGCGGCGCCAACGGGTGCGCCATCCTCATCCCGGTGACCTTCGTCATGCCGCCCGTCTCGGCGGTGATCCTCCTGTCCTGCCTGTACTGGGGGGCCCTCTACGGGGGTGCCATCTGCTCGATCCTCTTCAACATCCCGGGTGAGCCGTGGGCCGTGGCGGTGACCTTCGACGGGTATCCCCTCGCCAAGAAGGGTCGGGCCGGACTGGCGCTCTGTCTCTCCTTCTTCGCCCACTCCGTCGGCGCGCTGTTCGGGGTGGTCATCCTGACGTTCTTCGCGCCGGTCATTGCGGCCTTTGCGCTGCGGTTCGGCCCGCCCGAAACCTTCGGGGTCATGATGGTGACGTTCAGCTCCTTCGTCGGTCTGGTGGGCAGGTCCCCCATGAAGACGGTGGTCGCAACCGCGCTGGGCTTCACGATGGCGGCGGTGGGCATCGACATCATCAGCGGGGAACTGCGCCTGACCTTCGGGTCCACGAGCCTGATGGGCGGCTTCAGCTTCATCGTGGCCGTCATCGGCCTGTTCGGCATCGGCGAGATCTTCCTCACCGTCGAGGAGGGCCTGAAGATCGAGGGCTTCAAGGCCAACGTCCGGCTGGCAGACATCGCCGATACGTTCCGGGCCATGGTGCGGTACCCTCGGAATGTGGTGCAGAGTGCCCTGGTCGGCTGCTGGATGGGGGTCATGCCGGGCGGCGCGACGCCGGCCTCCTTCATGGCCTACGGATTCGCCAAGGCGGGCGCCGGCAAGGAGCAGGAGGAGTTCGGCCAGGGGCACGTGGCCGGGGTCCTCTCCCCCGAGGCCGCGGCCCACGGGGCGGGCACCTCGGCACTGCTCCCCATGATCACGCTGGGGATCCCCGGCTCGCCGACGGCCGCCGTGATCCTGGGCGGGCTCATGATCTGGGGGCTCCAGCCGGGCCCGATGTTGTTCCGGGATCACCCGGATTTCGTGTGGGGGCTCATCGGCAGCACGTGGATCGGCAACATCCTGGGCCTCGTCGTGGTGGTGGCATTCGCGCCGCTGTTCGCCTCGGTCCTCCGGGTGCCTTTCCCCATCCTGATGCCCCTGCTCATCTTCATCTGCGCCATGGGCGCCTACGCGGTCAACAACCGCATGATCGACGTCTGGTACATGCTGCTCTTCGGGGTCATCGGGTATTTCTTCAAGAAGCTGGACTACACCATGGCCCCCATGCTGCTGGCCCTGGTCCTGGGGAACCTGGCCGAATCCTCCATGCGGCAGGCCCTCATCATGTCCGAGGGGTCGGTGTGGGTCTTCTTCCGGCCTCCGATCGCCCTGATCCTCATGTGTCTGGCGATCCTGATCGGTTTCTGGCCGCTGATTCGTGCCGTGCGTGACCGGATGCGGCGGCCGCTCAGGGCGGCACCGAGGGCGTGATACCACGGGGGCGGTGCGTTGGCTACACTGAGTAGCCCCCAATGGCGGATTGGAGCCATGGTCGTGTAAGGACCATGTCGCCTACACACCGCTCCCGTTCCCAAGAGGGCCCGGCGTTCTGCGCGTGCCGGGAAGGGAATCTCTACACAGACAGACGAGGGAGAGCGCCATGCCGATAGTGGCTTTGACACGCGAATACGGCAGCGGTGGGACCGGCATCTCCAAGAAGGTGGCCGAGGCCCTGGGCTACGAGTACATCCGGGACGAGATCACCAAGGAGGCGGCGGAGGTGTTCGGCGTGGCCGAGGACGAGCTCATCGCCGTCGTGGAGAGCAAGCCCGGCTTCTGGGAAAGCCTGGCGGAGGCCGCCCAGGTGGAATTCGCGACGGTGGCGGCGGAGGTGATGCACATCGCGGAACGCGACAACGTGGTGATCATGGGCCGATGGGCCACCCTGCTGCTCCGAAAGGTCACCCACTGCGTGCGCGTCCGAGTGTGTGCGCCCATCGACACGCGGATCACCAGGGTCATGGCCAGGCGATCGGTGTCCCGGGACAAGGCGACGGAGCTGATCCGCAAGGCGGACGAAGGGGCTGGAGCACGGACGCGACAGTTCTTCGGCGAGACCCGAGGGGATCCCCTCCTCTACGACATGGTCCTCAACACCGCACGCCTCACCTCCGAGTCGGCCGTGCACCAGATCGTGCAGCTCGTCCGCCGACCAGAGTGCCAGGCAACCGAGGCCTCCCGGGCGAGGATTCGCGACCTGAGCCTCCAGGCACGGATCAAGGCGATTCTCAAGACGACCCGGGATACGATGCGGCTCGACCTCAATGTGGAGGCGGCAAACGGCGACGTCACGCTGAAGGGGGTGGTGTTTGCCGCTCCGTTGAAGGATCAAGTCGAAGAGATCGCCAAGGGCGTGGCGGGTGTGCGG
>Ga0316630_10000540_pt1 | contig 12218 bp, 9 predicted proteins | sample OWC_May_M1_C1_D6_FD_207658 | JGI IMG/M metagenome (GOLD analysis project Ga0316630, IMG submission 207658) | Wetland soil microbial communities from Old Woman Creek delta, Ohio, United States - OWC_May_M1_C1_D6_A | ecosystem: Environmental > Terrestrial > Soil > Wetlands | place: USA: Ohio...
CTATAGCAAACTGGCGGGGGGTAACGACGACGACAGCCACAAGCGCAGCCATGGTTATTGTAAACGGGCCTATCGTGAAGGAAATCGGCTTGGCATCAGGGCAAGGAGCTGCTGGCAAGATGCACCATGCCAACGCCTCCATCGGATATGCCATTAACCTGACCTTAGGGATCGTCGGCGGGTCAAAACCCCCCACCCCGGACAAATCGATCCTGGGGGGACCAGCGGATTTCGTCTGCTGGATCTTTGGAGAGAACGAAGACAAGCTTCCCGCAGGTTGGAAACCCTTTCATGTCGACAGGGGGTTCAAGGAGAGCGACAGTGTGGTGACCGTGATGGGCATTTATCCACCCGTCGATAATATCGATCACTGGAGTATCACCCCCGAAGAACATGTCAACTGGTGGGGTCATCTGGTGACCCCTCTATTAAGCATTGGAGGCCCTTGCTGGATCACCCAGATGGAGCAACCTCATATCATAGGACTGGGACCTGAGCATGCCCAATTAGTGGCAGGAGCAGGGTGGACGAAAGATCAATTCAGGAAAGCACTCTGGGAGAAGGCTCGTATTCCATTCTCGGCATGGCCAAAAGGGTGTCCCAATACAGACCTATTCCTGAAAAAATTTGGGGAGGTCACTCCGGATACTCTCGTTCCCTTTACCTTCAAGCCGGAAGACTTAAACGTGATCATTGCCGGTGGGTACGGAAAACATTCTCATTTCTTTGCTCCGTTCCCGGGATGCTTTCCGGTGAGTAGAATTGTGCAAAAGTGAGAGCATGAATGACCACCGCCCAGAGACAGAAGGTGGAGCCCCACAGGTAAATCTCGTCGCACCCGACAAACACCCGAGTGGGGCAACATCCCGGCCAAAAGCTGGAGCATTCGGCCACGGCCATCCCGCCACAGGGACTGCTGCCGGGGCAAGGTGAATGTAGGCGTGAACTCGGTAATCTACTCGGATTGATGTTCGGGTTTAAGCAAATCGTTGATCGTTTTGACCGGATTGAAGGTAGCGATCGGCACCTCTACAAAGAGGGTAATCCATTCTGCCATGGCTCCATTCCATAACCCGGGTAACTCCAGAGACTTGAGATCCCGGCCGTCTTTGGATTTTTGAGAAATAAAAACGGCCTCTGCGCTCACATAGTCTTTCAGAGGAAATGGATTCCCCCGGAAATCCTTAACAGCGCAGACGAGGTCAACCGGGTTAAAATGGCTGGAAGAACCCCAAATCGCCCGCTGTTCATTAGATTGGAGATCCACCTCCGCGCTTTCAACGATTTGCACAGATAAGTTCCCATCTTTCCCTTCCACCCAGAAAGGCCCTCCTCCGGGCTCCCCTTCATTCTTAACCATCCCGCACACCCTCAAAGGACGGTTCAATCTGTTCAGAAGGAAGTCTCTTTTCTTTTCCACTGACCATTGTTTGAAGGCTTTCGGCTCCGGTATCAGAAGTCTGTTCTTGGCAAAGTCCATCGCCATTTCAAACAGCCTTGCATCTCTCGAACCCTCCGTCAACTGGCGCACACACCCGAAAACGGTTTTCTGAATTTCTACTAGAAGCCCGCCTAAGACTTTCTTCCAGAGGATCGTGGGTTCTCTCAGCCGATCTGGCAAGATATTATCAATATTTTTGACATAGATAAGGTCCCCTCCGATATTCGCTAGATTGAAAAGAAGCGCCCCATGGCCTCCGGGCCTAAAGAGAAGGCGTCCGTCTTTTTCTCGAAAAGGTCGATTTTCTAGATCCACGGCAATGGTATCGGTAGAATGTTTTTGCACCGAAAAGGTTACTTCCAGGAGACACTGAAATTGCTGTTCATACCGCAACCTTACCCTGTCAAAACATTGCCGAAAAGCTTCCTCATGCTCCGGGGAAACGGTCAAGTGAAGGCGGCAAATTCCTTTCTTATCCCGAACCGTATGAATGGCTTCGACGAAGTGTTCTTCGAGAGCCGTGCGATTTCCGTCCGAATATCGATGAAACTTCAGTAACCCTTTGGGAAGGGATCCGTAATCTAATCCCTGTTCGGAAAGTAGGTATTTTAGAATTTCCTGCCATTGGTTCTGGCCCAACAGTCTTTCCACCGAAATCCCTTCTTTCCCCATCATTGCTTTCAAGTCTTCAAAAAAACCCACGCTCCGAATTCCATCCTGGAAACAAAGAAAGTCTTTTGCCCTCTGGTCTCCTTTATCGGCCTGCTCACGGAATTCTTCAACGGAGGGGGGTGAACTTTGGTCATAGATTTCGAAGAGGAGTTTAAACATTCGGCTCGCTGCGCCGGAAGCCGGGACAAATTTTATGAAACGCCCCTCCCGGGCAGCCTCTCCATGCAATTGGATATAGTGATCCAGTTCTTTCGGGGAAATCTGTTGAATCCCGTCTCCAAGGGTGCACGGTCGGCGGAGTCGGGCAAAGAACAAGGGCTTCCGAAAGATCCTGATCTGGGCCTTCACCTGCTCCTCTGAAATACCCAGACTTTGCATTTGAATGTGATCGTCCCGGCTAAAATCTAGGTCCTTCATCCCCATTCCTTTTCCATCTTGTCCCTATTATATGAAGCTCCCCGCCCACAGGCGGGGCTTCCCGGAGAGGAAGCTTCGTTCATATTGTGCCCCTTGACCCCACCTATCCCGTCTTGGCGGGACAGGGCACGTTCCGGCCAAATTACATAACATTCTAAAGCGCATGTTTGTCATGAGTCAATGTAGCTTTTTATTATAACCTACTTGTCCTTACGATGGGAGTTGGTTGCAGGAGAGATTAATCTCCGCGTACTCGATATTTCGTGGAATTTCGCGACCTGGATATTAGCAGGTTTCCGAAAAAGTCATCTCTTCCAGGTTGCTCAAAAAGGGCCAGATGCAAGGCCCCCGCGACGCTTTTCACCTGCCGGTCAGGCAGGCAATCCTGAGGAGTGAAGCGTACTTGCCTGTACGCTGCAACAAGCCTACCTCATGCTTGACACGGGGAAGGATGAGGGGTGCCGTTGCGACAAATAAGGAGCAACTCTTGGCACGCCCGCGAGAAGGTGAGCGGGCCGGATAGCAGCAGGTGGCCATTTTTCAGCAACCTGTTGGACGATAGACTCTAGACATCAGACTGAAGGCGCGGAAATAGCCAGAGCATGCACAGAGACAGTTACCGAGACTCGAACACTCGGATATCAGTAAAGGTTAGTTTTCTTTGTAAAAGACCTGACGTCAAAAGTCTGGGGTCTGCTGTCTGAGTTGCCGGAACTTCATTGCGATTGTTTGAAGACCGCGAATATGCTAAATTAGGCTTTGATGAAAAAGATTTTCCCCCTCCACGGGATTTTGGGAATCATTCTCCTTTTTCTTTCTGAAATCGCCGTCTTCAAGAAGATCGATCCTTTTTACGGTTGGTTTTACTGCTTTGCCTGGTGGGCTTATATCTTCACCATTGATGCGGTCATTTATCGTCTAAAAGGAAACTCTCTTATCGTTAACCGAACCGGGGAATTCTTCTTAATGATCCCCTGGTCCATCTTCCTCTGGTTGATCTTCGAATCAGCTAATCTCGCATTAAGAAACTGGTATTACATCAACCTCCCCCACGGAATGGCCGAGAGGTGGCTGGGTTATGCTATTGCCTACGGAACCGTTCTCCCTGGGATGTTCGAGACGGCCGAATTGTTGGAGGCTCTCGGCGTCCTGAAGAGATCCAAAATCAAGAAGACAGCTTTGTCGCCTGGGGGACATTCCGTTCTGATTCTCCTGGGAGCCTTCTGTCTGGCCTCCTCAGTGCTCGTCCCAGAATATTTCTTCCCCCTGATTTGGGTTGGATTCATCTTTCTCTTGGATCCTTTAAACTACCGATTCGGAGGACAATCCCTTTTAAAAGATCTGGAAGAAGGGAATCCGCGAAGGATATGCCTTTTGCTCGTCGCCGGACTGATCTGCGGCTTTCTCTGGGAGTTCTGGAATTTCTGGGCTCTTTCAAAGTGGGTTTACACGGTCCCCTTCTTCGAAAGGGCAAAAGGATTTGAAATGCCTTTCCTCGGCTTCCTCGGCTTTCCTCCATTTGCCGTCCAAGCGTATGTGATGTATAACTTCATCTCTCTGTTTCGATCCGGAAGGGGATGGGAAGAAACTACTTACCGCCTCAATCCGCAGAAAAAGACAGGACCTCTGATGATCATGCTGACGGCCATTCTCATCGGAAGTTTCTCGATCCTCATCTTCAGGGCAATCGATTCAAATACGGTTGACTCCTATTATCCGCGACTCGAGGATGCCTACTGGATAGACCCTCAATATCGAAGGGAGCTCCCGAAAGTAGGGATCTCAACCTTCGACGACCTATTCTCAAAAACCAGCGAGAAAAAGGAATTGGATGAACTGGCACTCCGTCTCCTCATTCCGAAGGAATCACTCACCCAGTGGGTCGAAAAAGCCCGGATGGTTCAGTTAAAAGGGTTAGGGGTCGAAAACCTTCGGGTTTTAGAAGGCGTGGGCATCGATTCCATTTCCCAACTTGCAAGGGAGCATCCTGAAGTCCTTTATGACAAGATCGAACAAGTTTCCCGAGAAGGGGCTCCTCCCCAAAAAGCAAAGATCAGGATCTGGGTAAGAGAAGCACAGAAGAAAGTTCGGAGTTAGGAGTGTGGAGTTCGGAATTAATGCGAGTAGCGTTCCGAAATGATCGGAACGAAATAGTTCGCCCCCAATGAATGAGGGCGCTACGGGAACCGTCTACGGCTAACGACTCACGGAGTCTACCATGAAATACGGGGCGATGAATTTTCCGATCAAACCCCTCCTGAGAGAAATAGAAGAGATCGGAGAGTTGGGTTTCGATTATGTGGAATTGACGATGGATCCCCCCGAGGCTCTCCCACAAAAACTCTTAGGACAAAAACGGGCAATCCTTGAACTCCTCGATCGATATCGAATAGGCATCATGGCGCATCTTCCCACTTTTGTTTGGACCTGCGACCTCTACGAGAGCCTCAGGAAGGCCTCCATCCAGGAGAATTTTGCAGCTCTCGAGGCTTCGGCTGAATTGGGAATTGAAAAAGCTGTGCTTCATCCCGCTTTCATCACCGGGTTGGGAAAATTCCTCCTCGATAGGGCAAAGGGTTACGCGATGGAATCTCTCGAGGCGATCTTGAAGAAGGCCGTGAACCTCAATATCACCCTCTGTATTGAAAATATGTTTCCCCAGGCTCACTTTCTTTCCCAACCTCATGAGTTCCAACCCGTCTTCGAGGCCTTTCCGGAAATTCGGCTCGCTTTGGATGTTGGCCATGCCAATCTCGGCGGCGGAAAGAATAGATCCTCGGAGTTCATCCGCCTCCATGGTTACCGAATCGGCCATGTCCACGCCAATGACAACTTCGGAAAGGAGGATGCTCACCTGCCCATCGGCGCCGGGATCATCGATTTCGAAAGGATTATGAGAGAACTCAAAGACGTCCAATATGATGAAACGATCACCCTCGAAGTCTTCTCCAGGGATAGGGACTACCTCAAGATCAGCAAAGAGAAGATAAAGCGAATGTGGGAAACATTGTGATTTTGGATTTGGGATTTCGGATTGCGGATTGTAGAACCTTTCGTTTCTGTATTTAACAAATTCGCCATTCGCTAAGCCCATGGCCCATAGCGACTTTCTCTAACATTGGAATTCGGGGGACAGACACTCCGAAATCCGCATTCCGCAATCTGAAATTGAAAGGATCTATTCCGAAAGCTTAATCAGGGCGCCGGTCCTTCTCGCTCGCTGCAACACCGTCTTGAAAAGAATTGCCTCAACAACGACATAAAATCCAGCCAAGCCGAACCCCCAACCCAAAACGTTTTTAAGTCCCTCGTCGAAACCGTAAAAAGAACGGAAGTACGCGAGGAAATAGGTGAGTGGAATGGCCTGGGCAATTTCCGGGAAGGGAAAGGGAAGGATGAAGACAGGATAGTAGATCCCGCAGACCAGTGCCATCAAACTGCTCAAGGACCAGGCCGCGATATCCGCCATATAGCCGAAAAGGAGAACCAGGATACAAACGCTCATCCCCACCGACGCAGCGGTGAGGAAGAGGCCCAAGAGAAAAAGGATGAGGGGACCTAACCCCGGACGCCAAAAGTCGAATCCAAAGACAAGGCTGCTACAGACCGAAAGCACCAGAAAGACGAAGAAGGATCGAACCACGCCGATCAGCCAGGAGCCCAAAATCAGTTGAGAAGACTGGACAGGGGCGATGAAAGTATGCTTGAGGGATTTCGACCAGAGATCATAAAGCAGGACATAGGCCACATCAATCTGACAAACCTGAATCACACTCATGGCGATAATGCCGACAAGAATGAACCCGGTTTTGTTGGGATCCAGTTCCAGAAAGCTCGTTAAAAACCCCACGGAAAAAAAACCCACCACAGGCCAAAAGAGGATCTCGAAGAGGCTGAAGACATTCCGCTTCGCAATGATCCAATTTTTAAACACAAAGGCCCATGTCTGAATTAGTGCCTTCTGCGAGTTCAACGAAACCTCCACCGCCTATGAATTCCTCACAATTATGGTAGCACAAGGGTGGCAGGAATTGAATAGGCAAGATGGTTGGGGCGCGAGAATAAATTTCTTTCATCGTGGGCGGACGCGAGTCCGGTCTTCAATCGAATTGTCAGGATGTGAAATGACCTCTTCGCCCTCGGTCAGCCCGGAAAGAACCTCAGCGACCAACCCGGTCCGCTGGCCAACGCGGACCTCCCGTTTCAGTGCTCTATTGTTCTTCACCACAAATATCGCCCAGCCTTCTTGGTTGCGAAAGAGGGCACTCGCAGGAGCCTGCAAAATGTCCTTACCCTCCCAGATAATGAAGCTCGCTTCCAAGCGGTATCCGTCACCCAAGCTTTGCGCACCCTTATCGGATGACGTGAGGTCGACGATGACGAGTACCCGTTGTTCTTCTACGCCTAAGCTTGAAATCTTAGTGAACCCGGCAGGCTCAACAACCCTCACCCTTCCAGGAAGAGTTGAATTTCCACCCCAGCGCTCAAAAAGGACTGAGGCTCCGGGCTTGATCTTGACTGCATCTGCCGAAAGGACTTCAACTTTGACTTCCAGTTTCTCAGGATCCCCGATATCAATCACTGGTTCACCGGATTGAACCACGCCTTCGCTCTCGCGATAGATCTTGAGGACACTCCCGTTCACAGGAGATTGGATCGTTACGATCTTGCCCTGAATTTCGGTATTCTCCGCAGCGGAATGTCGAAGCACCGTCTGGGCCCTTTCGAGCTCAAACCTTGCAACCTTCACAGCGGCCTCGGCTGAGAGAAGATTCGCCCCTGCACGTTTCGCCCCGGTCTCTGCCTGCTCCAGCGCATCTTTTGCAACATAGCCCCCCTCATACAGTTTCCTTATTCGCTCAAGATTCGTTCGCGCATATTCTGCATCCGCTGCTGCTGCCCTCGCCCTCTCCTCTTCCACTTTAAGCGAGGCCTCGGCTGACGAAACAGCAGCTTGTGCTGCTGCATGGCTTCGAGGGTCGAGAAGGTTCGATTTCAGGGGTTCGAGCTCAACGAGGCTTTGTCCCTTTTGAACACGGTCGCCCACATCGAATTGGATGCGCCGCATGAACCCTGCCACGGGTGCAGAGACAACGAATCGATCCTTCACCCTTGTCCTTCCCTCCTCCTCCACCGTCACCTTGAGGGGTCCACGAGATACCTTTACCAGGTCAACAGATACGGGTTTTGGCATGAATCCGTAAACGATGGCTGATATAACCCCTACTGTAATGATGATGACGATGATCCATCTGCGTAATTGCATTGCTCTCTACTCCTTTGCTTTTAAAACTCCTACTAAATCCAAATGATCCAGGCGGTGACGTACAATCAAACCCGATAAACATGCGGATACAACAACGGCGGTAGCCGCAAGCGAGTAAGTAGCAGGCTCCACCAGAACAGGAATCCTGAAAAGGTCTGACTCGATTGCCTTTGCAAGATAGGCACTCATACCCCGTCCAATTAGGAAACCGAGCGGGATTGCAGCGAGAGTGAGCAGCCCAAGTTCTCCAAGAAAGATAAAGGAAATCTCTGTCCGTGTGTATCCTAACACTCTGAGGCTTGCCAGTTCACGGCTCCTCTCAGAGAGAGCGATCCTTGCGCTATTATAGACCACCCCGAAGGCAATCGTTGCCGCAAGGAGGGTCGCTACAAAGGTGAAGAAGAGGAGCACCTCAGCTTGTGTCTCATAGAAATTTTTTATTTCGTCCACCCTCACGAAAGTTCCTGCAACACGGGGCATCTCCACTAAGGTTCTATATATCTTTGGCTGGTTTAATGAATCAACGGTCAAATAAGCGCCTGATATGGCTTGATCTTCTCTCATCAGACGGTTGAGGGCTGAAAGATCCATATAACCCATTATCCCGATATATTGTTTGGCCAAACCTACCACAGGCACCTGGCGCAAAGGCTTTGCCCCTTCGAGCACTTCTACGGTCAGCATGTCGCCTACTTTGACACCAAGAATATTTCCAAGATAGTCAGTCAACACAATGCCAGCGGGTGGAATCTCGATCGGCTTTAGATGTGTATCCAGCAAGAAATGAAGACGGTTATCCAGTTCTATCCCTTCGATGGAAGTTCGGTAACTCCGTTGCTGGAATTTGAGCCTCGCAGGCACTGACCGGAAGACTTCCACGTGTTCAACCCCTTCGAGGCCTTTTAATTCATGAAGGGCTTTCCTCGACGTTGGCTCAATAAACGTGACAGTCATGTCTTCCTTCTGCGACTGCTTGAATTGAACGTTCACCATAAAGTCCATTGCACCCTGGAAGAAAGTGGCTGCGATGATACCCGCGCACGAAAGAGCAATTCCGACCACTGTGAGAAGAGATCTTATCGGCCTGCGCTCAATATTGCGGATGATGATCCGGGTGGGCTGTGAGAGAAACCTCCACAGGCGTATGTGTTCAAAGATCGATTTCCTATACTTCGCCGGTAGCTCGGGGCGCATTGCCTCTGCAGGCGGAAGCTTCGCAGCCTTCCATACAGAATGTAGAGTTCCTAGAAAAGCCGAGACAGTGCTGATCAATACCACAGTCATGACCATAGAAGGTTTTAACTCATACAGAAGATAGGGAAAACGATAAAACTCCATATAGATCCTTGCAAGGCCTCGACCGAACCAAACACCGACCGCAACCCCTCCCGCGGCGCCCGCCAAGACGATGAGGAATACCATCGTCACATAGTGAATACCGACATCGAGATTGCTGTAGCCGAATGCCTTCAGGCCGGCGATTTGGTCACGTTGCGTACTCACCGTCCTGCTGATGACCACATGGAGGAGGAAAACAGCTACCCCGATGAAAAGGGCTGGAAATATCTTTGAGGATGTTTCGAGTTGTTTGAATTCCTCAGTTAAAAAACGGTGAGACACTTGATCCTTCCTGCTGATGGAACCGAGGCCCCCGTACCAGTTCAAGAGATTGTCGAGCTGGACAAGAATGTCGCTCGCATTTGCATCCGGAGTAAGCCTTAGCAATACGTCATTAAACGCCCCTTTCATGTCATAGGCTGTTTCAAGAGCAGGACGTCCCATCCAGAGGATGGCATACCGCTTGAAGTCTACGGTAATCCCACCCGGCCTTATCTGAAGTATAAATTCCGGGGACAAAGCAGTACCTACGATATTAAGCATTTTCCACTTGCCATTAATAACCGCTCCAAATCTGTCACCGAGAGAGAAGCGGTGTGCATCGACAAAGGCTTCGCTGACCACTACTTCATTATCCTTCCAGGGATCAACCATCCTCCCTTTCTTGATATAAATTCTGTTCAAGAGAGGTTTCTCACTTTCGGGAACTGAAACCAGCTTAGCGGTCACTGGTTCATTAAAGCCTTCGATCTTAAGTTTCACATCAGCCACAACACGTGTCTCAACTTGACTCACCCCCGGTAAGGAAGCAATACGGTCTTTGAGGTTTTCAGGCGCCCGTTTGAGTGATGCGAAGACTTCGGCAAAGCTATAGTCTTGATAGAATTTCTCTCGCGTCTGTTTCAGAGAGCTCATGGTACTTCTCAACATGACAAAGGTTGAAACCCCGCTCACGATCACAAGGACTATGGCAAGGACTTGCCCTTTCATTCGCCAAAGATCTCGCCAAAGTTTCCGATTGAGCGCTCTCATGGGTTCACCAGTGAATTTCCTTAGGCTGTTTCTTCACAGGATTTATGGTGATTTTTGAGATGAGGCCGTTGCTGATATAGATCACACGGTCTGCCATCTCAGCGATGTCTGCATTGTGGGTGATGATGACCGTGGTGGTCCCCAGTTCATGGTTGATCCGATGAAGGGCTTCAAGCACCACCACCCCCGTGGCCGAGTCAAGGGCTCCTGTCGGTTCGTCACAGAGCAGGACCTCAGGATTCTTAGAGACGGCGCGGGCGATTGCAACGCGTTGCTGCTCACCCCCTGAAAGCTGGGCAGGGAAATGGTTAAGCCTTTCACCGAGTCCGACGATTGCAAGAGCATCCCCGGGCTTCATTGGATTCTTCGATATCTCAGTGACGACAGCCACATTCTCAAGGGCGGTGAGGCTCGGGATGAGGTTGTAGAACTGAAAGATGAAGCCGACGTGAAAACGCCGGTATTCCGTCAGTTCTTTCTCGGTCGCCTTAGTCAGGTCCTTCTCTCGATACGTCACCCGGCCATCAGTAGCCGTATCCAGCCCGCCCAGGATATTCAGCAGGGTCGATTTTCCGCTCCCTGACGGTCCCAGGAGCACAACCAGCTCGCTCTCGTAGAGTTCCAGGTCCACACCACGCAGGGCGTGCACCTCAAGTTCCCCCATTCCATAGACTTTTGTCAGGCCCTTTACGTTAAAAACAATTTTCCCATCTGTCGCAGATGGTTCGATCTGTTTTTCAACTATAAAATGATTCATCTTGTTTGCCCGACGATATTATTGCCTTTACCAAGCCCTTGGAATCAATAGATATTTTACCCTTTTGGAACCTCGCCTCACCTACTTCGAAGCTTTCTTGTGCCCTTTCTCCCAACGCTCGATCAGCAGCGGGTACTCCCGCTCCAGGTAACTAAACAAATCACGGGCTTCTTGTAGATGCTGCTTGATCTCCGACTCCTGTCCTACCATCAATTCCAATCCTCGGTCGGCCAGCTGTCGCAAGGCAGAGAGCTCGTAGACAGCGTGCCGGACGAGCTGTGTCAATCCCCCGGATTTGATCTGAAAATAGTCGCGCCGCCGCCCCGGCAACCCGACCCGCTCAATCAGTCCCATCTGGAGGAGAAACCGGGTCATGGTACTGAGCGAGCCCTTACTTGCTTGAAGCATTTCAGCTATTTCAGTCGACGATAAGTGCGGCTGCTCAGAAATCAGCAGGCAACCGAGGATCCGGCCTGCCATTCGGGGATGTCCACTCTCCTCAAAGAGAAGCCCGACGTCTTCGATAAAGTGTTTCTCTTCAAATCGTTGCTGATTCTTTTCCATGAGAGACGATCTCCTTTCATTGTTCTAAGCAATCGCCATTTTCAAAACAATATAGCACATTCTAAACGTTCAGTCAATACTAAACATATTAAATCTTTTGAACTGTCCAACGTAGAAGGAAATTCTCCAGGATGAATTCCTCTTGACTGAGAAAGGGGCAAGACGATCAATTTTGGATAGGGACGTCAGAAAGATTTTTGCAAACAGCGAGGGCACTTCACGGCAATAACATTTCGATCAGATGGGGTCCTGGCTCAATAAGGGCTTTGCCCAGCTCCCGTGCAAGATCTTCGGCTGTGCTAACCGTTACCCCCGGAACCCCAAACCCCTGACTAATTCTTACCCAATCGATCGGGGGCTTTGTCAGTTCTGTCAATGCATGAGTGTTAGGGCCAGGGGTTGTGATACCGGAACGGGATAGCTCCATCTGCAATATTCGGTAACTCCGGTTCGAGCAGATCAGCGTCGTAACGTTTAATCCCTCACGAGCCTGTGTCCAGAGCGCCTGAACTGTATACAAACCGCTTCCGTCCGCCTGCAAGTCAATCACCGGTCGATCGGGACAGGCGATCGCGGCGCCTGTCGCACAGGGTATCCCTTGCCCGATGGAACCACCGGATCCGGTCATCACGGTGTAGGCTGGGAGTGCGGCCGGGAAAAGTAAATAAGATAATCCCGTCGTCACAGCCTCATCAACAATGATGGCATTCTCCGGCTGCAATGCTACCAAA
>Ga0316630_10000541_pt1 | contig 12210 bp, 12 predicted proteins | sample OWC_May_M1_C1_D6_FD_207658 | JGI IMG/M metagenome (GOLD analysis project Ga0316630, IMG submission 207658) | Wetland soil microbial communities from Old Woman Creek delta, Ohio, United States - OWC_May_M1_C1_D6_A | ecosystem: Environmental > Terrestrial > Soil > Wetlands | place: USA: Ohio...
ACCCCTCCAACGTCATGCCCTTGACGTACACGTCGCCGGCCCGGAAGCTGAACACGTCGGTGGTCGTGTTGGTGCCGGTGCCCGCGTTCACCCCGCCGTACACCTCCAGCGTCGTGCGCGGCGCGGTCGTGTTGATGCCGACACTGCTGCTCGTAGCCACTGCGTGGATGAAAGTACCTCCGCTGTTCATGATCGAGAAGCGCCCGGTGTCAAAGTAGAAGCCGGCAGTGTCCGACACCCACGACCCAGGAGACCCTACAAACATGGATGCCACCACGCCTGCGCTGTTGGTGGCGACGAAGCTCGGTGCCGACGTGCTGCCGGTGCCCTTCACGCCGACTGTTGGGTTGACGCCCGTCGCGAGCGAACCGCCCGGGTCTATCCGCATGCATTCAATCGCCGGAGTATCGAGCGCGACCCCATTGCAGAGGAACCTGATCACGCTGTCCCCGTACGTCCCGTCGGGAGAGCCGACGGAGGCGAAGTCAAGGAACCTGCGATACAGGCGAGGCTCGCTGCCGAGGGCCGAGTTGTAGTAGGCGTTCCCAAGGACTGCCTGCCCGTCTACGCCGTGCGTGGCCGCGTAGGTCTGCGGCGACGTGCCGTCGATCTGGTTCTTGATCGCGAGCTGCCCGACGGGATTGGTGATGCCGAGGCCTACCCTGCTCGACGTCTCATAGAGCACCGAGTTCCCCAACGTGCTGGCTGCGGTCCACTTGGGAACGTAGTTCGCCGTTCCCGTGCCGGCGACGTTGCCCGTCCCGACGCCCGTCAAGCTGCAAGTGCCCGTGCCGCTCCCGGGTACCGTGCAGTTCGACCCCTGAAGGTTCACGTAGTGGTCTGGGCTCTGGCTCACCCGGAGCTTGCGGCTCGTAGCCGTGCAGTCGAGCTCTGCGTACCCGCACAAGGCCCACAGCCCGGGGGCATAGATCGCCGCCACGAGCAGCACGACGTAGGCGCCGAGCGCCACCGGGGAGTACCACCATGCCCTGCTGTTGCTTCTCATGCGATCGCTCCTCCCGGCATCAACTGCCAGTTGCCTTCGGCCGCGTTGTAGCTCAGCAACAGCCGGGCTCGCGTGGCGAAGAAGATCAGGTCCTCGAACGTCGCCCCCATGCCCGCCTCGCTCGACAGCCAGATCGTCTTCGCCGTGTCGGGCGCGTAGTCGCTGTTGTGGGCAATCGTAATGGGGTCTTCGTTCGTGGCGCCGTAGATGGTCAGAGGCATCAGAAGTCCGTCGGTAGGCGCTGGGGACTGGATGCCGACCACGGTCGAGCCGGCGGGGATCGTCACGCTGACCGGCTTGGTGAGATCCTTCACGACGATCACACCGTTGGCGAAGGTCGGGTCGTTCGACGAGGCCGCTTTGATTCGACGGGTGATGTCCTTCTTGTAGGCCTCGAACGGGATCGTCACTCCCGTGCGCCGGTCAGGGCTGTTGTAGCGCAGGTTCAGCGTCACGGGCGAGGCAGAGGTGGTGTGGAGCGACAAGAGCAGTACGATATATTCGTCTTCACTCACTACGAACTCCGGAGCATCGTAGACCACGGTCTTGGGTTCTGGGGTCGTGTTGTGAATCGCCGACGTCAGAGCCTCGAACAAAGTAGAGCCGACAACACCGTTGCTCTTGTGTATCGTCCAGCCGAGGGTAATGGTCGCCGCCGGGTCGTCGGCCGTAAGCCACACGGCCTCGGCCGAGAACGTCCACGGACCGGCGGGAAAGGACGCGACCTCGAGCACGCGCGACAGGAAGGCAATGTCGAAGACAGCCGTCCCGCTGGCCACCGTCACGGAGATGTCCAGGACTTCCCCGCTGACGTAGGATTGAGCAATCTCGGCCTCGGTGAGCAGCTCCGCGCCGTCGTCGAACGTCTCGCCGGCACTCGCGGTCCAGACCATGGGAGAAGTCCCCAGCGTCTCGACCGCGCATCCGAGAGTCAGGTAGGCGTTGGCGTAGGCGTCGCCGGCCAGCACCTTGAACGTCATCCCTGGGACAAAGTCCGTGTTGGCGTCGTAGTTTTCCAGGCGCGTGAACTTCGCAGGGTTTCCCGTGCTGCCGAGGCTGTCGATGCGGTAGAGGCCCTGCCTCGCCGCCTCGGCCGCCGTCTCCGCGTTGCCGCTGAGGTTCCCAACATGCCACCACGCCATGACAGTATCTCCCACCGACGGAGAAGCCCCGTCGAACCACGCCGCTGGGATCGCCAGCTCGTCGTTGGACGTCATCACGCCGGCCGGCAACTCGGTGAACAGGCCCATGCCGAACATTGGGGTGTTGCCCCCCGCCGCGTGGGCGCCGAGGAAGCAACACGCGACTGTCCCGCGGTCGTTCGGGTCGTACTTCCGCACCGTCTTGTAGGTCGTCTGCTCGGTCGTGCCAGGCAGCGGGCCGAGCACCTGGGGCGGCCAGGCGATGCCGGCAGGCACCACGAGCGGCTCCGTGGGGGTGAAGAACACGTCTTCCACGCACTCGACGGTCACGGCGCTGGACGTCCCACCCCCGAGCTTGATCGACGTCACCCGCATGACCTGCTGGTTGATTTCGAGCTCCGGCCAGTCGAGCACGAAAGCGTCGCCCACGTTCAGATCGGCCGCTTCGCGGTTGCAGTTCACGAGCGTGCACGAGAGCAGCGGCGTCGACATCGCCTTGAGGCATCGCTGGGCGACGAGGTTCGCCGCGTGCGCGTTGGTCAGGTACGGGAAGTCAAGCTTCTCACCGACGTAGCCGCCCTGTTCCTGCATGAGACCGTAGTCGTGCACCGTCATGCTGCCCGTGTTGCCCAGGGGGGCGCGGCGGTAGTTCACCGTCACCGCGTTGACCAGCTCGGCCGTGCTCTTCCTGACGGCGCTTTGGACGCTCCCCACGTTGTCGTAGTCCAGCGTGAGCAGCCCTGGAACCGAGTAGTCCTCGCGCAGGAGCTTGAGCACCCACTTGCCCGTGGTGCGGTCGACGTACAAGACCCCGTCGATGTGGCGGAGCACCGACTGGAGGAACTCCTCATAGGTAGACTGCGAGTCCCACAGGACAGAGAGCCCGAGCCCCTCGTCGTAGAGCGTGTCGGCCGCCGCGGTGAAGGCTGTGTCGTCGACGTCGCCGGCAGCGTAGCCCAGGCCCCAGACCGTGTCGGTCAGCACCTCGCGGATGATGTGTGCCGGGTTCATGTCCCACGTGGCCGCGTAGCTCGTGGGGTCGATGCCGACGGACAGGCCCGCGTAGATGTAGGTCGGGTTTTGCAGGCCGGAGAACGCGCTGTCGGTCACCTTGAAAGCGACGACGTTCGGGCCGTCGGGGTCGACGAGGCTCGCCGGGATCGTGCCGAACGAGTTGAAGTGATAGGCCTGCCCGTCCTTCGGCACCGTGAACGGCGTCAGTGTGACGGCCGTGCCGTTGAAGTACAGGACCGCGCTATCGTCGTGGTACGCGCGGACGTATAAGCTCACGTTTGGGAGCGGGCCGAGGTCGCGGCGGAGCCAGAGCTTCGTGCTCGCAGTGACGTGCGGCGGGGTCTGCCCGGACCACGTCCACGCGTTGGTCGAGTCGGCGACGCACGTGCCGACCTTGGGCACGCGAGACGCCCACTTCGGGTCGCGGCCCTGCCCCGGCGCCCCGACCTGCTCGTTGCCGAACCCGCCCGGGCCCTCGGACCAGCCCGAGTCGTCGTAGGTCGGGCTCTTGTAGTCGGTCGAGTCACCCGCGGCCTGCAGCTTCCACTTCCAGGTATCTTCGAGGTTCCGCCCGATGACGATCGCCGCTTTCTCAGGGTACCACTGCTCAGACTGCCCGCCGTCAGCGCGGAAGATGCGCTGCACGCGGAAGGCCCACGGCTTGAGCGCGGGAGCGTTGCCGAGGTACCACGAGCACCATGGCTTGAGGGTGGCAACCCCGTGGCTCTTCCAGACCTTCGTGCCGCCGAGCTTCCCAAGGAAGTAGTCCGAGTCCGCCTTGTCGGCCGGCGTGCCGTCGTCGGTCACCGTGCGCAGGTAGCCGCGCTCGAGCACGAACTGCCCAAGCACCCCGTCGCCGTCGCTCGGCGAGTCCCACTTCGCGCTCAGGTAGGTCTTCGCGTCCGGGTCGAACACGCCCGCGTTGTCGTCGTGCGGCCCTCGCCAGATCTCGTTGCCTCCGACCGACACGCTGACGAGCTTGTCGATGCAGCCGTGGCACAGAGAGAACTGCACGGCCGCGCTGTAGTGGATCGACGGCGGGTCGAGCTGGGTCTCCGCCTCGGCCGACTGGTCCGAAAACCACGTGATATTGGGCCGCGAGATCATGACCGTGCCGAAGACGACGGGGATCGGGAGTCCCTCCTCTGCCGTCGGGCAATCGCCCCACTCCTGCGCGCTCCCGCCGAGCTTCGGCATGGTCGCGTAGGTGTAGACCGTGACGGCGAGGACGAGGGCGAGAAGGACCCAGTTCATGAGCCCCTCATGTTGATCGGGTTCGCCATCGGGTTGCTGTCCGGGATTCCCTCGAAGCCGCCGTAGTTGCCAAGGTTCGACTTCGCGGCGCATGCCACGCGGTCGTGGTTGCACCCCTCGAACGTGTCGACCGAGAACCCGCCCGGGTGCTCGGCCATCTCCACCGCCAGCGACTGGATCGGGCGCATGAGCGTCAGGACGTCGGCCACCTGCTTGATGATCATCCGGATCGTCCCGTCGGGAGCCTGCAGGGTCCCGCCCTTGAGGACGTAGCTGCCCGCCCCCGTTGCCGTGACGACTGCGCCAGCGACGGCCGTCACCGTCAGGGTGTGCTTGTAGGTAGCGGGTGCAACGTTGCAGCCGCGCTCAAAGAAGGCAAATGGGCAGCGACGCTGGTACACCCGGCGCAGCCCCTTGCGCTTGAGCGAGGTAAATACCGGCTCGCAGTTGAGCGTGACCACGCGCCCGTCGACAACCGAGCTGAGAACGCGTCCCTTCCAGCACACGAGCACGTCCGTGTCATCGTAGTGCGTGCGCCAGACCGTCACGGTGGTGACCACGTCGGGCGAATAGCCGACGAACGTCGACGCCAGCGGGTTGTTGTAGGGGAGCTTGATGGACAGGGTGCTCTTCGGGATTTCTCCCGTAACCTCGATGTCGCCGAGGATGAGAGCCGCCGCGAACCACGACGATGACAGGCGGGTGAGGGTCTCGGTGCAGGTGTTGTACTGGTAGGTGGTCGAGCCCTGGACGAAGCGCACGAGCCACACCGGGATCGAGTCCTGTACCGACAGCTCTTTGCTGGAGTAGCTCATGCCGGGCACTCCACCGTCGGGACAGAGACCGCGGCCGCGCCCGCGAGACCATGCTGGATCTCGATGCGGTCAGCGTCGAAGCGCGACAGCACGAGCTTGCTCGTCGCCTCGATCTCGGCAACCGTCACCGTCGTGCCGATGGCCGCCGCGATGGTCAGGACCTCCGTGCCGGGGGCCCCATCATCGCAGTCCGTGACCTGGAAGCCGAACAGCGCGCCGGCCGACGTGCGCACCACGAAGTCGCAGGGCATCGAGTAATGGGCGGCGAAGTCGATGTCGTTGATCGAGACGGTCAGGTCCGCTGCTCCGATCGTCGCGTTGACCTCGATGTCCTTGTTCCAACTCGACAGCCAGAAGGCTTTCTGCCGGCCGCGCATCTGGTGCAGCCACACCCTCAGATCCCACAGGTCCGCCTTGCTGAGGACGCGCCAGCCGACGCGCGAACGCTGCACCGACCATTCACAGATGGGCGTGCGGAAGAGAACCCCCGTGCTGGTGTCGAGCGTCTCGGTCTCGCGCTCGAATTGCTCGCCCAGGGACTTGCCCATCATCGACGTCTGGGTGGTGATGAAGGGCATGGATCGATAGTCGACGTAGGTCAGGCCCGTCTCGCCGCTGAGGTCGATGTCCGCCACGATCTGGAAGCGCGCGCTTGCCGTGTCGTGGTCGCCGGCCGAGCGGTTGACGTCGAACGCCTGCTCGAACCGGGCCAGCATGATGGGTGTCGCCGCCGCGTTGCTGAATGCCTTGGTGGTCGCGACGATCGTGATGGTGCCGGCGCCGATCGTCTGGATCGTGCAAACCTCGAAGTCGTCGTCCGCGTCCCACAGCAGGAGCTTGCCCCCCTCCTCGTAGCTCGCCAGGGTGGCATCGATGGGCAGCGTGACGGTGCCAGCGCTCAGAGCCCCCACCTCGGCGAACTCGGTCCAGATCGGCAGGTAGAACTCATCGCCGCCGATGGACTTGGCGATCTCGCGGGCTCGGCCAAAGTCCACCGTTTCGAGCGAGTAGTCATGGGCGAACTCGCGCCGCGGGATGGGCCGCATTGCCAGGCGCTGCTCGGTGTCCCGACATTGGATGATGTCGGTCAGCCATTCGAGCGCCTCGGTGGGCTCGGGCGCGGGCATGAAGGGCCATGTGAGCGTCATCAGACCCCCAGTGCCCGGCGGATGGTGAGCGCCTCTTCACCGATCATGTTCAGAACGATCCGCCGGTTGGCCGACGACCTAGCGAACTGCGCCGCGCCCGACATAGTGGGAGCGTTGACGATCGTGATGCCCTGCCCCCCGAGCATCCTGGCGGTTTCCTCGCGCCCAATCACCTCGGCCGGCCCCTTCACCTTGGCGCCTCGGACCAGCTCCCAGTCGCGCTCGCCGACATCTCCGAACGACCCCCCCGAGATGTAACCGCCCTTGTCGTAGGCGCCGCTGTAGTTGGTCGACGAGATCATGGAGAGCACGCTTGCCCCCTGGGCGGCCGCCTGCATCGCCAGTGCTGCGCTTGCCCACCCTCCACCGGCCGCGAATGCATCGGCGATGCTCTTGCCCACCGATACAGTGGCAGATGCGACGGCGAACGCCTTCTGCATGGCAAACATGGTGCGATAGGCATCGCTCTGCTCGCCGCCCCAGTTCCTAGCCGCGCTCGCCAGGTTGCCGAACAGCGCTTGCGTCGAGGCCATCATGTTGGCCTGATGCTGGTAGGTCATGGCCTGGCGCCTTTGCTCTTCCTCGACGGTGACCTTCGTCATCAGGGCCGCGTGGTCTCGCTCGGCGATCAGACCCTCCTTGAAGGCCTCGTCGATCATCTTGCGCTTGCGGCCGAGGGACTTCTGGAGCAGCTCTTCCTCGGTCATGTAGCCTTCGAGCACCTGGTCAAGCGCTGACTTGGCGGTGTCCTTGCGGCGCTTCGATGCCTCGGCCTCGGCCTCGGCTCTGTCCGCTTCGAGCTTGGATAGCCGCGCAGCCTTGTCGGCGAGGGCGTCGAGCTCGCGTTCGCGCTCTTTCGCCTGTGCGGCGAAGTCCGTGTCTCTCCCGCGCTCGCCGGGGACCTCGTAGCCCTTGCCCTTCTTTGCCTTGGCGGCGATGGCAGCCGCTCGCGCCTTCGGGGCAAAAGCCGCGTAGGCGCCCGTGATGCCCCCCGTCTGCTCGTAGGCCTGCGATCCTGACGCCGCGAACGCCTCGCTTTCGGCCGCGTACGCCGCGACAAGCGCATCCCGGCGCTTCGCCCTGGCGTCGTCCATCTCCATCGAGGCAAGCGTGTCCCGCGTGCGCGCGTACGCCTGCGAGGGGCTCTCGTCGCCCATGTGGAGCACGTACTTGACCGACGACCAGGCCAAGTCGGCGTCGGCTGCCATCTTGGTGAAGCCGCGCCCCATCTCGCCGATCGCGTTCCCGATCGCGCCGCTCTTGAGGAACCCAATCAGACCTTCCAGAGCCTCGGTCGCCGTGGTGACAGCGTCCTTCATGAACTTGCCGACGTCGCCCTTCGAGATCTCGCGGTACATCTTGTCCCACGTGTCGGCCAGGTTCGAGATCGCTCCGTCGAGCGTCTTCATGCGCTCTTCCATGGCACCGGCGAAGTAGGTATCGCCGAGCTTGCGCAAGTACCCCTCGATCGCGCCTGCTTCCTTCTGGACCGTCGTCTTCACCCCCCGGAAGGTGAAGGTGACCTTATCCCCCTCGGTCTTGGACTTGATGCCGAACTCCTTCAGGCGCTCGAACTCGCCCGTCGCCGCGTCGGCCACGGCTTCGATCATCTGATTGAGATCCTTGCCCATGCTGGCGGCGGTGTTGCCGTAGCTGCGCATGGCCTTCTCCGACGGGTTCAGACCGAGATTGACCAGCTTCGTGAAGGCCTGGACCGACTGCTGGAGCGAGTAGGGCGTCGTGGCGGCGAAGCCTTCGAGCGCTTCAAAGGCGATCTTGGCAGACGTTGCGCTGCCCGTGGCGGTGATGAGCCCGGCGTTGAGCTTCTCGAATTCGCGGGTGACAGAGACGAGTTTGGTCAGCCCGGCAGCGGCGGCTCCCACTCCGACGAGCGGTCCCAGCATCCCGCGGAAAGAAGCGGATAGGCCGTCCGTTGCCTTGACGGTCAGGTGGCCAGCTCCGCTCAGCCCGCGCAGCCGGCGCTCGGCCTCGGCTACGCCCGAGGAGTCGACCTTGATTTGCAGGTTGGCAACGTCACTCATGCATCACCTTCTGGAAGATGCGATCGGCCAGCATCAGAAGCTCGACCTCCCACGGCGCCGGCTGCGTCCGCATCAGGTCGGCCCACGCTTTGACCTCCGAGTAGACCAGAGGCTGGATGGTGACCACCGGGCCGCTCGGCGTACTGTCGATGCGCGCCGGTGTACGTAACGACCGGAACCAGCGCCACACGTGGGAAAGCTCGTCCGGGCATCGCGGCGGCTCTGCTTGTGGCTCTGTTTTCCATCCCAGTTTTCTCTTCGTGCGCTCTGCCTGGGCTAGGTGGTCTCGGATGCTGGTGCTTGTTCCTTTGGCTGGTCGGGACTGTCGGAACTCGTACTCGGCGAAGGCGGCGAACTGGTCGACCTTGGACCGAAAAAACGGGCGCGGTCGTTCGCCACCCTTTCCACCTTGTCGAAGATCTGCGGGGCTTCCTTGAACAGCTCGAGCACGGCCGCCTGCGTGCACGGCTCGTCAAAGCTCCAGGCGCCGACGAGCGAGGCGAGCAGCCTCACGTTCCATTCCTTGGCGTTCGCGTTGGCCGCCGCCTTGCGCTCGGCCTCGTCGGTGATCTCCCCGATGCGCATCAGCTCTTGGCGCTCGCGCACCTCGGCCTCGCGGAACGCGTCCGACTCGGTGCCGAGGATGCGCAGCCACTCCCCCGACTCGTCGCCGTTGGGGAGATAGAGCTTGACCACGACGCCATCGTTGGCGCGGGCCCGGGTGAAGAAATCCGACTTCTTTGCCACGTTGGTGACCTCCTACGCGGGGGCGCGGGTGATGACGATGTTGCTGGCGTCGGTGTCGTGGTAGAGGGCCTGGTAGGTGAAGCTGGCGAGGATGCTTCCCTCGTTGCTGACGTCCTTGCTCAGGCCGGTGTACTTGATCCGCGGGAGCAAGATCGTCAGGTCATTGCCGGCGAGGTCGGTCAAGGTGATCTCCAGCGACGACTCGGTGCAGGCCAGGAACTTTTCGAGCAGCGCCACGGTCTTGAACTGCGTGGTCAGGTTGCCCGTGATGTTCGAACGGCCCGTGTCCGGCGTGGTGCTGGCGCGCGAGCCGACCACGTAGGCCTTGTCCATGTTTCCGGCGATCCCGTTGTCGAGGGCAATGGACAGCTCAGTGACGATGGTGGTTCCAGCTCCGCCCTCTTCGAGTACGCCGACGAACGACGAGAAGGGGGTGGTGGTCGACGCGGCCGAGTAGGTCTCGCCGGTGATGATGACGGTGTCCAGGGCCAGGTCCTTGCCGACGACGGAGAACGTCCCATTGAGCTTCGGCTCGTTGCCCGCCTTGATGGACATGGACATCTTGTCGAACTCGCAGCCACGGAATCGGTGGTACGGCTTCGAGCCCACGTCCAGGTCGGCATAGTACTCCTCGATCGTGTGGTAGCGCCGGGTGACGCCGGCCTTCAGGACGTTGGTGTTCCACGTGCCCTGCAGGACCGCTTCCAAGATGCTGTCGAAGCTGCCGTAGCTCAGCTCGAAGCCGATGTCGCCAGCGACCTTGTAGGGCCCGTCGACCGTGTCGGTGATCTGGCGGTCGCTGCGCAACTCGGCCGACTGCGAGAAGTCGATGGTCTGCAGCAGCGAGCACGAGGTGTGCCGGATCGGCGTCATGGTCGGCGTTGCCGGCGTGCTCCCGCGCGTGGCCTCGGCGATGAAGGAAAGTCCGTGCAATGCTCCAGATGCCATGGTGTCTCCTATCGTGGAATGAGTGCCGTCCAGTAAACCGTCGTGGTCACGCGGTACCACTGGTCATCCATCCGACCAGGGCCAGGGCCACACTTTGTGATCTCGACTACCTGTCCGTCATACGAGAACTGAGTTCCGGCCGGGAACGATGCCGCGATCTCGTCAGCGTCCGAGTCGGGTTGTGCGGTGCCGGTGCCACGCGGGTAGTTGATGTCGATCTGCAGGAATCCGTCTCCGCGGTTTTCACCGCCCCGCCCGAGAGTCTCGACGGTTGGAACGTTGGGAGAAAAGTGCAGCTTCGCCCATTTCGTATTCGCTGTCGGAGTGAACTGTGCGTTTTCGTACTCGACCCCAATGCCGGCAATGGCGGCGGAAGCTGCGGCGATCAGTGATCGGTGGATCTGTCCAACGCTCACAGTCGGCCCTCCCGCACAGCCTCGGCGACGAGTCGCATGACCTGCGCGACGTTCTTGCGGACCATGCCGGCCGGCGCCTTGGTATGCGACCAGCCGTCGTATTCGATGCGGGCCGCGTACGGCAGGTTGTTGCGAAAGAAAATCGGCACGTCGCCGTGCATGGACTGCACCGCGACCATCATCTCTCCCACGGCAGCGGCCTCGGGGCGCAGGGGAAGCTCGCCCAGCAGCGGAGAGGCGAGCGACGTCTGCCAGTTCCCGCGCAGCCGCCCCGTGAGCACCGGCGTGTCGCGGATGATGGCACCGAACAGCTTCAGGCACACGCCCCGCCGCGTGCGCTCGACCTTGGCGATTGCGCTGGCGGCGAACTTGTCGAGGTCCACCGCGAGGCTCACAGCTTCACGACTCCCATCCCGTAGAGCAGGGCGGTGCCGGCTGGGTTGAGCGGCGTGCAGCCCAGAACCTGCCAGGTCGCCCCGTCAAAGACGCACGTGTCCAGCGACGCGGGCTCGAAGTCCATGCCCGGGGCCGCCACCTTGAGGTAGCGCAGATGCTTGCCGGCGAGGCTCAGCTCCTCGAGCCGGTTGTCGAATGCCTCGACCGTGCCCTTGCTCGCCGGCAACACCACAGCGTTGGCCGTCGACGTGGTGGGGTCCCCGTCGGTCACGGTGCCGCCCACGCCGTCCACGATCTTGGGCGTGCGGGTGAAGGTGATGGGCTGGCCCTTGTCGCCCAGCAGCCTGGAGGCGGTGGCGGCCATGCGGTCGTAGAAGGCGCTCACACCCGCACCGTTTGGAGAAAGAGCCCGGCGCCTCGCAGGAGCGGCCTGAGCAGCGCCCGCGCCGCCGTGAAGGTGGGCTGGGGACTGCCGCCGCTCCCCGGCGAATACTGCACCTCGATCACGTCGACCTTCTCGCGCAGGACCTCGCGCCCGTCGGTTCCTGATGGCATCAGAGAAACTGGTGTCCCGCCCCCGTACGCATCGCAGGCGAGTTGGGCCTGGGCCTGGGGAAGCACCGCTGGGATCTCATCGTCGTCGAGCTCGAAGCCGTCCAGGCAGGCGCCCGTGCGCGGCCACTGGAGCGCGTTCGCCTCGGCGGTCTTGCTGCCCTGAAACTGGCTGCGGAAGCCCTCGATGAAGTCGAGACCCATGGTCAGCAAGATCTCAACCGCCTCGTCAGGAGTGAGCGTGGAGAGGCCTATCAGGGCCGCGTACGCAAGGGCTTCGGCCGAAGTAGTTGGCAGTCTCAGCCCCCGCGCCGTCGCGTACGCTCGAGCGTCGGTGACCGAAATGTAGCTGTTGGCCCCAGCCACTCCCGAGCCATCTTCGACGATGAGCGCCACTTACTTCCCCTTTGCCTGCCCCTGGGCCTGCGCCGCCTTCTCTTGCCGCTCCTTGCGGATCTTGACCTGCTCGGCCGTGATGACGTGGCATCCCTCCATGCGGCTGTAGCCCTCGGGCGCGCAGCCGGCGACGATCTCGGCCTTCTCCAGACCGTGGTCGGTCGCCTGCTGCGCATTCCGAAAGGCGCGAATGCCGAGCACAGCAGCGGCCTCCATGTCCTCTTGGGTTGGGATCATCCCGTCGATCCAGTAGAGGCCCTTCTTTTGCTGCTGCTGCATCTTCGCTTTCCTCCTAGCTGAGCACGCACGCCGTGATGGCGTTGCCCGCGACGGT
>Ga0316630_10000543_pt1 | contig 12186 bp, 10 predicted proteins | sample OWC_May_M1_C1_D6_FD_207658 | JGI IMG/M metagenome (GOLD analysis project Ga0316630, IMG submission 207658) | Wetland soil microbial communities from Old Woman Creek delta, Ohio, United States - OWC_May_M1_C1_D6_A | ecosystem: Environmental > Terrestrial > Soil > Wetlands | place: USA: Ohio...
GCCTTCTGCTAAGTTCATAGTGTTGAGCTGCCTTGCTGCGATAATGACGTTTTGGAGTTGTACTGGTAAAAGTGAAGCTCGCGGTCAATGCGATGCTGGGTCTTGGCCAGCGGTATCATCTGGCGCAACCAAAACCAGTCGTCGTCGATGTAGCCGTCCGGGAATTTGGCTGCCTTGGCCAGCCGGGCGTTCCACAGGCACCAGTGCCAAGGCTTTCGGTGAATGTCCACCCATTGGCCGCTGTCGCCTTTTCGGCACTGTTCGTTTTCGAATTCAAGCCCGCAAATTACCCGGAACGGAGCTTCGCCGTTGAGGGTGGAGATATTGTTGAAGACGATCACGTCCGCGTCTGGATTTAACCTGATGGCCTGCGTGACCGCCAGCAGGTAGTCCGGCGCGACGCCATCGTCGTCGTCGAGGCAGGTAACGAACTGGCCCTGGGCCGCGTCGAGCAGCACCTGGCGCTTGAGGCCGGTCGAGCGCTTACGGTTGTCGTAAAGCGCCAGGATTTCAACTTCGTTGAGGCCAGGAGGCAGCGCAGCGGCTTGGTGCCGTAGTTCTTCCAGGAGACAGCTGCCCAGCCGGTCCAGGACACAGGGAATCATTAGCGTGAGGAGCATCACATTCCTTGGGCAATCATTACGGTGTGGGGCCGGACCAGGCTCAAATCGCCGTCGAACAGCCCGCCGCGAGGATGCCGGTAGTACTCGAAATATGTTTCATGTGGAACAATTTGGTCCATGCCGAGCTTCCAGGAGATCAGGCTGGCCGAGCTTTGATCGTGCCGGTGCCCGTTGCAGCGCGGATCGCTGGAAACTTCGTGGTTCTGGTTCGTCCAGGAGCCGGGAAAGCTCACACCGTCACTGGCATACATCAGCCACTGCCGCAGAAATTCCACAGTGACCGGGTGGAGCATATTGAAGCCCATGCAAATGCCCATCAGCATGGGGATGTTCATGGCCTCGTCCCGCGTGACGCCGAACTTGTCCAGGCACGCGTCGCTAGTCCAGTTGCCGGTGCAAGTGTTCAGGAAGAACATGTGCCCGTGCTTGTCGATGTGGTCGAACATCGGCTGGATGTTGCGGATCGCCCACACGGACGCATCACACCACAGGATGTGGGTGAACCCGGCGTGCCATGCTTTCTGTAGGGCATAAGGCTTGAAGCCGTACGGGCACTTTTCGTGTGGCGGCGCTCCGACCTGCTCCTCGTTGTTGCCGAAGAGCAGGCTGCCGTCGTAGCCGGTTTCAGTTAAGGACGCCCGGAGCCGGGCCTGTCCACGCGGGTACCAACCGCCCCGCGCAAAGTTAATCACGCATTTTTTCATTTGAACCAGTAACAAGCGCCAGCATTACCGTCGATGTCAGCCATCAGAACGGAATCAGGCAGGTTTCGGCTTTGCAGAAATTCGTGGACGGCTCTGAAGCACCCGCCCAGGCCATAGTCGTCAATGAACACCAGCCCGCCAGGAGAAACGAAATCGTAGAGGTTCCGCAGGCAGCACTCAGTTGACTCGTACAGGTCGCCGTCCAGGCGCAGGAAGGCAATGGGCGGCATCTGGATGCCGGGCAGCGTGTCTTGGAACCAGCCCGGATACCATTTGATCTCAGTGTCCAGGTTCCACGTCTTCCAAAGGCTCTGGCAAGACGCCAGGTCACACTTAGCGATCTGGGTGCTGACCAGGCGGTCGCGTAGCGGCAGGTCGCGCTCCATGGGGAAATAGTTCAGACCAGGCTGCTGGTCATCCTTGGGGCCTGCGTGGGGGATTCCGTCAAACGAGTCGAAAGCGTGGATGGTCCTCAGCTTCTTTTCGCGTTTCATGGCCTGCGCCATGGCTGCGAGCTGACCTCCAGCCGCCACGCCGCATTCGACGAAGTCTCCGGGGATGTCTCGCTGAAGAACGATGCGTGACAGGATGTAGCACTGCAAAACGCCGCCCAGGTTTTGCAGGCAGTGTCCGCGAATGTGATGCAGCCGGTTTAAGTCGTCAACGGCCAGGGCGGCATCGTAAAGGCCAGGTTTTAGCGGCATAAAATGATATTTTCACCGCTGTGCCACACGTATTGGAAGCCGAATCGGCCAGCGTATTCTTGGATTTCTGAGAGTTTGCCGTCGTGCTCCACGCAGAGCACTTTGCACTGTTGCAGGGTTTGCAGCGGCAGGCGCATAAACATGTCGGCGCTGATGCCTTCCACGTCCAGATTGATGAAGTCAAAGACCGTTCCGAACTGGGTGAAAAGGTCGTTGTAGGTGATGGTGTAAACGAAAAGCTTGGAGTAGTTGGCGTTGTACCCGGCTTTCCACTTTTCGCGGTGGGCGCTGTCCGTGGTTGAGATGGCGTCGCCGCCCGAGTCCCAGAAGGGAAGGAAGGCGTTGGTGGACGCAACCGCAGCCTGGACCAGCTCGATGCGCTCATTGCCTGCGTGGAGTTTGAGGAGCGCGGGAAATACGGTCGGGCTGGGTTCAACGCAGACGCCGCTCCAACCCAGCTCCGCAAGTCGCAGCGTGTTAGAGAACGTCTTGCCGTCATAAGCGCCTACGTCCAGGAAATGTCCGACTTTCTTTTCGGCATTCAGGAGGCCAACGATTATTTCCTCTTCACGGTTTTGCGAATACATGCCTGGAAAGAACAGAAACAATTTCTTGAAACTGAACTGGATTTCGTTTACGGTTGTTCGTGCCAGGACAAGCAATCGTTTGTCATAGCTCTGGCATGTGCCCCGGACCCCGTTCGGGGCATTTTATTTTAGCGTACCGTCTCTTCGAGTTCGGCGGGCATGTGCAACATGCGTCCAGGGCGGTTGCCTCCTCCGCCAGCTTTGCGCCGTTTGTTCTCAGCCGCCGCCTCTTCAGCTGCCTGGGTAGCTGCTACGTAGTCAAGTTCATCATCGATTGTCATCAAAAAGCGTTCAGCAGTGACTTTGCCCACGAAGTAGTCGTACTGTCTGCCGTGCCGGTTCATGAAAACGAAATAGCGCATCACGTTTTGCGCCCGTTCAATGTCCGTTTGGCACAGACCGATGGCCACGTCCAGAACGCCAGCTTTTTCAAATGATCCCTGAAACGAGGTCATGTTAGGCGTTGGCTGCTGAACCGTCTCTTTGTTGCAGCGATCCGGCATGACGACCACGCATTGCAGCTCCTGGCCGAGCGCACGGGCTTCCGTGTAGATATCGGCCTGTGCCCGGTGATCACTGGAATCCTTGTTGCGCTTACTGGTCCTGACGGTTTCGGCATGGTCGATAAAGATGACTCTGGGCCTTATGCCAAAAGCTTCAATGGCTGCCATGGCGTGCGCCCGGATATCCTGGATGGTTGCGGATTTGGCCGGGTAGCCTTTCAACAGAATCTGGCCGTATTTGCCAGTGTCGTTGCCGAACCAGCGCCCAATGCCTTTTTTGGTTGCATTGATGAACTTGGCCGGGCTGTCGTACATCGAGTCCAGCTTTTCACCGGAGATGACGGCGTAGCCACGGAGCGCGGTCAGCTCTGCTGAAATTTCGCACGCGTAGTAGAAAATAGGGCACATCTCCTCGTTGGTGCCTTTTTTCGCCATGCTGAGCGCCAAGTTAACGCAAAATGTGGATTTGTAGCTTTTGGGCGGAGCCAGCGGCACGACCAGCCAGCCAGGCCCCCAACCGTTTCGCCAGATTCTGTCCAAATAAGTGTAGCCTGTTTTGATGCCCCAGGTTTTGTCGGTAGCTTGGGTGACAAGGTGCTCCACGTCACCGGTAAAGCTGATTCCCAGTTCAGACAAATCCCGGCCCACAGCGTGAGCCTCATCAAACATCTTCGCGAAACCGCCTTCCGGGGTTTCGTCCTGCTTGATCATTTCCGCTGCTGCTTTGATGGCGACGATGTGGGCGCGTTCCCGGCAGAACTTGATCGTGACTTTCTTGACCCACTTCCAGTCGGTGGTTTCGATCTTGGCGATCTTTTCGATGTATTCGTGGACCTCCGCGTAAATGTCCGCCTTGTCACGGCCATACTCCTCCTGAAGAAAGCCGTCAACGGCGGTCAGGCCGGGCCAGATGCCCTCTTTTTCGTGGTAGTCCTGGATCGCGGCGGTCACCCGCATCGCGTTCATTCCCCACATGTATTCCGGCTTAACGATGTGCGCGACTACCGCAAACTCGCTGCGGTGCCGGGTCATGCACGCCAGGAGCAAGTCCTGCATCTCGTTGCCGAAGTAAAATTGATCTGCCATTGCGCTGAGTAAGAACTGGCTAAGTTGAGGCGTAAATGCCCTCGCGATAGTTTACGAAAAGCAGGCATTCCATGTGCTGCAAGGCGATGGCCAGGCGGTTCCAGAACTGTAACGGATCGGTGATCGCTTTGTCCTCGATCTCAAAGTCATTCGGCCCGTAGCCATACTCGTTCAAGACGAGTTCGACAGCTTTCGGCATGGCGTTTTCCCTGGTTTGGTAGTGGCAGATTGCTTCGTATCTGTGCTTTTTCAGCCGGGCGTAAACTTTCAGGGCCTGGTGCTGAGTGTCCTTTTGCTCGCTAATTTTGGGATTAACGGAACGCGTGGAATAAAGCATCAAGCGGCGTTCGTAGCGCGGTTCAATGGCGAGCCAGCATGGGTCCAAAAAGGTTTCGAGATCGTCAAAGAGAGGCTCAAAGGGTTGCCCCTGGTGGTAGAGTTTGTAGTCGATGATCCAGCGCCCGACTTTGGCTTCGGAATCCCGCATTCGTTTTTCCAAGTCGTAAACGTCCATGTCATCGCCAGTGATCAGGTCAAGCAGCAGGGCATTTACCGCTCCGAACTTTTGTTTACAGGCATCCGCGTAAGTGTTAACGCGGTTGGCGGCTCTCCCGTCAACCAGCGTCGCGGGGCTGAAAGGGGTCGTTGGGTAGGCAGCGTAGTGCCCGAACATGCTTATCAGCATGAACATGGGGACGGGCACTTTGCAGGTTTCGGCCAGCTTGATCAGCTTTTCGCTGTAGCGGCCCACGTAGCCGGGCGCAGGTGAATCGCCGCCGAAAACCTGTCGATAGCACCGGCAGTAGATGGCCTCGATATCGCGGCGTATTATGTCTCTTTCCTCCAAATGGCGCACGGCTTTGTAGCCCGGCGGCACGAGGTCGAATTTAGTTTCCCCCACCACGATCCGATCCAAGCGCGTGCCCATGTAGTCCTGGCACTCAGCGGCGTGCGGACAGCTGCGGCATGTCGGATCGCTTTTGGCGTACGACAGGCCAAAACATTTTAAGGGCGCTTTGACTGCTGTGAGCATTCGTAGAAAAGAACTGTGTTCTTAACCGTGTGACCGAAAAGGTAAAGAGAGCGCGTAAGTCAAAGAAGCCAAAGCATGTCTTCATTGACCTGTCCGGTAATCCGATCGACCTGGCCGCAGAGGAGGCTGGCGTGTCGAAGGTTTACCGCGAGCTGCTGAAGCATCACAACGGCGTAAAGGTCGCCGAAGACGGTTTAGAATACACGGAGGTAGACCTGGATAACGCGTCCAGTGGCACGCCATTTTTTCCTTCGGCTGCCAATCCGGTGTGCGCTGAGTGCGAAATGTTTACGCACGAGTGCAATAACCCGTTCATGAACTACCACGGCAATCCCGAGCCGTTGGTCACAGTGGTGTTTGAAGGGGTGTCTGCCAAGGAGGACACTGCGGGCTACCTTTCCTCTGACGGTGCGGCATCGCTGATCCGAAAGTTTATCGATGCCTGCGCCGAACTTACCGGCATCACGGCTGACGACTGCCGGTTTGTGTCACTGACTCGGTGCGCCCACCGGCTCAAAAAGCCGCTCGCGCTGAAGAGCAAAATCGAAAAGTGCAGGATTTTCGCTGTCCAGGACTTCATGCTGCACCCGCCCAGACTGATCATGCCGGTGGGCAGCGCAGCCTTGAGGGCGCTATGCCACAAGTCCAACGCTCAGGATTGGGGCGGACGTTTACTGACCTATCGCGGCTGGCCGGACGACTGGCTGACTAACCCAGCCTACGTGCGCCCGCGAAAGCTTTTAATCGGGGATAAAGAGCACTCGATTGTCGGGCACCCGCTGTTCGGATCGGTCCCAGGCCAAGAGCAGCACTGTATGCTCTACCCAATTCAGAATCCGCTGCTGGTGTTTGGTCAGCATAACGTGCTTGTGACGGAAGCGTGGAAGCGCCAAATCATTCGCGGGCTGCGCCTGGCTAAGAATGGCGCGGCACTGCTGGATTACAATTTGCCGCATTACACGCTTCTTTACTCCAAAGAGGACGTTATCACGGCCTTGCAGTACATCATCGATCATCCGGGTATGACGGTCTGCTTCGACACAGAAACGACCGGGCTGCACCCGTTTCACGGTGACCGCATCGTGTTCATGATGTTTCGTTTTGTGGACCCGGAGACAGGCGAACCGATCGCGTTCGGCTTTCCCTGGGATTACGGTGCTAGCTCGCGCAGCCCGGCCAGTCCCCTGCGGCCCCATTTGAATGAGCTGCGCCCTTACGTTGAGGGTGCTTTGAGCGCTTCCAGCCTCGTTGGGCACAATCTGACTTTCGACATAATGTTCGCTTACTGTGACCTCACAGGCTACGCGAACATGGAGGCCATTGATGAGCGCGGTCGGATAAAAACGAGTTGGCGCAAGGCCATGGCGCGGTTGAACGCGCTGTCCAGCGCGGCCAAATACGATACCTGGCACATGGCCTATTGCTACAGCCAGATGCGCGGCTCACTGGGTCTTGAAGTGCTGGCCTACGACTATGTTCCCGAGCTGGCAGGGTACGAGGAGGCGATGACGTTACTCATCAGCCTGGACCGCGATTTGTTGCACCCAGCCGAAGGCGGTCACTACGCTCAATGCCCTCCAGAGCTGTGGGAAAGTCACTTCAAACCTTACGTCATGGGCGACGTGGAAGTCTGCGCCCGTGCGCGTGACACGCTCCAGACTCGGCTGGATAACTCCATCACATACCGCATTCCGATTGCCCATCGCACGGCGCGGGGTTACTTCCGGCATATAGCTCCGCCCAACCGCGCCTGGCTGTACGAAAAAATCATGGCTCCGGCAGCCAGCGTTCTGATGAAGATCATGGGGCGGGGTATGGCGATTGATCTAAAAACGCTGCACATATTGGAAACCCGAATGCCCAATGGCATCAATGAAACCATTGCGGAAATGAAGCAAGTGGGTGCTGGCCGGGTGCTCGATTTCATCAAAAAGCAGCGGGACACTGTCGATCCGAAATGGGAGCTGGACCTGGATAAAAAAGATCATCTGCGCGAGGTGCTGTTTACGACTTTGAATCTTCCGATTCAGCGCCTGACAAAAACGGGTCGTAAACTTTACGGTGAAAATCCAGATGAGTGGGAGGGGCGCATCCGGGCAGCAATTATCCAAAAAGACCCGGACAGGAAGTCGAGCATCGACCAGGATGTGCGGGAGACTCTGCTGAAGTATGCGGCCCTCGACAAGTTCACGCTGAACAAGCTGGCCGTTCATCACGAGGAGGTCCGTCCGCTTCAGAACTACCGCAAAATCCACAAGCTCTATTCCACCTACGTGCGCCCGCTGCGCAACGTTTTCAACGAAGGCATCGACAAGAAGGAGCGGACAAAAAAGCCGCATTTGTGCCCGGCGTCGCTCATCCACGCCGCGTTCCTGCTGACGGGGACACGCGGAGGTCGTTTGTCCTGCCGCGATCCGAACTTGCAGCAGCTGCCCAAAAAGCCCTACAAAGAGTTCAACGTTAAGGCAATGTATGTTTCCCGCTTCGGGGCCAGCGGTTGCCTGTACGGCGCTGACTTTTCACAGATCGAGCTGCGGATCATGGCGGCGCTGTCCGGCGATAAGTCGATGGTGGACGCCTACTGGAACGACGTCGATTTGCACACGCTCACGGCCAGCCGCCTGTTTAAGCTGCCCTACGAGACGTTCAGCAAAGAGCACATGCGCGACCTCCAGAAGTCCGGGAATGAAAGCGAGGCCAAGGAGCTGTCGCTTAAGCGCGACATAGCCAAGACCTGCAATTTCTTGACTGGCTACGGCGGCGGAGCGCTGGGCTTGCAGACCGTGCTGGCTAACCAGCAAATCTACTGGGAGCTGGAGCGGTGCGAAAACCTGATCAGGACTTTCTTTGACTCCTACCCGTCTGTCCGCGACTTACTCTCCTACTACAAGAGATTCATTCAGGTCAATAACGTGGCCGTGTCCGTATTTGGCCGGGTGCGTGTGTTCGAGGAGGCGCAGAGTAAAGACCCTGAAATTGCCAGCAAGGCCATGCGTGCTGGTTGTAACCACCTGATTCAGTCCACGGCGAGCGACATGATGCTTGTCTGCCTGGTCATCATCGAAGACCTGATGCGCCAGGAGGGCCTGGAATCCATTCTTATCTCGACCGTTCACGATTCCCTGGTTATTGACGCGCTCCGCGCCGAGCTGCCGCGCATCCACGCTATCGTGGACACCGTGCTGAACAACATGCCGGAGTTCTTCAAGGCTTACCTGGGCGAGGATTACGACACGAGCTGGATGATTGTTCCATTTGCCGGTGACGCGGATGTCGGCCTAAACTATGCGGCGATGCGCGGCGTGCCCAAAGAAAACATCGACTGGGACAAGCTGCTCAGCGGGAAAGGTGAGTAGTTAGGATACGAATATGAAAGCTCGCGTACAGCTAGAACGATTGTTTGGTGGCCCCGCTCCGGCACCAGTAGCGCCGCCCAAGCCCGACGTTAAGCCGGGGGAGCGCCCTGCTGAACGTCCCGGCACTCCTGGTCCCAGCCGCCCTGACCCGTGGCGGCGCAAGAAGATAGGCCCAGGCCAGGAACCTCGTCCAAAGTCGCGACACGACGACCGCGTTTACGCTGAAGCCGTGGAGTTCCTGAAGGCAAACGACCTTAACGATTTTGTCTCATGAGTGGCTTTACCGGTACCGGGGCAATGGGAGTGGGCATGGAGAAGCCGCTTGGCATCGCGTCAAAGGCGCTCATGCTGCCGAAGAAGAAAAAGAAGGACAGAAAAACTCTCGTCCGTGAAGCGGCCCAGCGCGTCGTTGATCGACTTCTCAGCCATGAATAAAATTAAGCGGATTCTTGAATTTGCGATGGAATTGGGCGACACGCCTGACGCAATCAATCCAAAGCACAAGCGTGCCCTGGCAACCGGCGAGCATCCTTTGGGCAAAAATCCGGCTTTTCCAGCCCACCAGGGCCAGGGAATGAATCCGCACGAGCAGCACGCGACAGGCACTTACAAGGCCATTGCTGCCAACGTCCAGCGCTACGGCGGGCACATGCCGCGATCCCAGAGTCCGCGTGAGCTTATGCGGGTCGCGCAGGACATGTTCCAGACCCTTCACACTATTCAGCAGCGTGAAGCTGAGCACGTGGACGAATTGCAGGCTTTAGCCGTTGAAACAGTCATGCGCCTGCCTGAGTTCAAGACCTTGCGCCGGGCGGTTCAAAGCGGCCAGCTCAAGATCGAGGCGCATCTGAGGCCGCGTATTGATATTCAGGGAATGCAGGCGGAGAAGCCGGAGGATGAGCCGGAGTTTGAAGTGCCTGAGATCAAGCAGGAATATGATGAGTTGATCCATAAGCGGAAGATGATCAACACCCTTATCCAGGGTGCCGCAGTCTCGAACAATTACGCTTTTTCCTACTACAGCCGCGACGAGCTGAACGCCATCGATCCCAGCCTGATTCGGGACTACGGCAAGCTGATGGCCTATAGCGAGCTGGGGTATTTCATCCAAGACCCTGACATGGTCAAGATGGCCGCAGCGGCGGGCGGCAGTGAGGCCCAGGGCGGTGAAGAAAAGCTCAAGCGGGACGAAGACGGCAACGTGACGATCGTGGCACGCGGCATCACGTTCCCCATCCTGGTCCAGGAAATCATCAAAGGCTGCATGGAGTACCTGTCGTACAGCGATGAGGAAGACCCGGAGACAAGCGCCGTCGTAAACAAGCAGGCGGATTTGCTGGGTGACGAGCAAGTGCAGATGCAGGTCGGCCCGAACATTTATCGGCAGATGATCGACGCTATCGGCCTGGAGCAGGCTGAGGTTTGGCCATACTTGCACGACGAGCTGGTGCGAATGCCCGCGAGCGAGTTCAATGCGAAAATGCAAGGCTTGATCAAAGGCACACCTGAAGGCAAAGCCTGGTTCCGCGACCTTGCCCAGAGGGTCAAGGCCGAGGTTATGGAGCGCGAAGGCGAAGACCAGACCGAGTCGCTGGCCAAGCGGATTACAGGGGCACGCTAACCTGCGCTCCGCAGCTCTCGCATTTGTAAATCTCCGATGGATTGGCCGGGTCCATAATCTGCTGGATCGGCTCTGACCTGATTTCTTTGTGGCAGGCACCGCACTCAATCACTTCTTGCGGTTCCGGTTCAGGCTCCGGTGTGCGCACCCTGGTTGGCGCTGATGCGACGACGCTATAGGTGTTTCTGGATGTGAAATCAGGGGCGACGCTGTTCGAAGTAACCGTGGTAACGGTGGGTTCGACACGCTTTTCAGGCTTGGACCAGTGCCACAGCAGCTTGGAAAAACAGAGTAAAGCGATGCCAATCGCGGTTTTCAAAAAACAGGTGCAACCCAAGTCCAGCAGCGGCATTACGTCGTTCATAAAATTTTTCGTGTTTCTACTTGACCGTTTACGGAAGCAAGTTCATCATCCGTCTCAGCCTATGCAAATAGAACAGCTTTTTAAGCACTAATGCCGTGAAAAAGCCGCAAAGTTCAGATGCCCCCAGTCTGGCCGCGCTACGGATGCGCAGGCTGCGCAGTGAACGGTCCCAGCACATGCGTATGCTTTGGAGGCAAGCCTACTGGAAACGGAAGGGAATAGCCACTTACGATGGAGTTGCTCTTGGAGGTATGGAAACACCTGTAGAAATTCGAAAAGAAATTGACGAGCTGCGCAAGCAGATACACGACTGGAACTATCAATACTATGTCTGGCACACCGGCCCGCCTGACGCGGACTGGGACCGGGCGTTCGCTCGCCTGAAGGAGCTGGAGGCCAAATACCCGCAGCTCGAAGACCCGAACAGTCCGACCAAACGCGTCGGAGCGCTCAAGCCGGATGGGCTGAAAATAAAACACCGCGTGGGGATGCTGTCCCTGGAGAAGGCGAAAGCAGCAGAGGACGTCGTTAAGTTTTTCGGCACGGATGCGGAGGGCGTGGTCGAACCTAAAATCGACGGGTTAAGCCTGTCCGTCAGGTACGTTAACGGCAGGCTGGTTCAGGCGGTCACCCGAGGCGACGGGAAGGAAGGCGAGGACGTGACGCACACCGCTCGCACGATCCGTTCTCTGCCGCTCATGCTTCGCGGTTCCAAACTGACCATGGAAGTGCGCGGTGAAGTTTTTATGCTGTGCAGCGCGTTTGACGCCCACAACAAGCGGCTGATCGAAGCCCAGGAGGAACCGTTGGCCAGCCCGCGAAGTGCGGCGTCGGGAACGATTAGCCTCAAGAACCCAGCGGATGCTGCGGCGGTGCCGCTGTCGTTCATCGCGTACCAAATTGTTGGCCGGGTCGAAGGGGTGAAGTTAGAGCATTACACCCAGAGCTTGGAGCTGCTCGAAGAATCTGGATTTATCACGCCGTCTGCCCTGCCCAAGCCTTTGGCAGACTGCGCCTCGATGTATCAAACCGGGTTCCGGCTGAATGATCTGAGCGAGATCAGGAACTGGATTAACATTTTCGAAGAGGCCAGACGCCTTCAGGATTTTCCGACAGACGGGCTGGTTTTCAAGGTCAATGACCTCAAGCTGCAACAGGAGCTGGGCGCAGGCACCACTTTTCCCAAGTGGGCCATTGCGTTCAAGTATCCACCGGACCAGGTAAAAACGCGCATCAAGAGCATCACCTGGGGCATAGGCAAGACGGGCAAGGCCACGCCAGTGGCTGAGTTTGAACCGGTAGTGGTGAGTGGGTCTACTGTGGCACGGGCAAGCCTGTGCAACCTGGATGAGATCAAGCGCCTGAACGTAAACATCGGCGATGAAATCCTGATCGAGAAATCCAACGAGGTTATTCCCAAAGTTCTCAGCGTGGTTGCCAAGCACAGCAAGCACCACGCGGAAGCCCCCAAAAACTGCCCGGTGTGCGGTGCGCCAATCGAGCACTATCCCGGCTACGTGGACGTGTTTTGCGTCAGTTCCAAGTGCAAGGCACAGCATGAGGCCAGGCTCGTGTATGCCGTCAGTAAAATTGCCTTGGACATCG
>Ga0316630_10000544_pt1 | contig 12182 bp, 12 predicted proteins | sample OWC_May_M1_C1_D6_FD_207658 | JGI IMG/M metagenome (GOLD analysis project Ga0316630, IMG submission 207658) | Wetland soil microbial communities from Old Woman Creek delta, Ohio, United States - OWC_May_M1_C1_D6_A | ecosystem: Environmental > Terrestrial > Soil > Wetlands | place: USA: Ohio...
CCAGCCCGACAGCGGAGCCGGCCGACATGGAGATGCTGGAATTTCTCGGCGCCTTCGAAACCGAGGGCGGAAAGTGGCTGGACCCGTTGTCCCTCGATGACCGCGAGCCGGAAAAACCGAAACCGGTGCGTGAGGAGAAACAACATGAATAAGTGGACTGGCTTAGGCTTGGTGCTCGCGCTGCTGGCACTGCCGGCGGCGCAGGCAGAACCGGCTGCGATCGAATGGCAACAGCTCAGCCCGGAGGAGCAGCGCGTGCTGCAGCCCATGCAGGAACGCTGGAACCAGCTCACCCCCGAGCGCCAGGAGCGCCTGCGCAAAGGCGCGGCGCGCTGGCAAACCATGAGCCCGGAGGAGCGCAACCAGGCGCGTGCGCGGCTCAAGACATGGCAGCAGCTTACGCCCGAACAGCGCGAACAAATCCGCAAACGCTATGAGCGCTTCCGCGAACTGCCACCGGCGGAGCAGGAGCGTATCCGCCGCAGCCGTGCATGGTACCGCAACCTGCCGCCCGAGAAACGCGAAGAGCTGCGCAACCGCTGGCAGAACCTGCTGCCCGAGCAACGCCAGCAACTGCGCGAACGCTGGGAGGGCATGACGCCGGAGCAACGCCAGAAACTGCGTCAGGAAACGCGCCAACAGCGGAAACAACAGGAACAAAACTAAGGAGCGGACACGGCCGGAGCGGGACGGCGCGGCGGGGTGCCGATCAGGGCTCGCTGGCCTTCTTGGCGCTGCCGCGCACCTTGTCCGCCGGGTACTTGTGCGCGTTGATCACCAGCTTGCGTTGCGCCGCGTCCATCAGGTCGATGTCCAGGCGATCGGCGAGACGCACGAGGTAGAGAAACACGTCGGCCAGTTCCTGCGCCACCTGCTCGCGCTTCTCCGGGTCAAGTGTCTGACTCTGCGCCTCGGTCAGCCACTGGAAATGTTCGGTCAGTTCTGCGGCTTCGACGATCATCGCCATCGCCAGGTTCTTGGGGGAATGGAATTGTTCCCAATCACGGACGCGCGCGAATTCGCGCAGCTGATTCCTGAGATCGTCGAGCGAGTGCATACGAATGTCCATCAACTCAGGCGGGCACATCGCCCACACAGCGGACGCCGCCGCGCCCGAGAGACTGCTTGCTCAGATACATGGCACCGTCCACACGCTCCAGCAGGACGCCCAGTTCCAGTCCGTGCTCGGGCGCCGCACCGATGCCAATGGACAGGCTCAGACTACTGGCCTCGCCGCCGCGCGCCCACTGCGCCACCGCGGCCTGTAGACGCTGGGCGACCAGCGTCGCGTGCCGGAGATCCGTGTCCGGCATAATCAGCACGAACTCGTCCCCGCCGTAGCGCGCCGCCACATCCGTTTCGCGGATCGAGGCATTGATGAGCCCGGCGACTTTCCTGAGCACGACGTCACCGACATGATGTCCGTGGGCATCATTGATGCCCTTGAATCCGTCCAGGTCGGCAAACAGCACAGCGAGGGGACGCTTCTGGTTCTGCACATCATGGAACAGCACCGCGGCGCGCTCCTCGAGTCCACGCCGGTTGAGCAACCCGGTGAGCAGATCGAGATTGCTCTGTGCTGCCATTTCCTCGCGATGCTGCTCGAGGCGCGCCATGAGCGAATAGGCATACAACACCACAATCGCGCCGATCAGGATAAAGAAAATGCCGGCCACCGACAGGACACTCATATAGTCGGTAAAGCGCAAGTACAGAATCAGCAACACCAGCAGAAAGCTGCCGAGCGCCGCTTCGCCGAAAGGCCGCAATCCATAGCGCATGCCGTTGCCAAGGATGACGGCAAGAAATACCAGGTAGGCCGGCGAGGTAATGCTGGAGTCGGCCAGCGCCACCAGTGCCGTACACACGAGATCGGTCCACATCGCGAGCCGCCAGCGCAGTGGGGACAGCATGTTGCGCCGCGCATGCACAAGATAGACTGTGATCAGCAGCACATAAACCAGGCACATGAGATTCACGGCCAGCAGGAATTCCGTGCTGCGCGCAACCGGTGCACCCAGGTTGAAGTAGGCGAGCCCGATCGCCCAAAACAGATAACGGGTTACGAACTGGCTGCGCTGGTCATCCCAGTTGACAGCACGCAGACTCGCCGGACTCGCCAGGAAGGAAAAATCCCAGCCCGCCCTGCTGCCTTTGTCTCTGTCGGACACGCGTCGAAAGTGCATACCCTTCTCCAGCCCCGTTCGTTCCCCACAGGATAGCTGTTCGCGCGAACCGCGCCACCAGCACCTCGAATGGTTATTTTTGTGCAGGCCTGCCTTCTCTAGAGGCGCTTGCGTGCCCGCTTGATCGCCGCCCGCACCTGTTCCGGTGCCGTACCACCTACATGATTGCGCGCTGCCACCGAGCCATCGAGGGTCAGCATCGCGTACACATCGGCGTCGATTGCCGACGAGAATCCCTGCAATACCTCGATTTCCATATCACTCAGATCCTGACCGGTTTCGATACCGCGGCGCACGGCGCGGCCGACGATTTCGTGCGCATCGCGGAACGCCACGCCCTTGCGCACCAGGTAGTCGGCCAGGTCGGTGGCCGTGGCAAAACCGCGCTGCGCGGCGTTGCGCATTGCTTCACGTTTCACGCTCATCGCCGGGATCATTTCGGCAAACACCTTGAGGCTGCCGAGCACCGTGTCGAGGGAATCGAACAGCGGTTCCTTGTCTTCCTGATTGTCCTTGTTATAGGCGAGCGGCTGGCCCTTCATCAGCGTGAGCAGCGCCACGAGGTTGCCGTGCGCGCGCCCGGCCTTGCCACGCACCAGTTCCGGCACGTCCGGGTTCTTCTTTTGCGGCATGATGCTGGAGCCGGTGCAGAACGCGTCCGACAGCTCGATGAACCCGAACTGGCTGGACGACCAGAGAATGAGTTCTTCCGAAAAGCGCGACAGGTGAGTCATCAGCAGCGCCGCGGCTGACACAAATTCAATGACGAAGTCACGATCCGACACCGCATCCAGCGAGTTCTCCGCGGGCGCGTCGAAACCCAGCGCCTTGGTGGTGTGCAGGCGATCGATCGGGTAACTGGTCCCGGCAAGCGCCGCCGCACCGAGCGGCATGATGTTCACACGCTTGCGGCAGTCGGCAAACCGCTCGCGGTCGCGCACCAGCATCTCGAACCAGGCGAGCAGGTGGTGGCCGAAGGTGATGGGCTGGGCCACCTGCAGATGGGTGAACCCGGGCAGGATCGTATCGGCCTCGCGCTCGGCGACCTCAAGCAGCGCCTCCTGCAGGCGGCGCACGGCGGCACTCACCTCGTCGATGCCGTCGCGCAGATACAGACGCAGGTCGGTCGCCACCTGATCGTTGCGCGAACGGCCGGTGTGCAGTTTCTTGCCGGCGTCGCCGATGCGTTCGATCAGACGCGCCTCGATGTTCATGTGCACATCTTCCAGTGCCGTGCTCCACTCGAAGCGCCCGGCGTCAATCTCGGCTTCGATTTCCTTGAGCCCCTTGACGATCGCCTCGCACTCCGCGTGCGTCAACACGCCGACATGGGTCAGCATGCGTGCATGCGCGACCGAACCGGCAATGTCGTGCCGGTAAAGGCGCCGGTCGAACGCCACCGAGGCCGTGAACGCCTCGACGAAGCTGTCGGTCGGCTCCGTAAAACGCCCGCTCCAGGGTTTTTCTGATTTCACGGCCGGTTACCGAAAAAAGGGAGGTGTCAGTATAACCGAACTTTCAACCGGGTCTGTGGTCAGCTGCCTTTTGTCCGTGACGGCATTCCGGTTATCGGTAATCCATTGTTGCGGATGGCAGATGTGGCTACGGTTAGATCATTGGTAAGGCAAAGAGCAGTGCCCTGGTTCGGACTCTCCTTTGTGCACCCCCACCCCGAATGCCGGACCAGGTGTTAAGACCCCCGCCCAGGATGGGCGGGGGTTTTTTTATTTCCTTATATATATCGCCACCTTGCTGGCAGTGTAAACTTCCAGCCTGTTCCTTGGTCAGACCAGGACGGTAACGCCCGGCGCAGACATCCCGCCGCCGGGTCGGACCGCCACAGGATATCGGCAAAATAACAGGTTGAAGACTCAGCACATGGCCAAGGCGATCGGCGACGGCCAGCACTTTCTACCCGACTTCGGATCGTTCAAGGTGGCGATCCGCATCGTTCTGCTCGCGGTCATCATTGCCGCCATCATCACCATCAGCCGCAACGACATTTTCAACGAAAATGCCTGGCAGGACCTCAACCTGCTCACCGGCTTCGCGCTCATCCTGTCGCTGTCCAGCGTGCTGGTGCTGAAGCTATTTTCGCCCGTGATCCGGCGTCTGTCCGTGAGCACCGGATCGCTGCTCGTGTTCCTGCTGATCCTGATGGTGATTATTGTCGGCACTGAAATAATGGTGTTTGCGCTCTATGACTTGAAGCTCACCACCGAACGCTGGCCGGAGTGGCACTATTCCCTGCTGTTGCGCAGCATCCTGATCGGTTCACTCATCGCTATCCTCGGCTTGCGCTATCTGTTCGTCGCGCACCGCTCGGAACTCGACTCGCATGCCGAGCAGGAAGCGCGCCTGCAGGCCCTGCAATCGCGCATTCGCCCGCATTTTCTGTTCAACAGCATGAACTCGATTGCCAGCCTCACGCGTTCCGACCCGGCGCTCGCGGAAACCGCGCTGCAGGACCTGGCCGACCTGTTCCGTGTGCTGCTCGCGGATGCGCGCAAGCTGGTGCCCATCTCGGCAGAGCGCGAGATCTCGCGCCAGTATCTGGAGATCGAAAAGCTCCGACTCGGCGACCGCCTCAAGGTATCGTGGCACGTAAACAACGTGCCACGCAGCGCACTCATCCCGGCGCTCACGCTTCAGCCGCTGCTGGAAAACGCCATCTATCACGGCATCGAGCCGCGCTTCCAGGGTGGCACGCTGCGCATCGAACTGTGGGGCGAGGGCGAGACGCTGAACGTGATGATCAGCAATCCATTACCGGATGTGCCCAAACACGCGCACGGCAAGGGCAACAAGATCGCCGTGGACAACATCCGCCTGCGCCTGGAAAGTCATTTCGGCGACGCCGCCAGCATGCAAGCATTCCAGGACGGCGGCCAGTATCATGTAAAGTTGCGCATGCCGATCGTGCGGGGATAACGGATGGCCATTGACACCAACAAGCTCTCTGCATGGTCCTTGCAGGCGCGCGAACAGCTCAACGCCAGCGTGCACCTGCTGCGCGACCGCCTGTTGCCGCGCGTGGCCGATAGCACGGGCCGCCTCCTGCGGCTGTTCGCACCGGCGCTGGTCACAGCCGGTGACGATGCACACTTCCTGCCGAACTTCTGCCGGGGGCGCGCGATCGGCGGCATTGTGCTGATCGCGGAACTGCTGGCGATTGTGATTACGCTGGTTACGCGCCGCATCTCCACCAATCTCTTTCAGGACCTGTTACTGGTCTCGCTGTTCGTGCAGTGGATCGCGCTCTCCGGCGCCGCCACGCTGTGCGTCGCGCGCCGCTTCCTGGATGGCCTGCCCAACTCGCGCGCCCTCGGCTTTGCCTACCTGTTGCTGCTCGGCGCGGTACTGGTCGTCAGCGAAGCGGCCGTGTGGGTGATGTGGCTGGCCGGGATGGTAAGTTCGCCGCGCCCGGAGTGGTATGCCTATTTTCACATCCAGAACTTCACGGTGGCGGCAATCATCGACGCGCTCGCGCTGCGTTACTTTCTCGCCCGTCACCAGTTGCGCCAGCGCACCCTGTCCGAGGCACGCGCCAAAATCGAGGTGCTGCGCTCACGCATCCGTCCGCATTTTCTGTTCAACACCATGAACATCATTGCCAGCCTGATTCGCAGCGCCCCGGACAAGGCCGAGACCGCGGTGGTGGACATGGCCGACCTGTTTCGCACCATGCTCGGTGACAGCGAGAACCTGGTACCGGTGAGCAATGAGATCGCAATTGCCAAGAAATACCTCGACATCGAGGCGCTGCGCCTCGACAACCGCCTGCGCGTGGACTGGAATGTAGGTAAGTTCCCGCGAAAAGCGGTGATGCCGGTACTGGTTCTGCAGCCGTTGCTGGAAAACGCCATCCAGCATGGCATCGAGCCGATCCCGACCGGCGGCGTGATCAGCGTGCGGTTGTGGGAGGAAGGCGACATGATTCATATTCTGGTCACGAACCCGTTGCCGCGGATGCGGTCGAAGTCGGCGGTAACGACACTGCCCAGCGAACATACCCTGGACAACCTGCGCCTGCGCCTTGAAAGCCACTATGGCGATGCGGCGCGGTTCGAGATTACACAGGAACCGGAACGCTTCAGCGTGGCGGTACAAATTCCAATTCGTGGAGGAAGCCCATGAGAGTATTGATCGTGGACGATGAAAAGCTGGCGCGCGACCGGTTGCGCGAACTGCTCAACGAGATCGGCGGGCACGTCGTGGTCGGCGAGGGCATGAACGGCAACGAGGCGGTGGAGAAAGCCGCCGAGCTCAACCCGGACGTGGTACTGATGGATATCCGCATGCCCGGCATGGACGGGCTGGAAGCGGCCATGCACCTCATGGGCATGGAGAACCCGCCGATGGTCATTTTCACCACTGCCTACGACCAGCATGCCTTGCACGCCTTCGAGGTGAACGCGGTTGACTACCTGCTCAAACCGATCCGCAAGGACCGGCTGGCGGCAGCGCTCGACAAGGCCAAGAAACTCACCCTGCAGCAGCTACAGGAAATCAATCAGGCACAGGAATCGCCACAGGCACGCACCCACATCAGCGTGCACCTGCGTGGCAACATCCGCCTGGTGCCGGTACAGGACATCCTTTATTTCATGGCCGACAGCAAGTACGTCACGGTGCGCACCACGAGCGAGGAACACCTGATCGAGGATTCGCTGGTTAACCTGGAGAAGGAGTTCGGTGAGAAAGTGTTCCTGCGCATCCACCGCAATGCACTGGTCGCCACCGACTACATCAAGGGCATCGAGAAAAGCACGACCGGCAACTGGCAGGTGGCGCTCACGGGCCTGGAGAAAAAACTGGACGTGAGCCGCCGGCACGCGGCCGCCGTGCGGCGCTGGGCGCGGAGATAGTTTTTACTACGGGATCTTTCGAGCACCCTGTTATTACCTCGATCAGCGGCCGGCGCGACGCAGCTTTTCGCCGGCGCGGCTGATCGACCCTTCCAGATAGGCGCCATAGAAATCGGGCGACGCCACGCCAACCAGATCGGGTGCAAGCGGTTCGCCATCCGGCCCGAGGAAGCGCAGGTGCGGCACCAGCGTCACCCCCTGCCATTTTGCAAACGCGCGGTGATCCGTCCGGGTTCCGTCAAAGGTCACGAGTGGTTGCGTCTGGCTGACCTCGACGGTGCGCAGCAGAAACTGTGGCGCAGTTTCGTTCTCTTTCTGCAGCTGTACCAGATAGAGGTCCTCCACTTCGCGACAAAAGCGGCAGGTCGTGGAATGGAAAAACAGCACAATCGGCAGGCGCTGCACGCGCGCAAGCTGCGCGTCGGTGCGCAGGTCCACGGCCGCAGGCAAAGCATCGCGGGCCTCGCTGCAACCAGACAGCAGCAGGAACAGCGCAACAAATGCTAATTTCGGGAGACAAGATCGGGGCACGGGAAGAAATCCGTCCAGGCGGCATAAGGTCATCGCGGGATGATTCGATGGGCGCTTTCGCCTAGTATAATGGTAAAACGACGCAGTAGGGCTTCCTTGAATTATACTGCAACATATCCCGCCACCCACCCAGCCAAATCCCTGACCCATCCATGAATCGTCTGCGCATCAGCACCCGCAAGAGTCCGCTCGCCCTGTGGCAGGCCGAGCACGTGCGTGCGCGCCTCATGGCGACGCACCCCGGCCTTGAGGTCGAGCTGGTGAAAATGAGCACCGAGGGCGACCGGATTCTGGATGCACCACTCGCCAAGGTCGGCGGCAAGGGACTGTTCATCAAAGAGCTGGAGCAGGCGCTGCTCGACGGACGTGCGGACATCGCCGTCCACTCCCTTAAGGATGTTACCGTCACCCTGCCCGACGGGCTGCATATCCCGGTGATCGGCGAGCGCGAGGATCCGCGCGATGCCCTTGTCTCGAACAAGTTCGATGCGCTGACCGCCCTGCCGAAGGGCGCGCGCGTCGGCACCTCCAGCCTGCGCCGCACCTGTCAGCTACGTGCGCTCTACCCGCAGCTTGAGATCGTGAGCCTGCGCGGTAACGTCAATTCACGCCTCACCAAGCTCGATCGCGGCGAGTTCGATGCCATCATTCTCGCCTGTGCCGGCCTCAAGCGCCTTGGCCTGGGCGAGCGCATCCGCGCCGAACTGGCACCGGAAATATTGTTGCCGGCCGTGGGCCAGGGCGCCATCTGCATCGAATGCCGCGTGGGTGACGTTGCCATCGAGCAGCTCATCGCGTCGCTGCATCATCGCCCCACGGCGACACGCGTCGCCGCCGAGCGCGCGCTCAACGCGCGTCTCGAGGGCGGTTGTCAGGTGCCGATCGCCGCCTATGCCGAACTGGATGAGGATGTACTGCATCTGCGCGCATTGGTTGGTGAGCCAGACGGTAGCCATGTCATCCGCGGCGAGATTGAGGGCGATGCCGCGCGCGCCGAAGCACTTGGCGTCGACCTTGCCAACGAGTTGCTGACGCGCGGCGCGCGCACAATCCTCGACAAGGTCTACGGCCATATCTAAGGAAAGCAGGCCTGCATAAGAATATCGACACCAAGACGAGTCTGCGCGGCGTGCGGGTGCTGGTAACGCGCCCCGCGCACCAGGCCGAGACGCTCGCTCAGAAGATCGAAGCGGCGGGCGGCGAGGCTGTGCGTCTGCCAACTATTGAAATCGTTGCACCGACCAACACCGCAGCCTTACATGCCGTCATTGATCGCCTGCCGGAGTTTGCCTTCGCGATCTTCATCAGCCCGAATGCCGTGCGCCAGTTTCTGCCGCTCCTGCGCGCGCGCGGTGGCGTTCCGTCCGGGTTGCAACTGGCTGCGGTCGGCCAGGGGACGCTGCGCACCCTCCACGAGGAGGGATTCGATCAAGTACTGGCTCCGCTGGAACGCTTCGACAGCGAGGCGCTGCTCGAACTCCTGCCGCCCGCCGTCGTGGCCGGAAAAGCTATCCTGATTGTGCGCGGCGAAGGCGGGCATAAACTGCTCGGCGAGAGCCTGAGCGCGCGTGGCGCGCGCGTTGCCTATGCCGAGTGTTACCGGCGTGCGCTGCCACACCAGCCGGATGCGGCGAACCTCGCGCGCCTGCGCCGCGGCGAAATCGATATTCTGATCCTCACCAGCATCGAAGGCGTGCGTAATCTCTGCACGCTCGTGGGCGAGTCCGGGCGAGCACAATTACTGGCCACACCGGTGGTGGTCGTGAGCGAGCGCCTCGCGCAAACCTGCCGGGAACTGGGATTCCGCGCCGAACTGTGTGTCTCCGCACAGGCAAGCGATGCAGCGATCCTGGCCACACTGCATGCGTGGCGGAGCAGGCAAAATTCCCTATAATGAGCCCCTGAAGGCTTTTCTCAGCCCGTTCAGGCCGGTCACACTCGCGAACCACACACCATGGATCAAGACACCGACACTGCTCCTGCCCCGGCCGTAAAAAAGCGCGCCAGCCGCCGCGCGCCAGCCGACGACAGGCCCAACCGCACCGGTCGCTTCGCCGCCGGACTGGCGCTGGTGCTGGCGATTATCGCCATGCTGGCCAGCGGCTATGTCGGCTGGCTGGTCAACAGCAAGCGCGGCCTCACCGACGCCAAGGGCCGGCTCTTCCAGGTGGAGCAGGAGACCGCGCAGCTGCAAGAGCTGTCGGCACAAATGAACCAGCAACTCGGTACACTGCGCGAAACCCAGGAAACGCTCAAGAGTGGTGTGCAGGCCCTGCACGACGAAATCGGCAAGGGCCGGCGCACCTGGCTGATCACCGAAACCGAAAACCTGCTGGTCATCGCCCAGCATCGCCTCGCCTATGCGCGCGATGCTCGCCAGGCACTTGAGGCGCTGCGCGTCGCCGATCGCCAGTTGCAGCAACTCGGCGACCCCGACTACCTGCCGGTGCGCAAACTGCTGGAAAGCGAAATCCTTGCCCTCGAGGGTTTTGAACGCCTCGATCTCAGCGGCATGGCCCAGCGTCTCGGACGGCTCGGCGCGCGCGTGGATACCTTGACACTCATGCCCGACCCGAAACCGCGCGCCGAAAGCGCTGCAACAGGCGCGGGTGAGCAGGGATTCCTGCGTGAAGTATGGAAGGACCTGCGCAATCTGGTCAGCATCCGCACCACCACCGACGTGCGTCGCCCCTTGTTGCTGGCAGAACAAAAGTATTTTCTGCGCGAGAACCTGCGCCTGATGCTGTATGGCGCACAGGTGGCGCTGCTGCACGGCGACTTCACGACAGTCGAATTGAATATCAAGGCCGCGCGCCAGTGGCTGCGCGATTATTACGACGCGGGCACACCCGCCGTGCAAAGCGCGGCAACCGAACTCGACGGAATTCTCAAAACCCGCGCCATGGACCTGCCGGACATTTCCGCTTCGCTCAAGGCGTTGCGTGAAATCACCGCCAGACGGACCGCGTCATGAGGACGCTGTTCGTTACCCTGTTGCTGCTGTTCGTTGCGGCATCGGCCACGCTCATTGCATTCAGGAACCCGGGCTATGTGCTGATCACGCGCGAGCCGTACGTGCTCGAAACCTCGCTTGCCGTGTTCCTGCTGCTGGCCGCCGTTGTTTTTACCGTCTTCTATTTCGGCGTGCGTCTGCTGGTGCGCATCGTGCGCGTGCCGCGCAGTCTGACGCGCTGGCGCCAGACGCGCCGTACCCGCAAGGCGCGCGAGGCCTTTCTCAACGGACTCACGTACCTGCTCGCGGGCGAGTGGCTCAAGGCGGAGAAGGATCTGGTGGCAAGTCTGCATGCCGCGGACTCGCCGTTTCTTGGCTACCTCGCCGCGGCGCTCGCGGCCCAGGGCCAGGGTGATATCGACAAGCGCGATAATTATTTGTCGCAGGCGCACCAGCACAGCGGCGCCAGCGCGCTGGCTACGGAAATGACCCAGGCGCAGCTCCAGCTGCTCGCCGGGCAAAACGAGCAGGCGCTCGCCACGCTCACGCGCGTGCAGGCCGACCATCCACAACAGGCGCAGGCCGTGCGTCTGCTGATCGAAGCGCACCGGCGACTGCACGACTGGCAGAATCTGGCGCGCCTGCTGCCGGAGGCACGGCGGCGTCACCTGCTGCCGGACGAAGAACTCAATGACCTGGAACGCGCGACCCAGCGCGAGCTGCTGAGCCTGCCGCTACCGGCTGGTGCCCTCGATATCCTGCATCAGGCGTGGTCCGGTATGTCCGAAAGCGCGCGTCAGCATCCGGACATGGTCAGTGTTTATGCGCAGCAGCTGATCAACCAGAATGCCATGGACGAATGCACTTCCCTGCTCACCACGGCCCTTGAGCGTCAGTGGGATGAGCGCCTGGTGCTGCTGTACGGCGAGGCGCGCGATGCGCAACCGGCCGTCCAGCTCGAAACCGCAGAGGAATGGCTCGCACGTCACGGCGAAAGCCCGGCGCTGCTGCTCACGCTCGGACGGCTGGCACGCCGTAACCGGCTAACCGATCGCGCGCGCAGTTACCTGGAAAAATCCCTAACGCTCGGTGCCAGCGCCGCCGCACACGCCGAACTCGGCACGCTCTTTGAGGAGGCTGGCGACAGTGCCCGCGCCCTCAGCCATTGCCGGCAGGCGCTTGAACTGTGCCGCAATCTGCATCACCCGGTTTTGTCGCACCGGGGACACACCCCCCTGGGGGCAAGCGGCGCCAACGACTACGGTTATTAATCGTCACCCCGGCGCGGCACGCGTCGCACCATGCGCGCAAGCGGCGCCACGGGAACGATGCCATCGCGGGTTTCCGGCTGCAGCGTGACGTGTTCGATACCGTAACGGGAGCTGAGCAATGCGCGCATTGCTTCCAGCGTCTTCATCCAGTCGTCCAGTACCTCGACCACGACATGCGCGGACAGTGCCGGCGCGCCGGACGCCGGCGTCCAGATGTGCAGGTCGTGCACCGAGATCACACCCGGCAGTGCCGCCAGACTCTGGCCGACATTGTTGAGATCGATATTCAGCGGCACGCCCTCCATCAACACCTGCAATGCCTCACGCAGCAATCGCAGCGTGGAGAACAGGATGAGCGCACAGATCAGCAGCG
>Ga0316630_10000545_pt1 | contig 12155 bp, 6 predicted proteins | sample OWC_May_M1_C1_D6_FD_207658 | JGI IMG/M metagenome (GOLD analysis project Ga0316630, IMG submission 207658) | Wetland soil microbial communities from Old Woman Creek delta, Ohio, United States - OWC_May_M1_C1_D6_A | ecosystem: Environmental > Terrestrial > Soil > Wetlands | place: USA: Ohio...
GCAGTTCTGTGAACTGACCCACGCCGCTCACCTCAAAGGCGGGCGCGTGTTCCTCGACCTCGTCATCAACCACACCGGTTGGGGCGCGCGATTACAGGAGACGCGCCCGGAATGGTACGTGCGCGCGCCGGACGGCGCATTCCTCAGCCCCGGCGCGTGGGGCGTGACGTGGGCAGACCTTGCCGAGTTGAACCACCACCTCCCCGAGCTGTGGGAACACATCGCCGATGCGCTGCTGACCTGGTGCCGGCGCGGGGTGGATGGCTTCCGCTGTGACGCCGGCTACAAAATCCCCATCGCCGCCTGGCAATACATCACCGCGAGTGTGTTCGACGAATTTCCGGAAACCATCTTCCTGCTGGAAGGCCTCGGCGGTTCCTGGGAGGCCACGGAGAACCTGCTCACCGAGGGCGGCATGCAGTGGGCCTACTCGGAGCTGTTTCAGAACCACTCCGGTCGCGAAGTCGCCCGTTACCTGGACTACTGCCTGCGCCAATGCGAACGCGTCGGCCTTTACGTCCACTACAGCGAAACGCACGACAACGACCGGCTGGCCGCCCAGGGCCGTGACTGGTCCCTGCTGCGCAACCGGCTCTGCGCCCTGACGAGCGTGAGGGGCGGCTATGGCTTCACCGGCGGAGTCGAATGGCTGGCCACGGAGAAAATCAAAGTCCATGAATGCCGCGGACTCGCCTGGGACAACCCGGACCACGTGGTCAAGGAACTGGCCGAACTGAACCGCCTGCTGGCGGAGCATCCGTGCTTTTTCGATGGCGCCGCGCTGAAACGACTCAGCGAAGAGAATTCCTTCGTTTACGCGCTAAGCCGTGTTTCCGCCGAGGGCTTGGATCGCCTGCTCGTGCTGGTGAATACCGATGTCAAAGCCGCGCACTCCTTCGGCCTCGACACCGCCACCTACCGGGAACTGGGCCAGCCGGCGTTTGACCTCTTGAGCCGCAAGCCGATCAAGCTGGCGGAGTCCAACGGCGACCAGGTGAGCTTCGAGCTTGGGCCTGGCATGTGCCGCTGCCTGGCAGCCACGCCCACGCCGCGCGGCCTGAGCGGCGAGGCGTATCGTCGCGCGCGGGCGCAAGCCGCATGGGCCATCACCACGCTCAGCCAGGTTCTGCCGAGCGAGCAGATCGGGCCTTACGATTGGCGCGAACTGGCCAGGCGGGTGGACGCCAGCCCGCAGCGATTCCTCGCTTCGCTCGCCCAATTGGAGGGTGGGCTCGCGCAAACAGACTTGCTGAAGGCGCTGGACCAAGCCGCCCGCCCTGAACATTACCCCAATGTCGTCATCTGGCGACTGCTCGATGCTCGCCGGATCACGCCGGTCCCGCCTGCGCATTGGCTCGTCATCGAGGACACCGCGCCCTTCCGGGCGCACCTGACCGTGGGCGGCAAGACACGGCACGTCCAGTCCCTGGGTGTGCAGGGCGGCCACATCGCGTGCTTCGCCCCAGGCCAGTCCGCAGGCGACGGGACGTTAAGTCTCGAACGCTGGGGCGAGTCGAAAGCCACCGTCACGGCGCCGGTGCGTTTCCTGGCGGTCGAGCCGGACCTCCGGCAAATGGCCCTGGACCGCGATTTCCAAACCCAGGCCTCCACCCTGGCGCGGGAGTTGGGTCTCGTGCTGCTCACCAACGGCACCGGCGGCATGGCGCAGATGCAGGTGGACCTGGGCGCCGTGAAGTCCAAATACGACTGCGCCCTCGGCGCCAACCTGCATCCCAGCGTCCCGGTGGACCGGCACGTCTTCGTCAAGCGTGTCCGGGTGTGGGTGGTGGCGGACGGTTTTTTGGCGCCGCTGAACGGCGAAAGCCTGATTCGCTTTACCCCCGGCCCGCCGGCGGAATGGGTCTTCGTCGCCGGCGCGGGCGACGGGCGCGCCGTGGAAATTCATCTCACCGCCGACATGCTCCCCGACCGTAACATCACCGTATTGCGTTTCCGCCGTCCGGCGCAGGCGCCTCGCTTCGGTACGGAGTTACCGGATGACCGTCGCGTCAGCCTGACTGTGCGGGTGGACATCTTGGACCGGAATTTCCACGGTGACACTCACCGCAACGGCGACGCCGACCGCCACTTCGCCGCGCATTGCCATCCGCTGGCGGGAGCTGTCGGTTTTGCCTTCGCGCCCGCGCCCGACCGGCAGTTGCGCGCGTTTAGCGACGCGGGCGCTTATCATCACGCCGCCGAGTGGTGCCTGGGCGTCGAGCATCCGGTGGAGGCGACGCGCGGCCAGGTCGCCCAGGAAGATGTCTTCAGCCCTGGCTGGTTCGAATTGCCCATGCCCAAAGGCGCCACCACGACGTTGACGCTGAGCGCGGAATGGGATGAACCCCCGGCAGACGTGCTGAAGAGTTTCGAATCCGACCGCCGCGCGCGCAACGCAGCGGCCCTCGCGCGGGCGCGCCTCGACGCCCAGGATGCCTTTGGGCGGCATCTGGCGCTGGCGATGCAAGCATTTCTGGTTCGGCGCGGCCATGCTAAGACGGTTATCGCCGGTTATCCCTGGTTCCTCGATTGGGGCCGCGACTCGCTGATCTGCGCGCGCGGCCTGCTCGCCGCGGGCCTGGTCGAGGAAGTCAAACAGTTGCTCGAAGTGTTCGGACGCTTCGAGGAACGCGGCACCTTGCCCAACCGCATTCACGGCGAAGACGCCTCCAACCGCGAGACCAGCGACGCGCCCTTGTGGTACGGCGTGGTGTGTGAGGAGATTTCCAGTCCCCAATGTCCCATCTCCCATCGGCCGCCCCTGCCGACTGCGGCCCCTTTCTACGAAACGCCTGTCAGCCGAACCGGCCGCACCGTCGCCGACGTGCTGCGCTCCGTTGCCGTCCACTATTGTCAGGGCACCCCGAATGGCATTCGCATGGACCCCGCGTCTGGCTTGGTGTTCAGCCCGGCTCATTTCACTTGGATGGACACGTATCATCCGGCGGGCACGCCGCGCGAAGGGTATCCCGTGTGCATCCAGGTGTTGTGGATCCGGCTGCTGCGCCAGCTTGCGCGCCTGGGGCTGGCGGCCGAAGAGGAAAGCTGGGGCGACCTGGCCGACCGTGCCGCCGCCTCGTTTCACAAGTATTTCTGGTTGGAAAGCCAGGGCTACCTGGCCGACGTGCTGTTGGCCCGCCCCGGCCAACCGGCCGCCGAAGCAACGGTGGACACGGCGCTGCGCAGCAATGGCCTGCTGGCGGTCACCTTCGGCTTGCTGACCGGCGAACCGGCACGCCGATGTGTGGACGCTTCGTTGCGCTACCTCGTTGTGCCGGGTGCGCTGCGGAGCCTCGCGCCCCTGCCGGTGACGCCGCCCGTGCCCATTTATGCGGCCGACGGTCAACTGCTGAACAATCCTGCCGAACCGTACTGGGGTCGCTACGAAGGCGATGAAGACCGGCAGCGCAAGCCGGCCTATCACAACGGCACGGCCTGGACATGGACCTTTCCGACCTTCTGCGAAGCGCTGGCGCAGGCGTGGAACTTTGGCCCTCCTGCGGTGGCGGCGGCCAAGGCGTATCTTGGCAGCCTGGATCGTTTGCTCGTCGAGGGCTGCCTGGGCCAACTCCCGGAAATTGTGGATGGCGACGCGCCCCACACGCAGCGGGGCTGCGACGCGCAAGCCTGGGGAGTGACCGAGGCGCTGCGCGTGTGGCGGTTGCTGCATGGCCACTGAGTTCAGCACCCAGACTTGCCGCGGATCCAACCGCCACCCTGTTCAGGCAAGTCTTGCTTTCCGATTCGCTGTGGTTCCCCAAAGCATTTCCGGCGCGGGGGGGCAGCCTTGCGTTGAGACGATTGTGGTGAATAATACGCGGACATGTTGAACCGAGCCAAGTCTGCCCCGCGTGAGGCGGTGGAGTTGCTGGGCGAGTTGCATCCGTTGGTGACGCAACTCGGCTCGGCGGATGGTTGGGCTACCTTGAGTGCGGTATCGGCCTCGCTGCGGGTGCCGCGCGTGAACAGCCGGGCGTCGCTGGCCGCCTTCCTTGAGGCCTATCACTCGCAAGTCCTCCTGCCACGCGAACTGCCGGCCATCTGGCGCGCCTGGCATCATGCCGGCCACAACGAACTCCGCGAACTGATCGCGCTGGACCAAAGGCTGGCCCGCCAGCCGCTCCAGCCGGAATGGGCCGCCGCCAGCCGGCGGGTGGGGCGCTGGCAACTGGAACGGCTGCGCCCCCTGCGGGACGAACGCGTGGTGCAACGCTATTGGCAGGCCGTGCGCGAAGGTCGCGCTCACGCCTGGCACACCTTGGTCTATGGGCTGACCCTGGCGCTGTATTCGCTGCCCTTGCGGCAGGGCCTGCTGAGCTACGCCCGGCAAACACTGCGTGGCTGCATCCAGACCGCCGCCCGCCCCTTGCGGCTGACGAAAGCGGAATGTCAGGATTTGCTGGAAAGACGGTGTACCGGTTTGCCGCGGCAATTGGAGGCCATTATGGCCGCGGAGACTGGTTCCTCACCACTGAAGAACTGAATGGGAATGGTGTAGATCCGTTTCAGGGCCCGTCGGTTCACCAGTTCCAAAGCAGAGCGAGGCTCCCCAGCGCCGCCGCCAACAGCCAAATCACCAGCACGGCCACCGTCTGACTCAACCCCCGGCGCACGAGGCGATGCGACAGGTGGTTGGTGTCGCCCACGTAAACCGGACGGCCCAGCCGCCAGCGGAGCAGCACCACCCACCCGAGGTCGGCCAGGGGCACGGCGAGGATGAGCAACGGACTCAGCACGGCGCCGACCCGGGGATTTCGGGCGGAATAAAAATGCGGCAGGATCGCGAGGATGGCCATCAGGTATCCCACCAGGTGGCTGCCCGCATCGCCCAGAAAGGCGGTGGCGCGCGGAAAATTATGCGGCAGGAAGCCGAGCACGGCGCCGCTCGCCAGGAAGGCCAGCGCCGCCACCAGGTATTGTGCGTGAAGCGCCGCGACCAGTCCGAACAGCAGCGCCCCGATCGCCCCCAGGCCTGTGCACAGGCCGTTCATGTTATCCATGAAGTTGAAGGCGTTGGTGACGGTCAGGATCCACAAAACGGTCACGGCGTAACTGAACAGCACGCTGGGCACGAACAGCGTGATGCGGATTCCGGCCGCCGTGACGAGCAGCGCCAGGAGCAACTGGCCGGCGAACTTGGCGGCCGGGCGCAACTCGCGCTGGTCGTCCAGCCCACCCAGTCCCACCATGCCCAGCGCTCCGATGAGAATCGCCGCCAACTGGACGGCGCGCGCGCGAAAACCGTAGCCGATTTTGTCGGCGACTTCCGGGCCGAGCAGATTGAGCGGCCACAGTGCGGCCAGCAGCAACAGGGGCACCAGCAGCCCCGTCATGATGGCCAGTCCTCCCGCCAGCGCGATGGGCTGCGCCTGGAACTTGCGCGGGCCGGGTTCGTCCACTAGATCCACGCGCCAACACCACTTGCGCCAGAGCGGCAGGGCCAGCGCCGTGACGAGGCCGGAGCCGAAGAACGCCAGCAGGTAGATGGGGAATGGAAACTTCACGAAGTTCCGATCTCCCGGTCTCGACTTCCGAGTTGCCTCGCCTTGGCCAGCCGGAAGTAAAGCCCCTGAAGCTCGTCCACCATGCGCTCGACCGAGAACTGTTCACAAACCATTTCCCGTCCGCGCCGTCCCAACCGTTCCCGCAACGCGGCGTCCTCGGCGAGTTGGAGCAGCCGCCCGGTCACTTCGGCCAGGTCGCCGGGACGGACCAGAAATCCCGTTTCGTTTTGCCGGCAGACTTCGCGGGCGCCGTCACAGTCGTAGGCGACCACAGGCTTGCCGGCCGCCAGCGCTTGGGCGAGCACGCGGGGCAAACCTTCGCGGCGAGACAGATGCACGACGGCATCCATGATGCCGATCAAGCCGGGGAGTTCCTGGGGGGGCACCAGTCCCGTGAAGACCAAGTGTTTTTCCAGTCCCTGCGCGCGCGCCCGGGCTTTAAAACGGTCGTGCCAGGGCCCGCCGCCCACCAAGAGAAACTTGATGGCGGGGCAGCGTTTCACCAACGCGGGCGCGGCGACGAACAGATCGCCGTGGCCCTTGAGCTTGAACAGCCGCGCCATCTTCCCGACGACCAAATCCTCCGGAGCCAGTCCCCAGCGGGCCCGAAGCCGGGGATCGTTTTGCGAATGCAGAAATGGTTCCAAGGGAAATCCGCTGTAAATGCGGGTGAACTGTTCCGGCCGGCCGATGCCGGCAGCAAGGTAGCGCTGCGTCATGGCGTCGGCCACGCTCACGAAGTGCGAGGTGTGCCTGGCCGCGAAACGCTCCGCCGCGGTGTAGAGCCGATTGGCCAGCGCGCCCTGGAAAGCCCCGAAGGAAGGTCCGTGGATGGTGTGGACGACGAGGGGAACGCCGGCGTGCTTCGCGGCCCAGCGGCCCAAGATGCCCGCCTTGCCGCTATGCGTGTGCACGAAATCCGGCCGTTGCGCGCGAAAAATCCGCGTGAGTTGTGCCAGCGCCCGCCAGTCCTTCCAGGGATGAACCGGTCGCACGAGGTGCGGCACGACGGTGAGCAGGCCGGGCGACGGTTCGAGCCACGGTTCCAGCGAACCTTCCGGACCGTGGGTGGGGCCGGAAATCAAATCGACCTGGAGTCCGGGTTTGCGTTGCAGCCCGAGGACGGAAGCCACCGTGTTTTCCTGCGCGCCGCCGACGATGAGCCGGGTGATGACGTGAGTGACGCGCAGCGGGCGGCTGGACTCAGGTGGAGCCACTTTTGAGGAGCTTGAGGCGTTCTTTGACCCGCGGGATGTCCGGTGAAGCCGCCGGCGCGATCTTCAGAAACTCTTCGTAGTACTTGAGAGCCTGGTTCGTATATTTCATTTGGAAATAGGTTTCGCCCAAGCCATAGAAGACGGCGTGGTCCGGCTTCGGCAGGATGGCCAGCAGGTTCTGGTAATCGCGTTCCGCGCCAACCGTGTTGCCGGTTTGCAGGTAGGCGATGGCGCGATTCATCAAGGCCAGGGGGTCTTGCGGCGAAATCTCCAAGGCCCGGTTCAAATACGGAATCGCTCCCGCGCCGTCGCGCAGGTTGATTTTGATGGCCCCCACGTTGATCAAGGCGTTCGCGTTGTTGGTTTGCGCCCGGATCTGCCGCTCCAACACAGCGATGGCATTGGTGGGTTGCTGCAACGCCAGGTAGATCTGCGTCTCCGCATAGAATGCCCCGGGGTGGAGCGGATACTTCTCCTGGGCGGCGATCAGAATTTTCTTGGCTGTCTCCAGGTCCCGCTTGCTGGCATAGGACCAGGCTTCCGCTTGGATTAACGGGACCGGATCGGCCTCGACGCGGGCCCTGAGCTCCGGATCCGTCCGAATGGCCGCGATTTCTTCCAGCGCTTTGTCGGGCAGGCGTAATTGGTTGAGAAGGTTGATCTGATCCAGCCGGGCTGCGTAATTGGTGGGATTGAAGAAGGTCACCCGTTGGAGGAGCTGGGCGGCCTGGCGATAATTCCTGGTGGCGAAAAATTTCTGGCTCAGGTTGTAACAGGTGTTCGGCTCATCCAGGGGGCCGCCAAAAGTCAGAACCCGCTCCAGGCCTCCGCCATACATCGCCAACCGGATGACAGCGCCCGCGCTGGGTTTGGGATTGTCCCGTTGGCCCGCACGCAAGAGTTGGTTGTACTCCATGTTGATGTAGGCCGCAGGATTGTTCGTGTCCAAGGCCAGGGCTTGCGTGAAGAACTCCCCGGCCTTATTCAGTTCCCCCGCCCGCTGCAATTCCACGCCGAAGTAGTTCAACGCCCGGGAATACATACTGCCCACCATGGCTACGTTGAAACCCGGCAGTTCGTTGGCTCTGCGCGGTCGCATGGCCTCGATGAGCGGCGCAAGGTCGCCAGCCAAGGCCTTCCGCCAGTACTGCTCGTTCTCGCTGATTTCGTCCGCGGTGAGCAACGGCGTCTCCACCGTGTTGGTCGGGCAAGGCTGCACTTGGTAAACGAGCTTTCGCGGTCGGAGGTAAAAGTGCTCGAAGTAGTAACCAAAACTGGGGTGCAGGTAAAAGAGTTCAAGGCTCCGCTGCAACTCGACGAGCATCCGGACCAAGTTGTCGGAGTCAATCTGATCGGGCATAATGACCGACTTGGGCAAAAGTTTGCTCCAAATATCCGGGTATCGCTGCCGCAAGTAGCGGTGGTATTGGGACTGGGGCAAAGACACGGTATCCAGCAGGACGTATTTGCCGGTCGAACCGGACCGGGCCAGGGCCGCTTGGAGCGCATAGAGGCGGTAGGGATCATCGCTCAGCACGACCGCTCCTTGCGCGGGCAGGCATTGCGTGGCGGCCTCGCCGAATTGGTTGAGGTAGGGCGAATTGCTGGCCTTGAGTTCCGGCAGGTTTCTAAAGATCAGCCCGGCTGGCACCGCGACCAACACCACCCAAACCGTCGCTACGATGAGTCTTCTCTCCGCCCTTTGCAGCAGCGACGGACGCTGCCACGGCTTGACCAGCGCGGAGCCGTACAGGAGAAGGAAATAGCCGCTGCAATAGCCGATGGTCAACGCGCCCAGATAGTAAAACGGCAGAAACGCCCACCCAAAGCCCAGCTTGCGCCCGCTGAGCACCCCGTCAAAGGCCACATAAATGCACAGCCCCAGGAACAGCCCGTGGGCAGTGCGCAACGCGAGATTAGCCAGCGCGTTGCCGAGGGCGCTGATATCGCCGTATTGCGCCGGCCAGCGGATGCCAATGAACGCGACGGGCAGCAGCGAAGGCACGCCAAGCAGCAGTATAATATGCCGCGGGAAGTCCACCATCGTTTTCCGCTGGTAGCCCCAGTACGTGCGCATCATTTCAAAGAAGCTCTGGCCCGCATAATCCGTAAAGCTGTTGATCGCGGGCAGCAGGGCGTAAAAGGAAAGGCCCAGAAGGCCGCAGCCCAGCACCTTCAACAGGAAACGCCCGTTGAAGAAACGGCGCCCCATGGTCCACACGGTCGCGGCCAGAATCACCGGTCCGAACGCGATCATCGCGTAATTGTTGGTCATCCCCAGTCCGCCCACCAGGGCCAGGCGCAGGATCCAGGATTCCTTCTGGGCAATGCGATATTCCAGCAGGCACCGCACGCAGTAGGCAAATACCAGCAGGTCCAGCGACTCGCCCAGGTCCGTCGTGGCATTTTCCCAAAACGTCAATTGCAGGCCGCAAGCCAGCACGGCCAGCAGCGGCGGCAGCCAGGCGGCGGGAATGCTGAGAAAGGAAAACTCACTGCGCTCCACCGCGCGTTGGTCGCGTGTGCGGTCATGCGGCAAGATGGCCACCGACCGCGCCAGGAGCGCGAGCGTCAAGACGGCGCAGACGGCGGAGAACAGGTTCAAGGCGATCACTTGCCCGCCGGCCGGCAGCCAGCGCACCGGGTAGGTGAGCAGGAAGTGTAACGGCGCCAGGAACTGTGGCCGCCAGTCCCAGCCCAGGACTTTGGAGGCGACCGGAAGCCCGCTATAGTTGATCCACCGGCTGAGCGTCAGCAGGTAAACCACCAGCATGATGGCGGCAATCAACCACGGCAGGCGCCGTTGCACAAAAACCATTCGTGAGTTTACGTCGTTTTCCATTCAAAAGAGTGGTTGCGATTTGTAATGAGGCTCCCCCCACGGGCACAAGGAAAAACCCGCCGCCCTGCCGGCAGGACAGATCCGATGGCCAGCCTTTTTCTATCTTCCATCCGCTCTGGGTCTTAAATCAGCCACGCATTCCACATGCTGCGTTTGCGGGAACATGTCCAGGGGGACTACTTGCCGCAATTCAAAGACACCGCCGGCGCACAAAACGTTCAAGTCTCGCGCCAGGGTGGCGGGGTGGCAGCTCACGTGGAGGAGTTGTGCCGGGCGGATTTGGCGCAGCAATTCCACCGTCTGCTCGCCGCAACCCGTGCGCGGGGGGTCCACCAGAATCGTCGTCGCCGCCGGCGAGAATCGGTCCACCACGCGGGTCAGCCAGGCCTCCACGTTGCCCGCCAGAAACTCCCCGTTCGTTCGTCCGCGTCGCGTGGCGTTGCGCCGGGCGGCTTGGATCGCGCGCTGGTCGTATTCGATGCCCGCATAGCGTTCAACCTGATCGGCCAGCTCCAGCGCGAAGAAACCGACGCCGCAATAGGCGTCCACCAAATGCCGCGTCCCGGCCTGGCGCAGAAAATCGCGCGTCACCTCCACCAGCCTGGGCAGTAGATGGAAATTGTTTTGGAAGAACGAATCCGGCGGCACCTCCCAGTCCTCCGGCGTGACGCGCAGCACCACCTTGAGGCCGCCCTTGGGCGGCGGATGCGCGCGCACATGCTGGATTTGTTCACCCACGGCAGGCTCCGCAATCGGACATTCTTCGATGTCTTCCACCAGGCGGCAGTCCCAGCGGATAAAGCCGATGTTCAAGCGCTGCTCCGGCTTGTTCCACTGGCTGCGGATCATGATGCGGTTCCGATAGCCGTATGGCTGCGGACACGGCACCACCGGCGCCACCACCGTGCGCGGAAACTTGCCGATCCGCTCGAACAAGTCGGCGACTTGCTTCCGTTTGATCTCCAGTTGCGTCGCGTAGTCGATGTGTTGGTACTGGCACCCGCCGCATGCGCCGAAGTGTCGGCACCGGGGAGTCACCCGCTGCGGCGAGGGCTTCAACACCTGTACCAACCGCGCGCGGGCGAAGCTCTTCTTCACCGCCGTCACCTCCACCTCCACCTCCTCCCCCACGAGCACGAACGGCACGAACACGACGAATTCCCCCGCGCGCGCCACGCCCTCACCGCCGAAAGCGATGTCCGTGACGGTGACGACACAGCGCTGGCTCACGGCCAGGGCCGGGTGTGGATTCTGCATGGCGGAAAGCTCGCGGGAAGCGACGGGCGAAGGCAATCGGAAAATGAGGGGAGAATTGTACCCATCTGTGAAGGCCGACTCACGGCCAACTCAACGTTCGACTTTTCCGCGCCCCCACCCTATCCTCTCCGCCACGTGAAACTCCTCTTCATCGGCGACATCGTGGGCGAACCGGGCCGGAGGGCTGTGGCCGCCCTGGTGCCCAAGCTCCGCGCGCAGCATGGATTGCAGGCCGTCATCGCCAACGGCGAGAACGCCGCCGGCGGCTCTGGCATCACTCCGAACACCGCCGCCGATATCTTCGCTGCCGGCGTGGACGTCATCACCAGCGGCGACCATCTCTGGGACCAAAAGGAAGTCACCGCGTTGCTGGACGCCGAACCGCGCTTCCTGCGTCCGGCCAACTACCCGCCCGGCACCCCCGGGCAGGGCAGCGGGGTGTTCCCGCTGGAGGGCCGTCCGCCGTTCGCGGTGCTGAACTTGCAAGGCCGCGTCTTCATGGCGGACCTCGACAATCCTTTCACCGTGGCCCGGGCTGAAATGGCGCGGCTGCGGGCGCAGACGTCGATCATCCTGGTGGACTTGCATGCCGAGGCCACTTCCGAAAAGATCGCGCTGGCGCGCATGCTGGACGGCCAGGTAAGCGCGGTCATCGGCACGCACACGCACGTGCAGACGGCGGACGAACAGATTTTTCCCGGCGGCACGGCGTTCCTGTGCGACGCGGGATTCACGGGTGCGCACGAGAGCGTGCTGGGCCGCGAAATCGAGCCGGTCATCAAACGGTTTGTCACCCACATACCGCAGCGGTTCGCCGTGGCGAAACAGCGCGTGCTGCTGCAAGGTGTGGTGATCGAGATTGACGACGTCAGCGGGAAGGCGGTGAGCCTCCAGCGTGTGTCGGAGTCGGTTTCCTGATTTGCCATGCCCCGCCGCCCCCAATCCCAATGGGACTTCGGCGAGTTGTTTCCACCCGAAGCCACCCGGCGTGTGCTTACAGTCAGCGAGCTGACGGGCCAGGTCCGCCGGTTGTTGGAGCAGCAGATCGGGCAGGTCTGGGTCAGCGGCGAGATCACCAACCTGCGCGCGCAAAGCTCCGGCCATGTTTACTTCACGCTCAAAGACGCCTTCGCCCAGTTGAATTGCGTCCTGTTCAAAGGCGAATCGGTGGCCAACCGCCAGGCGCTCCAGGACGGCCAGAAGGTGGTCCTGCTCGGCGAACTCACGGTCTATGAACCGCGCGGGCAATACCAGCTCCGCGTGACGGCCGTGGAATTGCAGGGGGTCGGCGCGCTGCAAATCGCGTTCGAGCAGCTCAAGCAGAAGCTCGCGGCG
>Ga0316630_10000546_pt1 | contig 12136 bp, 19 predicted proteins | sample OWC_May_M1_C1_D6_FD_207658 | JGI IMG/M metagenome (GOLD analysis project Ga0316630, IMG submission 207658) | Wetland soil microbial communities from Old Woman Creek delta, Ohio, United States - OWC_May_M1_C1_D6_A | ecosystem: Environmental > Terrestrial > Soil > Wetlands | place: USA: Ohio...
AGGATAATGACGAATATCGAGAACGTCAACTGGCCCAGGTATTGGGTTTATCTAAGTTCGTTGCTGTTCTTCTGGACACTGATCGGTGTGCTAGTTCCACCCGACCACTACAAAGTTATCAACACAGTCTTTAGCGCGATCGTGGGTACGGTAGGATACTTCACTCGCGCCACAAAGTGGGTGAAGGAACGTAACACAGTTCCTGGCCCTAACGATGGGCAAATCTGATGGAGAAAGAGCATGATAGTGATGTGGTTAGCAACGAGGTTCGGGATCTCGAAGATCCTGGTGGAAGTCATTTTGTCTGTCGTCGCTATCGGGGCGATCTTATCCGTGGGAAACTACGTCATAAACAAGATAGTAGACAAGCAGGTGGCCAAGGCACGAGAAGAGATGGCCGGCGAGATCGACGCAATAAAGAAAAAGGAGTGGGCCTTGAAAGACGAACAAAATAAAAAGATGTTGGAGAAGATAGAGGCCGCACGAAAAGAAGCCGAAGCAGAGATAACAGCCCTCACATATGCTCGTCAGATGACTAGAGCAGAGCTGGCCAAGTCTTTAGCTGAAAGTGCAAAAGGGAGAGAGGTGTCTGATGCGAACATTCGTTCTATTCCTAGTGATAAGTTGGTTGTTTCCGTCCGTAGCTATATCACAGAGTACATCAAGTCCCACCCAGACTTCGTCCCAGTCGTCCCCTACCCCAGACAACCTAAGTGAGGATGAGTTAAGGATCGTTCTTCAGTTCTTCGATATGCTTACGTTAGCAGAGAAGAAGAATATGTCGTATGAGAAGTATATCGAACGGGATCTGAAGGAAGATGAAAGGGAGAGAGCTAACGCGGCCCGCGCATTAGAAGTAGAGCAACGGGCCACGGAGTTAGCTGAAAAAGAAAAGGAGATGGCGCTGGAACAAGCTAAACACTACGAAACCCTCTACAAGAGTGTGACGAAGAAAAAGGGTTTCTGGTGTGGGTTTAAGCGTTTCTGGTCGCTAGGCTTCCACAGGTGTTAATCACTCCTGAATGGGAAAGCCGGTGAGCTTTGCTACTTCTTTGCTCTGTTCTTCCCACATCTTGTGAAGTCTGTACATGGCGTAGGGCCAGATCCCGGAACCGATGAACCATGAAAGAACGTCAGTGATGGTCTTGTATGGTCCGTCGTGCGGGTAATCCCAGGCTTCATTTAGAAGGCCGGTAATCAAATTAAGCACACAAGAAATCGAAACAACAACCTTAATGTTCTGCAGAAAAGTAAGCGGAGAACTATTTACTTTTCCCTTCTTAAAACACCTGTCTCTCCACTTCCGCCCGAGCCAAGCGAGCACGAACACATAAATTGTGATCAAACCAATGCTGACGAGCAGGTGAAGCCAGAATCTCTCGATAGCGTATAACACAGCATCCATCATAACCTCCCTGAGAAATTTGAACCTCAGGGCGGGTAGGAGTTGAATCTACCCGCCCTATACGCTTAGCGTACTTCCAGAGATGTTACAGCGGTGGTTCCTCTGGCGGTGGTTCTGTTCCCGGAATTGAAGGTACGTTCTCTTCGTCGAGTGCCTTCAACGCAGCAACTTGTGCCCCCAGCTTTGTTAGAGCCGGTGACAGAATCTCGTCCACCTTCGCAGGTGTCGAGGCATTAGCGAGTTGTGATCTGAGTGCTACGATGTCCGCCCGAACTCCTTCGAGGCTGGCCGCAATCTGATCACTAAATGCGTTTACTGCAGTAGCATGAGCTGCTACAGCTTCTTCCACGGTCATGAGTAACTCCTTGATTTTTTCCTGATTGCTCAGGATTGTCTGTAAGTCAGCTTCTACCTTCGCCCAATGCGTGCCATCAGCCCGCAAATAGTCGAAGAGCTGAGCGAAGAACTCCCACATGGGAACTCCTACTTTGTGTTGAAGGAGCGAAGATCGCTGGTCACAGTTGTACCACCACACACGCTACTTACTTTGAAGAAGTAGTGCGTGCGGGTGGTCAAACCATAAACCCTCGCCCAATGATCTGTCGTCGCAAGGTTATTTGCGACAACTATTTTACCAAGCTCTGAGGTTGTGCCCCAGAAAATGGTTCCGCTGCACTCTGGATTTGTCGCCCATGATATAGCAACCGAGGTGGTGGTTATGTCGGCTACTGTGAGGGAAGAGATGCAGGGTGGTGTACAGCTACTTATGTTCAGGGTCGGCGGGGCAGGCAGCACGGTCATGGATACTTCATTAGAGTATCCACTCTCCAGACCGGCTGTGTTGTAAGCGGTGACCGCGAAATAATAAGTGCCTGTAGCAAAGCCCACCAGACGGTGAGTAGTCTCCTTACTTATAACGGTGGGGGTGCCGTAGACACGGGGCTTGACTCCCCAATAGACCTTGTAACCGGCGAGGTCTGTTTCAGGGTTGGCATCCCACGTTAAGTCTACGTTAGCTTTGCTTACTCCCACGTTCGTCGGTGGTGCTGGCGATTGGAGAAGGAGTAGTAGAAACAATTGCATTAACATGATCTTTCTCTCCGCTCAGATATGTGTTGTCAAGGCTGCGCTGCCGGCAAGGATCACACACATACATATTGTTGTACATGCGATGAATCAGTTCATGGCGGTCGAGGACGCGATGGCAAAGGGCACAAACGAGGTCAGGCATGACAGGAGTGTGTATGGTTTTGTCTGTACCAGGCTTTGCAAAATCCCACCCTTTTCCTATCTCCACGCCAGCCTCTGCCTGTGTTTTCTGTACTGAGATGAAGGGAGCCTTGTGATGCTGGCAGTTGTCCTCATAGTGCATGATCGCGAAGGCGTTCCAGGCGATCGCCGCCATGTTATCATCACTCTCATTTCCACTTTCCAAATAACTTATGAGGTGGTTGATAAGATGGTTAAGACGTTCGGCGACAGGAATACCTTTGCACCAGTTATAGTCTGCGTACTTCTTTGCGCCCAGTGCGTACCGCTTCGCCAGCCTTCGTAGACCGGCGGGACAGATTAAGTCAAACCTCTCAGGGACGTTTGAGCACTGCGCGCCGGTGTCGAACGTCTTTATATCGTCTTTTGAGTGATCTCTCTCGCTCATTCTTAAAGTTCTCCTCTTCTTTTTTGTAGAAAGCGTAGGCCTCTTCCAGTGCAGAAACTACCCAGGCTCTTGCACACTCTATACTACAGAGCAAAGCAAGGCCTGGCAACATAGGGTTCTCCGCAAGACTCCGATCCCACTCATCATTGAATGCAACGATCGTGAGACCGTAGGTACAACGGGCCGTCCGTACTTGAGCAATGGGATAGGCGATCCACTGTGCCTTCTTCCGTTTGTGACAGGTTGATTGCATTATCTCTCCTTATTGTAGTTTCTCCAACGCTGCGGTCATTACATCTCTGAGCGTGGTAGCGGGGGCTTCTTTCGGAACCTCAAGCACAGACTTAATATCTTCCTTCTTTTTATCTTCCAGTTCTTGCTTCGCTGCTGCTTCTGCCACAGCTTCCACCTTAACCAACACATTAAATATCTCATCATCTAGTGCGTAATACCTCACGTTGTTAGAGGTGTGGGTCTTGACACTTCCCGAGGTAACTAGCGTATCCATGATGTCCTCAAACTCTCTTCGGTGTTTAATCATGTGCCGAATACTCGCGAGCAGACGACGATAGGATATAAACTGCTTGGGACTACCCGCTATTATCTCAATGATGTGCTGGGAAACGCGAGCTTCGTTGGTGGCACCGATGTATGCGAAGGCTTTAGGCATCAACGACTCTACTTCCTCTAACATTTTTATTGCGGCTTTGATGTGTTGGGGAGTTATTTCCTTCACGTCAGCGTGACTGGCGGAGATTATCATTGCTAACTTGAGGATATGATCGGGCTTCCTTTCATAATACCCAGACATCCGGCCCGTAAAGTCTCCCTTGTATTCTTCATACCAGCGAGTGTAGTAGTCTCGTGCTTCATCCGTCACCGCATATTCACCCCGCAGCTCCGATATTCTAAAGAGGTCGTTAGTCAGCCTCATCTCTAGCTCATCCATGCCTGCGGGCTTGGTGGGCCATGCTACTTTCTTCCCCTCATTTTGAAAGATGTAGATAGTCCGGCCCATGAACCCTCCGCCAAAGGCATCTTCCGAAAAGCCCTTTGCGAGCCATTCTGGATTCGAGGCGCCGAACAAATTGATGTTGACGTTCGTTAAGTTGGTTTGACCGTGGGTCTTCGTGCTGTACTCCCACTTGTCTTTTCCTTCGTACAACGAAGTTAAGAGCTCGATCAGACCCGCAGTATATGAAACACCACCAAGAAAAACCGAAAGCTCTGGCGCAAAAACAAAGCAATTACATTCCTCCCGCAGCTCAACACTCTGCGCGTTTTTTATTACTTTGCTGTAGATACCTTTCTTGCCATTGGTACTCATCTCTCCAGCAAGGTAAGATATGAGGCCTTCAGGTGTTATCTTTTCGTGGATGATCCTGATGTTCTCTACCTTCTTTAACAACCGTATTCCTATGCCGGCGGCCGTGCTCTTCATACACTTGCCGGTGGGCGCAACAAGAACGACATAAAGATTAGGATACAGTGTGTAGTATCCTCCTCTGTTTATGTAGACGTTCCTCCGCATGGCACCTGCCATAATGGAGATTGCTGTCCAAACATGGAATAATGCTGGTGACGCTTGATTTTTTGTGTACTCTAAATATGTACTAATCCAGCCATTAGCACACAACCTTCCGGTTGGCTTTGCAGGAGTGGGTGCGCTGGGTGTTGTGCCTGCATCGCCTGGAACCTGTTCTGCGGTCATTTCTAAGCTCCGACTTCATGCCGCAATCTCCTCTTTATATGCTTTCATCTCGTACCAAGAGGAATCGCTAACCTTGAACTCCATTGGAATCTGAATCAACTTACCGCCGACCTCGAACCATGGGTTAGCTAGTCTCATTTGTTTGACGATATTAGGTACATCAGTTTTAGTGCATTGAATTAAGATTGAGTCATGAACCTGTAACATTACATCGAAGAAGTCTATGATTGCGTCGAGGATGATGTTGGTAACGTCGGCCACGGTAGACTGCGCGTACCATGCGTAGGATTCACGGAACAACTCTGGCCCTATTCTATCGTGTAATACTATGCGTCTCCCAAAGGGGTTAGTGAGGAGCTTGGTCGTTTCAACCTGTTCACGAATCCATTTATGATATCCGTTACGCAATTCAGGCACTGCTTGGTGATAAGTGTCAAGTAAAATTGAGGCCTGTTCAACAGAGATAAGAGGCATTCCACTCTTAGCAGCATCTTCATTGTATCGCTTGGCGAAGGTGTTGGCGTGCATATCATAATCGCACGCATGAACAATCCTCTTAGCACTATATCTCTCTGGAGATTCCTTCGTGATGGTTTCGACAGCTCTGTTGAAGATGAGAGCGGCTGTTGCGCTATGAATGTCTCGACCTTCCTCGAAGGTCTTTATCATGTACTCGATGTGTCCTGCGTAGGCAACGACTCTAGCTTCAGCTTGGGAAAGATCACCTTCAAGGAATACGTGTCCCTCCGGCGGTCGCACCATAATTCGCATTTTAGGTGTCCAGTTTTGCAGATTACCACCGCTACCGAGAGGGCACTCAAAACTCCTGAATCTACCAGTTTCAGTAAAGCCAAACGAGCACCTAATGTTGCCATCTGAATCTCTTCTGGCTCTAATGTTATTAGAATAGAGGGTTCGCTTTTGTCTGATAGCAAGGATATGTCGAAACACATCTCCAGGATATTTCGACGCCAGAGCCAAGATAGCATCTTCATCGCAAGTCACCCGTCCGTCTTTCCACTGGCGTGGGAGTTTCATTGTTTCGTATAACAACTCTTGCATTTGCTTAGAGCTCTTCACGTTGATGTTCTGGCCAGTAAGAACATTCAGGTGAGCTTGTTCTGTAATGATGTCGCCACCAAACTCTAGCTCTAACTTTGCGCGGGTCGGTTCGTGTATGGGGAGGCCACGGCGGGACATCTTCAGCCTAGCCTTCGCTAATCCCTGATAGCGTTTGAGGTAGAACTCAAGAAGATTTTCTTCCTCTAACTCTTTATGAAGCTGGGGAGCTATTTCATGCACCACCGCTACATCTTTGCATCCGTATGTCCAGAATTCGTTCTCCCCCTGCTTCGTTCCCCACTCCTTGCCTTCTGATTTGTAGTACGGCTCCTTCGTATAAACGGAGGTCAAGAAATCTAGGCCGCGAGGGAGTTGCGGTTGCAAACACTGAAAAGCCTCCATCGTGTCCATATAGACGTTCTTCAACATCTTCTCCAGCGAGAATCCGGATACCATCAACATGAACAAGTCGAATGTCAGGATGTTCTGTCCTATTATTCGAGGCCCACAACTGTGCAGTAAATTCGCCAGTTCTTTCCATATCATTAACTCCTGATCTTCGGGCCAGTATGACCGTCCATCCTTATACTGAAAGGGGATAGCCATAGCACGATACGGCGAGACACAACCTTGAAAGGATACGATGCGCTGTGGGCGCGGCATAGTCTCAAGGTCTATTGACAACAGGTCGGTGGAGGTTTTCCACAGGTGAATCTCTTCCATCACCTGTTCAAATGTAGGACGGATGAGGAACTTGCGCTCGGGCAGTCTGATTTCTGGAAACTCAGCTTCCTCTTTAACTCTCTGAAGGTCGATGATAGTTGCTGGCAGAAATAACCAATTTCGTAATATGGCGGCGGGATGAATAATCGGAACACACTTCTTCCCCAAAACTCCTGTGAGTGTTGAGGGAATTATAGAACCACGCCAGGACTCTATCGACATCTTCCGGCATAACACTTCGAGCGACGTTGCTCCCGCAGGTACAATTAGACGGAGGTTCGGAAGGGCTGCCAGCTCCGCATCCAGCAGCGCAACATAATTTGTGTACTTCTCGTGGTGTAGTTTTATCCACTTCTTAATCTCCTTCTCGTCTGGTTTCTCTTTGATTACGTTGGTGAGGTATATTTGATTGGGGTCTAACCCAACCTGTCGGAGACGACCTTCCAATAGATTACCAGACGGACCTATGAAGGGACGACGAGCAGGATCATTCGCTTCGTGTTCCCCTGGAGCTTCACCCACAATAGCGATGGTAGCTTCAAACGGACCACGACGATATGGTATTCGAGATATGTCGTCAGCGGTTAGCACCCGTTTCCACTCCTCTAAGAACTGAAATTGGCACCCACATCTCTTGACGAAAGGCCTTCAGAATGCCACGAAGTTGAACGTCTAAATATGTGGCACGCTTGTAGGTCGAGGTGTCTGTGTTGAAGGCCAGAAAACAACAGTTCGCCTGATCGTTACCAATCAGGATGTGTTTACTTGCCCTGAACCGATCCTTCAGCTTCTTTTTCGGTTTCTTCGTGCTCATCTGCGAACTCCACCTTTAACGATTGAAGGCGACCAATCGCTGCCTCGCATATCTCTTTATCCAGCTCAAAGCCCAACGCTTTTCTTCGGGTAAGAAACGCAGCACACAAGGTTGACCCGCTCCCCGCAAACGGATCAAGTACCTTATCCCCCTCCGAGGTTGATAATGAGATGAGGCGTTTAAGTAGATCCGAAGGTTTTTCTGTGCGGTGAATACGTCCAACTGTTGACCTCTGATAGAGGAAATAGTCAGATGTGGCTTCGTTAAGTCTCCGTGGAGTGAGATCCTTATTCCTTCTTCGAACAGCAAAGAAGAAACTTTCATACTGAGGCATTGGTTTGTATTCCCAATCTGTATAATTGGGCTTTTCTTTGACCCAGATGCACGGGACATATCTAACATCAAATCCAACTTTTTCGAGTGCATCTCTAGTCTCCTTATAGAACTCTGGCCCGAAGAATACCCACAGATGAGAACCCTCTTTCAGGATACGAAATATCTCTGGGAGGGCTTCATTCAGAAACTTTCTCCAGACATCGGCGGTGTCTTTGAACATGGTGTAATCGTTGGAGCGGGCAGAACCAGACTCCTGTATCTCAATGCCCCAGGGAGGATCAGTGATGCAACAGTCGAAGGACTCGTCGGGGAGTTCCTTCAGTAAAACATAAGCATCACCCTGTTGTAGCTCCACATCTTCCTTAATGTCAATCCCCTGCTCACGCATGGTACGGGAGATTGATTGGAGGAGAGCAAGCTCCCTCATCATATACATCTTCCGTATGGCATCTTTCTTTGTGCCGGCCTGAGCTAGGTCTGGGAAGAGTTTGAGGGCTTCAGCGAGTCTAAGATCCTCAGATAGTGTTGTCTTAGCGATTCCAAGTTGGTCGGCTGTGTCCTGCTGGCTCCAGATTTTCTTGTTCGCGTCCGTACCCTGACGCCCTTTTCGCGCTTTTCCTCCAGCTCCAGCTTTCTTTTCAGCCACGTAGAGATCATGGAGTTCCTTCTTGAGCGCGACCTCTTCTTGCCATGAACGAACCTTCTTCTGTGCAAGGTCTTCCTCAATTTCCACCTTCCTTCTTTCAAAAGGGGAGAGATTTTCGTAGAGGCGAACCTCAATCTCCTCCCACTTTAACATCTTAATCGCCTCGAGCCGTCGATAACCAGCTACGAGATTATATTGTTTGTCAACAACAATAGGATTGATTAAGCCGTTGGTGGATATGCTGTTCGCCAGAGAGAGCAAATCGCCGAGTTCCTTTCGGCGGCTCTCCCCAATAACAACATCAGCGACCTTGATCTTTGCTACACCTTCACGTGGCTTCCGCATTCTTTCTCTACCTCACTCCATGTCCAATGGTCGCTGGTGATTTTCATCTTCCAGTCCTTAGACAGACAATAGCCAAATATACGCTCGAGATTCCAACCCCTCATAAACATTAACTCGGGCGGATACGTTTTAGGGTAATCTATGTTTACTGTAAAAGTGCTGTTTGATATTCGTATCATCATCTCAGTATTTAGAATAAATGTCCATCAAAACTTCTAGCTGACGATTAGTAAGGTCGCCATGCTTCTTATAATAATCTTCGTATATGATGGCCCAGTCTAAGTGAGAGGGCTTTAAGTCGTCTGCTCTCTCAGATAGATACTTCAGCATGTGCGTTATTGCCAACTGCCGTGGTGTAAGCTCAATCAACATAAAAACCAGAAAGGGGGAGCCAACAGCACTCCCCCTTAACGGATGTGAAACTAGCCTGCGACCGGCTTCACCTCAGGTTTTGTTTCCTTCGCCTTGAGGAAGTTCACGATCTGATTACGCTTGCCGTACTCTTTCGTTTCCTCCTCAGTGACGATCACGCCGACCTCACGACCGATCAAGTCCGCAGTATCAAACCCTGTGGGCCTCACCGGAATCTCGGTGGCTTCCATCAACTGCTTCAGCCGGAACAGTGCGCTCTCTACGAGCGAGAGCGAAAACCACCAGTTCCTCTGCGTGGCAGCGACGGTCTGTGGTGCGAGGATTTCGGTCTTGATGACCATCTTCGCGTTTCCCGTTCGGCTCTTCTTCGTGGCATCGATCTCCAACAGCTTCACCACGTACACGCCGGCCGGAATTGGCTTTATGTCCTGCACCTTAGTTAAGTCGATTTGAAATTTCATTAGCTCTTCCTTCCATTAGTTAGTTGCGGGAAAATGCGGGGCTAGAAAATCCAGCACTTCCTGCGTTGGTTGTTGGTTAATTCCGTATGCTATCAGAGCCTTTTCGACTGCTGCCAGCACCGGAAGCTCGTATGGCATACCAGCGATTTGGGATTTGCAATCGACTTGGTTGCCGGAAGAGGTCTGTGCAATCCTCTGCACATCCCCCCGATATCCCTCAGCCTTCAGGAACCACACTTCGTTGAACCACCCACCCAACTGAGATGGGAGGGAACGACCGGAGATCGCTGGCATGATCTTCGTTTCACCAGTGTCTTTGTTCTCCATCATCCTGGTGTGTGCGGTCATGACGAAAACTGAATGACGAGAGATTTGGAGGATTTGTGGCAGGACTTGAGTGAGGGTGGTGACCAACACTCCGTAGTCATTTTCATTCGCGAGAATGCCAAGTCTACGGGAGATTTGGTTAATGGAGAAAACGTAGTCCATGCCACAGCTTTGAAAAGTGGTGAGGTTGTCAATGCCGAAGCCAGCATAAGCACCTGGGTCAGCAAGGTACTCATGGAAGTCGTGGTCAAACTCCTCGAAAGCCTCACCCTTCTTTTGCGGATTGATGAGGTATGAGGTAACGTCGAGACTGAATCCCGCGCTCTTCAATGTCTGCCAGCCGAGATCGAAGTCGAAGAGTTTGATTCCCTTTCCCGTCAGTTCCCGCAGTCTCTGTGAGAGGTAGCCGATGGTATAGGTTTTGCCTACGCCAAAGGGACCAATCAAGAGAATGCGAAGTGGAACGACGGGAGCTTCCATCGTGTTAAAGTTAAGTCGAGTCATTAACTAATGTCCTTTCGTTAGTTAGTTACGGTTAGTTGGTTGGTGTTGTACCAGACAGAAACATCTCAAAAAGCCGTTGCGCGCAGCCAAGAGAACATGCCACGCCAAAAGTAGTGTGTGGTTCACCTGCTCTGATGTCGTCATACACAGACTCGTTGCCCTCAAGCAAACCACAGTGAAACCAGCCCTCGGCAACTTTCCAGATGTACCAGTGGTTAGTTGCCTTACGGATTTGAGCGCAGCTTGGTGCATCGCATTTGTATGTAATTATTTTTCCCATGTTAGTTAGCTCCTTTTAGTTAGTTATGTTTACTTAACGAAAGAGTTAATGCTATGATAGCGTGTTCAAGTTCCCTAATCTTCTCTGCCATTTGAGCGTTCTCAATTCTTAGATTGAGCATTTGTTTTTCACGCTCTAGGTACTCTTCGTAATGCTGCGCGGCTTCAGTTTCCAGCTCGGTGACGCGCCGCCGCAATTCATTCTCAGCGTTAAGCATTATCACTCTAGGATCTACCATCTCATCACCAAGCCAAAGACATGCCATATATGTCCTATCGGTCGGCTTTCGCGCCCATTTCACACGGTCGGGCCGATAGATTGTTTTCGTGAGAAGCCAACCGACGGTTTCTCCTCTCCCCCTCATTCTACTAGCAGCAAAGAGGAGAAATTCTGCCAGCCGTTTATCCCCATGACGAACCCCCCTGGCCCAAAACGGGGCAGCTGGCATTTCGTTATCTGCCTATATGTGGATGTTGCGCAGACCGGCAAGCAATCCGAACGCATTCAACAGCCACAGGACAACGGCAATCACAACAACGATGTTGAGTATTCGCTTGATTGAGTCCGCCATCGGTATGTAGCTGTTCACCAGCCACAACAGAACACCCACCACAATCAGCACAACCACGAGCGATATCAAATCCATCTGCGCCTCCTTGAGCTATGTACTACAACGGGTGGCGCAGGGGAGCATAGGCTCCTGTCGGTATGAGATTGCGATCATACACTCTCGCACCATTTTGCTGTTCCAGTGATCTAACCGACACACCATGCCTGCGCCATAAACCTGTCAATCGTACTGCACAACTCACTCTCACATTGGAGAACCACGGTGATCAATCCGTGAAGCAGCATCCCTTTCCCCACCCTCTTGGGCTAACCGCTGTGGCAAGAAAGTCCAAGAGGGACGACTGACATTACTGATGGTGCGGGGAAGAAAAGCATACACTTTCCTTCTGTCAGTGGGCTACGATATAGGTGTAATTTGCTTGACAACAAATCACCTTCCATCTGGCACACAATGCCCGCACCATAAACCTGCCAACCGCGCTGTCCTTCCCCACATACATAAGGCCTCAGCACATCGACAGCAGCCCATGCCCACCCTCTTATGCAAGAAGCGAATGAGTCAAGCACAAAAGGGACGGCTGGCATTATTTAACTGCCGGAGAGCTGACCGTGACTTTTTGGCGTCACTTGTCTTACCATTGGCGAACCCGATACCTCTCTACTAGCAGCTCGGGTCAACACTGCTACGGCAGTCTATCTATTTGATCGTGGAGATGCTCGTGACAATCGCACACGACATGACAAGCGTCACGAGTATCAACCCAAGATAGCCAAGAACTTGACAGATTTCTACTGCGAACCCTGGTCCTCTCGTCTCTCTTGCCATGTCACACCTCCACTACTTACGTCCGAGTAGTGTGTCCAACCAGTCGATTGCTTTCCCGCAGGTAGGACACGCCTTATCCAATAGTGTTAGGTTGATT
>Ga0316630_10000549_pt1 | contig 12133 bp, 7 predicted proteins | sample OWC_May_M1_C1_D6_FD_207658 | JGI IMG/M metagenome (GOLD analysis project Ga0316630, IMG submission 207658) | Wetland soil microbial communities from Old Woman Creek delta, Ohio, United States - OWC_May_M1_C1_D6_A | ecosystem: Environmental > Terrestrial > Soil > Wetlands | place: USA: Ohio...
GAGAAGCAGAAATACCCCGACATGCGCCAGTACCCCGGCGGGCCGCCGGTGCCGCCCTACGACAACGCCGCCTGGACGCTTCCCCTCCAGATGGGCGTCCTCTGCGACGAGGTTGACGGGGCCTTCGAGGCCAAGCTCGAGAGGATCGACGCCGTCCCCTACCCCAAGGTGCCGGCCCAGGGCAAGAGCGATTATTTCCTCCTCGACGCGCGCGTCAACGCCTCTTACGCCATGGCCATCGCCCTGCTCAAGGACGGGGCCGAGGTCTGGCGGACGAAGGCCAAGGCGATGGTCAAGGGCCACGATCTCCAGCCCGGCTGCTTCATCGTCAAGAACACGGCCGCGGTGAAGAAGGCCCTCTCGGCCCTCGCCGAAAAGCTCAACCTGGCCGTCCTGGACGCCGATGACATCTCGGGTCTCGACAAGGCCCCGGTGAAATTCCCGCGCATCGGCCTGTTCCAGTCCTGGCGCGGCAATATGGACGAAGGCTGGACCCGCTATGTCTTCGACGACATGGGCATCCCCTATAAAACCCTTCATAACGCCGATATCAAGGGGACCAAAGAGAAGAAAGCGGAGCTCCGGGCTGACTTCGACGTCATCGTCTTCGCCGACGAGAACGCCAACACGATCAAGGGCACGCGGCCTGGAGCGACCCCCGGCGCCCCGGGAGGAGCGGAATCGCCCATGGCCCGGATGTTCCGCCAGAGCCCCACGCCTCCCGAATATGAAGGCGGCATCGGCCAGGAAGGTATTGACGCCCTCAAGGCCTTCGTCGAGAAAGGCGGCCGGCTCGTCGCCCTCAACGGCGCCTCGGAGTTCGCCATCAGCGAGTTCGGCGCCCCGGCCCGGAATGCCCTGACCGGCGTCGAGAGGACCAAGTTCTTCTGCCCGACCTCGATCCTCAGGATCCTGGTCGACAACGAGACGCCCCTCGGCTACGGCCTGCCCAAGGAGGCCGCGGCCATGTTCGTCAACAGCCTGGCCCTGGACACCTTCTCGCCGTCCTATGAGTGGGATCGCAAGGTCGTCGCCACGTACCCGGAAGACGAGATCCTGATGAGCGGCTGGCTGCTCGGCGAGGAATATCTGGCCCGGAAGGCCGCCGTCGTCGACACGAAGTGGAAGGACGGGCGGATCTTCCTCATCGGCATCCGCTGCCAGAGCCGGGCCCAATCCCACGGGACGTACAAGTTCCTGCTGAACGCCCTGCTCTACCCGGGGATGTAGGCCGGTCCGCTAGGCTTTCCGCGCCGCTGCCAGGAGGTGCCCGCTGAGCCCGGCCAGAGCAGGCTCGGCCTCGAGGCGGCGGGCGATGCGGAGGAGGCGGTCGCGCCCCGCCGGATCGTCCCAGAGGGCGTCGAAATCGCAGGCCAGCCAGCCGGGGCCCTCGATGCCCAGCACGCTCACGCCCTGGAAGCCCGCCTCCGCGACTTCTTGCCGCAGCTCATCGGGGTGATGGAAGAACGTGTCCATGAAGTACTCGGGCCGGCCGGTCGGGTTGCGATGCTGGCCGTCGGTGAGGTCCCCCTCGACGATCGCGGCGAAGGCCGCGTCCCGGAGATAGCCTTCGCGGACGCCGTCGAGCGCGGAGGCGAAACGCGAGATGCCGGCCGCCAGCAGGACGCCTCCGGGCCGGAGCACGCGCCGGGCTTCCCGGAGCGCGGCCAGACGGTCTTCGCGCCGGGTCAAGTGATAGAGCGGCCCGAAAAAGAGGACCGCGTCGGCCGCCCCGTCGGACCAGGGCAGCGAACGGGCATCTCCGACGACGGCTTCGACGAGGGGCGCCTCGGGCCGCGCCTCAGACCCCCTTCGGGCCTCTTCGATGTGGAGCGGAACGATATCGAGGAGGTGGACCCTATAGCCCCTCCCGGCCAGCCAGAACGCGTGGACGCCCGTTGCCCCGCCGATGTCGAAGACGACCGCCGGTGGGGGTGGAAGGAATCGCGTCAGGAGCTCCCGGACGCGCTCGAGCTCGAGCTGGCCGTTCGCCGTCCACAATCGCGCGTCTTCCAGGCCCAGGCCGTAATAGCTTTCGATATCAGACATCGTTCATCTCCTCGAATCCCTGCACGAATGCCTCAGGCCGCCAAACCGGCGACGGCTCCGGAAGCCCAGGCCCAGGCGAGGTTGTAGCCGCCCCGCCCGGCCTGGACGTCGAGGACCTCCCCGGCGAAATACACCCCCCGGCAAAGCTTCGAACCGAGGGTCGCCGGCTCGACCTCCCGGGAGTCCACGCCGCCCGAGGTGAATTCGGCCTCGTTCCAGCCGCGGGTGCCGTGGACGCGGAACTCCCTCGCTTTGAGCGTCGCGGCCAGCCGCCGGGCCGCCTCGGGCCGGTTCCCCCGGCCTTCGGCGCAGCCGGCCTCCGCCAGGAGCTGGGCCAAGAACAGGCCGAGCTTCTCCGGCAGGAAACCGGACCCCAGGTCCTTCGCCGCCCACCCGGCCTCCAGCCGGCGCAGGAACTCCCCGGCCATCTCGGCCTCGGACATGAACGGGGCGAAGTCGACGACGACCGAAGCGTCCTCCCGGCCCTCCCGGTTCAAGGCGACCGACAGGCTCTCGCTGACGTCGAGGACGGCCGACCCGGAGAGCCCGTACTGGGCGAACAACAGCTCGCCTTCCGCCGCTTGGACGGGCCGGCCGCCGAGGCGGCTCTCGATGCGGACCTTCATTTTTTGCCCTTGGAGGAAATGGCACATCGGGTCCCGGACGAGCAGGGGCACCGCGCTCGGCACGGGCGTCACGATCCGATGACCGAACGACGCCGCCAGCGCGTAGCACGAGCCGTTCGAGCCGAGGGCCGGATAGGACCGTCCCCCGCCCGCCAGGACGACCGACCGGGCCGCGACGCCGCGGCTTTCGGCCGCGGCGATCTCGAAGCCGGCCGCGCCCGTCCCGATCCCCACGACCTCGAACCCGGTCTCGATCCGGACGCCAAGTCTGTGCGCTTCGAGCTCCAGGACCTTCAGGACGGAGGCGGCCTGGTTCGTCACCGGATAGACGCGGCCGGTCTCGTCGGCGGCCAGGCGCAGGCCCAGGCCTGCGAAGAACGCCTTGATCTCCTTGAGGCCGAAACGGTCGAAGACCGCGGCGACGAGAGCGGGAGCGGTGGACGTGAAAGCCGCGGCCGAGAGGCCTTCGTTCAGGAGATTGCAGCGCCCTCCGCCCGTCGCCAGGAGCTTCTTCCCGGGCCGGGGCAGGCGCTCGACGGCGACGACGGAGGCTCCCCGCCGCGCCGCGCTGATCGCCGCGGCGAGGCCGGCCGCGCCGGCCCCCACGACGGCCACGCTGAAGCGGTCCTTCATGGGTCCCAGCATAGCTTTTCGGGGAGCCCCGGGTAAAGGGCGGCGCGAAAAAAAACCGGGCGACCCCTCAGGCCTCGAGGATCTGGCAGGCCCGGTCGATGTTGGAGACGTCCATGACGACCGAGACCATGTTCCCCTTGTGGGCCAGGGTCCCGTAGCAATATTCGATGTTGATGCCCTCGTCGCCGAGCTTCGTCGTCAGCTCGGCCAGCGCGCCCGGCCTGTTCTCGAGGTCGATCTTGAGGACGTCGCGGAGCTCGGTCGTGTAGTTGAGCTTGCCCAGGACCTTGACGGCCTTGTTGAGCTGCTGCACGACGAGCTTGGCGGTGTCGTGGAAGACCCCGATGGCGTCGATGTTGATCTCGTTCTCGGCCAGGAAGCTGCACAGATCCCCCAGCTGGGACGGCTTGTTCTCGAGGATGACGTAGATCTCGGTGATGCGTTCGACCATGCGTGACCCCTTATCCGGCCAGGATTTCATAGCCCCTTGGAGGGTATTATAAGCCCGAACAGGGCCCTAGTCAAAGATCTTGCCGGGGTTCATGATCCCGTTCGGGTCGAAGGCGCGCCGGATGCCGCGCATGATCTCGATCTGGCGCTCGTCGAGGACCAGGGACAGGTAGGGCTTCTTGACCAGCCCGATACCGTGCTCGCCCGAGATGACCCCGCCGCGGGCCCGGCAGTCCCGGAAGAGCTCCGTCCGGACGGGGTCGGCCTTGGGCCGCCATTCGCTCTCCGGGACCGGGATCATCCGGCCGGCCTCGTAGCGGGCCTTCATGATGTGGGTGTGGACGTTGCCGTCGGCGGCGTGGCCGAAGGTCGGCAGCCACATCCCGTACTTGGCCGCCACCTCGCGGACGAATCGGACGTGTCCGGCCACCTCGGCCCGGGGCACGGCGATGTCGAGGATCTCGACCGTTCCCGACTTGATGGCGTCGTAGATCTTCGAGCGGATGGCCAGGACCTCGTCCTGCTTGCTGGGGGTGTCCGCGATGAAGACGTCGATGGCGCCCTTCTCACAGCAGACCTCGGCGACGGCCTGGGACAGCCGGTCGATCTCCTCCTCGGACGGGGCGTCGAGGATGACGAGGAGGTGGGTCTTCCCCAGCTTGGTCGGCCACTTCTTGTGGATGTGCTCCTCGGTCAGCGTGATCGGCTCGATCTCCAGGAACTCGACCGCGAGCGGCACGATGCCCCTCTTCATGATGAGCGGGACGGTCTCGAGGGCGGGCTCCAGCGCCTCGAACGGGACGACCAGGGAGCGCATGATGCCGGGCCGGGCCTTGAGATGGAGGATGACCTTGGTGACGACGCCGAGCGTGCCCTCGGAGCCGATGACGAGGTGCATGAGGTTGTAGCCGGTGCTCGACTTCTCGAGCTTGCCGCCGAGCCGGAGGATGTCGCCGGCCGGGGTCACCAGCTCGAGGCCGCGGACGTAGTTGCGGATCGTGCCGTATTTGACGGCCCGGCTTCCGCCGGCGTTGGTGGCGACCAGGCCGCCCATCATGGCGCTCTCGTCGCCGGGGTGGGGCGGGAAATAGAGCCCGCCCTCCTCGACAGCCTTGGTGAAATCGGAGAGCCGCACGCCGGCCTCGGTCACGGCCATCTGGTTGTCGGCGTCGACCTCGAGGACCCGGTTCATCCGCTCGAGGGAGAGGACGATCCCGCCGCGGACCGGGACGCAGCCGCCGCAGAGGCCGGTGGCCCCGCCGCGAGGCGTCACAGGGATGCCGTGGACGTTGGCGAGGCGCAGGACGGCCGCGACCTCTTCCGTCGTCCCCGGCCGGACGACGAGGTCCGGGTCGTGGGCGATCTCCTTGAGCGAGAATTCGTCGTGCCCGTAGTCGGCGGCCCTCTCGGCGTCGGAAAAGACGTTCGCGGCCCCGACGGCGGCTTCGATGGCGGCCCTCACGGCCGGGGCGATTATCGAAGACATGGGAGAACCTCCTGCCGATCGATGGCCTTGGGGGTGAGGCGGCGCGTCCTCACCCGGCGACGAGCTCCTTGACGGCCCGGGCGATGTGCGCGGCGCTGATCCCGTACATCTCCAGGAGCTCGTCCGGCTTCCCCGAGCGGGGCAGATCACGGACGCAGAGGTGCTTCAGGACGGCCTTCCCGGCCAGGGCCGCGGCCACGGCTTCGCCGAGACCGCCGCCGGCGTAATGGTCCTCGACGACGACCGCCTTGCCGCCGGTCTCGGCGACCTCGCGGGCGATCGTCCCGGCGTCGAGCGGGGCGACCGAATAGGCGTCGACGACCCGGACGCCGAGGCCCGCTTTCGCGAGCTCGGCCCGGGCCTTGAGGGCCTCGTGGACCGTGATCCCCGCGGCGATGACCGTCGCCGCGTCGCCCTCCCCTTTCCCCAGGACCTTGGACCCCCCGATGGGAAAGGACTCATCGGCCGGATAGAGGACCGGCGTCGCCGGCCGGGTCGTCCGAATGTAGAACAGGCCCTTGTGCCCGGCGGCCGCGGCCACGGCGGCTTCCGCGGAGACGGCGTCGCTCGGATAGAGCACGACGCAGCCCGGGATGGGCCGGAACATGGCCAGGTCCTCGAGGCCCATTTGGGAGGGGCCGTCCTCGCCGATGCTGACGCCGACATGGGAGCCGCAGAGCTTGATATTGGAGAAGGAATAGGCGGCCATGCGGACCTGGTCGTGGGCCCGGGTCAGGAACGCCGCGAAGGTGGCCATGAACGGGATGTAGCCCTTGGCCGCCAGGCCGATGCCGACGCCGATCATGTTCTGTTCGGCGATGAACGCTTGGAAAGTGCGGCCGGGGAAGGCCTCGAAGAACTTGTCCGCATAGGTCGAGTTCTTGACGTCTCCGTCGATGGCCAGGACCGAGGGGTCGGCCTTGGCCAGGCTGAGGAGCGCGTTGCCGTAGGCCAGGCGGGTCGCCGTCTTGTCCTTGTAGGCCGTCCGGGCGAAGTCCCTGGCGACGGCGGTCTTCCTCTTTTGAAAGGGCTTGGGCTTGTGGACGAAGCGCTTGGCGTCGATCTCGGGGAGACACCCGAGCTCTTCGAGCGCCCGGGCCAGCTCGTCGGCCTTGAGCGGCTTGCCGTGCCAGCCGTTCTTGTCGGCGACAAAGCTCACGCCTTTGCCTTTGATCGTCCGGGCCAGGACGGCCGTCGGCTTGCCCGCTTTCCCGGCCCCGGCCAGGGCGGGCAGGATCTTGTCGATCTTGTGGCCGTCGACGACGGCGGCGTCCCAGCCGAAGGCCGCGAACTTGCGTTTCAGCGCTTGGAGGTCGTGCTGGTGCATGGTCGGATCGGACTGGCCGAGCCGGTTAACGTCGATGACCGCGATGAGATTATGTAGCTTCCATTGGGAGGCGAAGGCCGCGGCTTCCCAGACCTGGCCCTCGGCGCACTCGCCGTCCCCCAAGAGGACAAAGGTCCGGGCCGGCGATCTATCCAGCCGCTGGGCCAGGGCCATTCCCGCGCCGACCGACAGCCCCTGGCCGAGAGAACCGGTGGCCGCCTTGACCCACGGCATCCGGGGCGTCGGATGCCCCTCGAGGACGCTCGAGATCTTCCGGAGGTCGAGAAGGCTCTGGAGCGGGATGATGCCGGCCTCGGCGTAGACGGCCCAAAGGAGCGGAGCCGCGTGGCCCTTGGAAAGGACGAACTCATCGTTGGCGGGATCGTGCGGGTCCTTGATGTTCCAGCGCATCTCCCCGAAGAAGAGGCCAGCGGCGAGATCGGCCGCGGAGAGGCAGGTCGTCGGGTGGCCCGAGCCCGCCGCCGTGGTCATGCGCAGGGAATGGATGCGGAGACGGGTCGCGATCTTCCGGAGGTCGTCGATTCTGGCCATGGGATCGTACTCCTTGACGCTCGGGAAATCTCCTCGAGAGGGGCATAGTAGCACGAAAGCGAGGGACGGGCCAAGCTGACGCGCTGAGGGTCAACGGGTGAACGGGGTGTCGGGGAAGACGATCCGTTCGGGCTTGGGCCTCGCGGCATCGGCCAGGCGAAACAGGAATGTCCCGATGCCCGCGGCGCCCTGCATGTAGCCGGTTTGGGCGAAAAGGTAATCGGGCCGGGTCCGGTGCTCGGCCTGGACCCAGAACATCTTGAGGTCGACGATCGTGCTTTTGGCCAGGAGCCGGAGTGCGACCCGCTTTGAAAAGGCCAAGTAAGCCGGATCGCCGAGCGCCCGGTTGAGGTCCAGGAAGAACTCCCCTACCCCGGCCAGGCCGCAGCAGATCCCGGCGTTGTTCCAGAAGCCGGGTGTCTCTTCCTCCGGGAGGCCGCTCTTGAGGAGACCGTTGGCGGACCTGCGGACCCAATCGAGCCACGAATCGTCGCCAGTGACCTCCGAAAGAAGGTAGAACAACCGGGCCGTACCGACGGGACCGTGACACCAGCCGAGGTAATAGAGCCCCGTGTTGTCCGGCTCGTCGTGGAAGATCAAACAGCTGTCGCTTTCGGTGTTGGCCACCGCGAGCAGGTACTTCGCGCCGGCCAGGGCGGCCTCGAGGAATTCGGGCCGCTTCATTTCGCGGTAGAGAGCGGCCAGGAAGTAAGCGATGCCGGCCGTGCCGTGGGAGAAGTTGGGCATGAGCCGCGGGAACGACGGGTCCATGGCCCATTTGAGCCCGCCGCTCTCGGGCCGGCCGAGATCGACGAGGCGGCTCCCGGCTTTGGCCGCCAATTCGAGCCAGGTTCGGTCGCCGGTCTTGTGGTAGGCGTAGAGCAGGAAAAGCCCGGTCCCGGCGGCGCCGCTGATGATGTCCGTCGTCGGGCTCCACTCGATCCCGTTCCCGGAGGCTTTCGCGCCCGCCCGGATCCGGTCCAGGGCGTCGAGAAAGCCTTTGCGGTACTTGTCGTCTTGAGTCGCTTTGAAAGTCTCTTCAAGTGTGAAGGCGATCCCGGAAAGGCCTTCGTAGAGGCCAGCGCCTTGGACGCCGGCCATTTTCGCCAAGAGGAAGTCGGCCCCGCCCCGGGCCTGGTCGAGATAGGTCGGGGCGCCGGTCGAGGCGTATGCCTGCAGGTAGAACAGCACTACGCCGGGTACGCCGCTGTAGAGGTCGAGCGCGGCCGGCTGGGGCTCCGAGGGAATTGCCGGCCAGGACGTGCCGTCCGGGCCCTTGACCGCGCTCGCAGCGATCCAGGCCGCCGTCTGTCCGGCCATGACGCGATAGGGGTTCGGCGGCGGCGTCTTGCAGGAAGACAGTCTGGCGACGGTGCTCAGGATGACGAATGCGGCCAGGCACGACAGAACGGCTTTGTGGATAGGCTTCATGGGTCACTCCACCGACCTACTTCTTGGCGAAGCGGCGGGCTTCGACGTGCCCCGGGTCGAGGGCGAGGGCCCGGCCGAACTCGGCCGCGGCCTCGGCCTCCCGGCCAAGGCCCAGGAGACCCAGGCCGGCCAAGAAGTGGAGATTGGCCTGCCGGGACCGGGCCGACTGCCGCTCGCCGAATTTCTCGAAGAAATCCATGGACGGCGAGGCGGCCAAGGCATCGCGGGCCCCCTTGACCAATCCGTCCAACGCTCTGTCCGCTTCGTCCCGCCGGCCCAGGGCCCTCAGCGCCAACGCGCGGTAGTAAGCATGTTCCGATAGGCCCGTCCCGAAGGCGAGAGCTTTTTCGAAGCAGGACTTCGCCTCGGCCGTGTTCGCGAGAGCATCGTGCGCCTGCCCGATATGGAAGAAGATCTTCGGCGATCCCGGGCCGCTCGAGGGCGGGCCGACGTCGAGGTTCGCGGGATAGTCAAGGGCGCTCATGAAGGCCTCGAGGGCCCGCCGCGTGTCCTTCCCGGCCTGCCGGTCGCGGCCCGCGGCCAGGTTGGCCTCGACCCAGAGTCCATGGATCTCCCCTCCCCCTTCCCACACGTGGAAATGATGGGTCTTCAGGATCTCCCGGGCTCTGGCCGGACGGCCGGCGAACAGGAGTAGCGCGACTTCTCGAGCCAGCGCGTTATCGTTCGCGGAGACGACGGCGTGGTTCTTCTCGAGCAGGGCCAGGCGCTTCGCCGGGTCCGTCCCCGCAGCCTCGTACAAGAGGTCGAGCTCGTAGTAGAGCCGGGCGTCTTTCTTGTTCAGGACGACGGCCTTCTCCAAGGAGGCCGCGGCCGCGGGTAGGTCGTTTTTGATCCGGGCATAGGCCAGGCCGAGGTTCCTGTGGACGAGGGCCAAAGCTGGATCGAGCTCCCGGGCCCGCTCCCAGCATGAAACGGCCTGCTTCGGCTGAAGATCGAAAAGCAGGTTGCCGAGATAATAGGGCGCTCGGGCGTCGGCCGGATTCTCCTTCATCGCCCATTCGAGAATATCGATGAACTCGAGCGCGTACGGAAAGACCAGGTCCGGAGGGAGAGCCGCGGCCTGACGCAACGACACTTGGGCCGCGGCTGCGCGTCCCATCCGTTCCTGGACATAAGCGTGAAGATAGGCCGGCAAGGGATGCGGGACCGCATCCTTCCCGGCGACCCGCGGTTCCAGGATATCGGCGGCCTCCGGCCAAAGACCCGCGCTCGCGTAATCTAAGGCCAGCTCGAGCATGTTCGGGTCCGGGCCGGCGACCGTCCGGTCCGGCGAGCGCGGAGGTCGCTGGCTCGACACAGACTCCAGCGTCGCTTTCTCCATCAGGTATTCCTCCAGAAGGGCCCAGGCATCCAGGGGATCGAAAAGCATTCGGGTCACGGACGGCTTGACGGCCGCCTGCGGGACCCTGCCCAAACGCCTCAGGAGGGCGGTCTCCAGGTCTCTCGCTTTGGCCTCCGGCCCACTGGCGGAGGCCGCTCTTTGAGCGAATCGAAGGGCCCGTTCATACGAGCCCTGGATCGAAGCCATCTCGGCGAGGGCGTATAGAGAGACGCCCTCCATGGCCGGGTCCCAAGCCGCCCGCTGGAAGGCGTCCTCCGCCTCGGCGAGCTTGCCGAGCCGGCGTCGGGCCACGCCGAGGTAGTAGAAGGCCTCTCCATCTTTGGGCCGAGTGTAGTTCGCGGTCAGCCTGGCTACGGCCGTCTCGAGCCGCGCCTCGGCCTCGCGATACAGGCCGCGCTTCAGAAAGAGAAGCCCCAGGGCCGTGTTGGCCCGGACGTCGGACGGATCGCGCCGCAGCGCCTCTTCGTAATACGGATTGGGTTCAAGGGCCGGATTGTGGAACTGCTCAAGACGCTGTCCGGCGAGGTAGAGCTCCTCGATCGTGGGGATGTCCTTAGGGGCGTCCGGCGGCCTCACCGGCTTCGGCAGCGGCGGGTTCTTCTTGGGCCCCGGCGCGTAGCGCAAGATCTCCTTGCCTTTGGCGTCCGTAAGAGCGAGATCGAAGGTCTCGGCTCGAGCGCCGCTCCCGATCTCGACGGAAGTCCCATAAGGTGAGCCGGGGCCGATGTCGAAGGCGTCCTCGAAGAGGATCCTGTCCCCGGCCCTCAGGACGCATCGGACTCCCGTCATCACCGAGGTGGCGTAGAAGGCGATCCGGGCCCGTCCCCCCTCGACCTCGAGGTTGCAGGCGGCCTCGCGGTTGGCGTTCTTCAGGCCGCCCAAGCCGCGAATGGGATACCAGAACTGGCTGACCGACCGCTCCTCTCCAGGCTGGATCCAGCTGTAGTCGGGTTGGTTGTCCGACCAGGCCCCGATCATGAGCTCGAGATAGGGGCCGTCGTCGTCGGTCAGGATCTTCTCCCAGGTCTTGCCCTCGGAGCCCGTGCCCCAGGTCCAGAGCTTCTTGCCCGGCACGACGTTGTGGTCGCCGACGAAGACGACGCCGGCCATCCGGCCGTGGTCGTAGCCGCCGAGGAAGTCCTCTTCGGCGTTGAAGGCGAAGAAGGACGTCGGACGCAGGTGGTTCTTCCACCAGCTGACGTCGACGCCCTTCGTGTAGTCCTGGCCGTTGAAGACCTCGGTCGAGACGGGCCATCGGCTGAACTGGTTCTTGCCGTGGAACGTGGCGATCTCGGTCGACGGAGGGAACAGGACCTGGTAGTCCTCATTGGCGTGCACGGCGACGTTGGCGAAGGCCAGCATGGAATGCGCGAAGGGGGTCCGATTGAGAACCTTCGTCGTGACCTGGAGGACGCTCGATCCCGGCCGGAGGGTCAGCCCCACCAGCCATTTCATCCGGTGCCGGAGCTCGATCTCCCCGACCCAGATCGTGCTCCCGTCGGGGCCGGTCTCGATGGCGGAATCCACGGGCATGAAGGACGTCGCCCGGTGGTGGTGGGGGATGTTCCACTCGACCCCGCCCGAGATCCAGGCCCCGGTCATGCCGATGAGGGCCGGCTTGATGACGTGCTGACGGTAGACGAAGTCATAGCCGTTGGTCTTGTCCACGGCCTCGAAGATCCGGCCCCCGATCTCGGGCAGGACGCCGATGCGGACGTACTCGTTCTCGAGATACAGGATCCGATAGGTCTTATCGCGTTTGACGTCGGAGAGCTTGTCGAGCAACGGGTAGGGATAGACGGGGCCCTTGGCGCCTTGATAGGCCCGGCCGGAATAGAAGATCGGGTTCGGTTCGGGGGGACCGAGCTCATAGGTCGGGATGACGATCGTGTCCTCCCAGGCCTTGACCTGGGCGGCCGCGGGCGCGGCGCCGAGCGCGGCGAAGGCCGCCAGGACAGCGAGAACGACAGCTAAGGAAGAGCCGGACCTTGTCCGCATCGGCGACTCCTCTCGGCGCGCCCCGTCAGGGGGCTCTACAGGATCGGCCAGGCCTTCGGCAGGAAGACCTGCTCGTAGAGGGACATGGCGTAGCGGTCGGTCATGCCGGCGATGAAGTCCCCGGCCCGGACGATGACCGGGTCGCCCGCGGGATAGTCCTTGACGTACTCCAGCGGGCGGTCCATGACATAGGCGAAGAGGTCGCGGATGATCTTCTC
>Ga0316630_10000552_pt1 | contig 12110 bp, 10 predicted proteins | sample OWC_May_M1_C1_D6_FD_207658 | JGI IMG/M metagenome (GOLD analysis project Ga0316630, IMG submission 207658) | Wetland soil microbial communities from Old Woman Creek delta, Ohio, United States - OWC_May_M1_C1_D6_A | ecosystem: Environmental > Terrestrial > Soil > Wetlands | place: USA: Ohio...
ATGGTCAGGATTCCCCCGAGGATCAGGGTCTCTTCCACGTCCCGCACCGAGTCCCGGATCATGATGGAGGCATCCCGGACCATTTCGATGGTGGTGCCCGGGGGGAGTTCTTTCTGGACGGATTGAATCTCTTTTTTCACCGCTTCGACCACTCCCACGGTGTTCGCCCCGGATTGCTTGAGGATGTCCATCCCGATGGCCGGGATGCCGTTGACCACAGCCAGGGAGCGCTGTTCTTCGACCCCGTCCTGGACCTGCGCCACCTCGGCCAGGGGAATCGGCCGGCCGGCCCGGCGGGCGATGATCATGGTCTTGAATTGCTCCACCACATCGGGCTTTCCGGAGATACGCAAGGGATACTCCGTGCCCCCCCGGGTCAGCCGTCCCAGAGGGGTGTTCACGTTCTCCGACTGCAGCCCGCCGATAATCTCATCCACTCCCATGCCCAGGGCTTCCAGGCGAAGAGGATTCACGTTTACGTTTACCTCCCGCTTGGAAAGGCCGACCAGGTCGACCTTTCCCACCCCGGAGATGTTCTCAAAACGCTTCTTGACTTTTTTCTCCACCAGGGTGGTCAGGTCGCGGGGGGAGAGCCTCTCCGACCGCAGGGCCAGGGAAGCGATGGGGAAGGCGGCGAAATCCAGCTTCTGGATGATCGGCTCCTCGATGCCCTTGGGCAGGTCTCCCCGGATGGCGCTCACCTTGGCCCGAACCTCCTGGGCGGCATCGTTGACTCTCACTTCCAGGTGAAAGAGGATCACCACGGTTGAGACGCTCTCCCGGGAAGTGGACATCACATGCTTGACTCCGGAAATGGGGTTGACCGCTTCCTCGACCCGCTTGCTCACTTCCTTCTCCACAGTTTCGGGGGAGGACCCGGGATATTTCGTCACCACCGAGACCACCGGGATCTCCACATCGGGGAACATATCGATGGCCAGCCTCCGGTAGGAGAAAATCCCCAGGGTGACCAGGGCCAGCATCATGACGGTGGCAAAAATCGGCCTCTTGATGGATAGATTGGAAAGAAACATTCTACTTCTCCCCGTTGATCCGGGTTACGCTAACCTTGTCCCCTTCTTTCACGTTGAATCCTCCCCGGGTGATGACCTGGTCTCCCGCGGCGAGGCCGGATATGATTTCCACCTGGTCCCCCAGGATCGTTCCGGTCTGTACCGGCCTTCGCTTGGCCACATCTTGATTGACCGCAAAGACCTCGCCCTTCTTCCCCGCCACATCCCAGCTGAGAAGGGCGGCGCGGGGGATTTTCAGGACCCCGGTGCGTTTTCCGGTTAGGATCCGGCCTTGGACGAAAAGTCCCCCCTTCAGCTGATCCTCTCGATTTTCCACCTCGGCCACAACCTTGATGGAACGATCGGCCTCGTTCACCACCGGGTTGATGAACATCACTTTGCCGACGAAATTCCTCCCGGGAAAAGCATCGCTGGAGAAATGGAGAGGCTGTCCGATCCGGACGGACCCCATCTCGCTGGAGGGCGCGGTCGCGGTCAGCTCCAGAATCCGGGTGTCCACGATGCGGAACATGGGCTTAGCTCCCATCTCCCCCACGAAATCACCCACGTTCACATTCCGGAAGGAGACCATTCCGTCGAGGGGGGAGCGGATCAGGGATTTGGAAAGGCGGGTCTGGGCGTAGAGGACATCCTCCTCGGCCACTTTCAGCTGGGCCTTGGCGGCTTCGATCCGGGCCTTGGCGGCTTCCGTTTCCGTGCGGGCGTCATCGAAGGCCTGCTGGGTGATCAAACCCGTTTCCTTCAGTTTCTGGGCCCGCTCGAACTCCCGGTTGGCCCGGTTCTGGGAGACCTCGGCCTGGAGAATATTGGCCTTGGCCACCTCCACCGCAGCCCTGGCCTTTTGCAGGACCACGTCTGCCTCCCGGGTGTCCAGCTTGGCCAGAAGGTCGCCCCTTTTAACCCTGACCCACTCGGTTACAAAAACGTCGGTGACGATGCCGGTGTATTCCGACTTTACATCGGCCGCAAATTTATAGGATAAGGACCCGGTTACCTCGATGGTCCCGGTTACCTCTGAAGACTGGACCTTGGTCACCTCCACGGCTACGGGGGGACGTTCGGCGACCTTGGCTGCCTGCCTCTTGTCCTCGGCCTGGGAGTAACATCCACCGGCCACCATCCCCATAAAAATGAAAAGGGCGGTCCAACGGCAATTTCCGACTTTTCGTCTCACTTCCCTCTCCCTTTCTCCGCTGAGATCCCCTGAAAGATGAGCTTTAATACCCGGGCGAGTCCCTCGCGTCCTAACTCCAGCTCGATATGGCCCAGGTGGACTTCCATGGCCACATTGATCGCCCCAAGAATGGCCCAGGTCATATCCTCGGGGTTCCCCCTCCTGAACTCTCCCTTGCGGATTCCTTCCTGAATAAGCTCCCGGACGGCTTCCTGGAATTTCAGGTGGTAGGAATCAAAGTCAAAGAAGGGCGCTCCCTGGTGGGGCCCGTAATAGATCGAATACATCACCCGCGCCAGTTTGACATTTTCCATAAAGAGGATATAAGTCCGGTCGCAAAGGCGCAGAAGTTTCTGGGTCGCGCTTCCCTGATCCCCCGCCGAGGCGGCGATCAGTTCGTCCAGCCTGGCAAAGGCCTGCCGCATGAGTTCCAGGTATATCCCTTCCTTGTTTCGAAAGTAGTAATACAAAACCGGCTTCGTCACCCCGGCCGCTCCGACGATCTCCCGGACAGTAGTCGCCGCGTATCCCCTTTGGGTAAAGAGGTCGGTGGCCGCGGCCAGCAGGCGCTGCCGGGCAGACCCGTTTTCGGGCTCCGCCCGGTTTTGCCTTCCCGCTCTTCCTTGATCCCTTCTCATGGTCTTTTCTCGATCCTCTAGATAAATCAATCCCCCTCACCAGCGGCCATCCCGAACCCGGAACCGGCGGCGGAGTAAGCGGGGAATGGAATTCTGAGAAATTTTATTTACCTACCGGTAAGTATAATAAAGGAAAGGCATTGGGGTCAAGGAGGAAAAATTCCTTTTTTCCCCGGCCTGTTGAATATTCTCTTATTCGAAGGCCATAATCTTAGCCTTGGAAGGACCTACGCAGAAAGAAGGGATACGAAAGGCCAATGCCTACCAATTTTGAAGTTTTCATAACGAAATCCCCGATCAACTCGGGATAATCTAAAATCCGAGAGCAAATATCAACGCTTTGCGCAAATCCGCCAGTTTCTGCGGCGGCAACGCAGCAATCAGGGGCCCGATTTTGCTTTTCGATACTGTCTGAATGTGATCGAGATTTACGGCGCAATCCCTCGGCATCCCGTCGTCTCTCGTCAACACAACCTCCGTGGGGATCCCCCGGATCGTGGTGGTAATCGGAGCCACCGTTACCTCTCCTAGAAACTCCAGGGCCGAATCCCGAGTTAAGATCACCACCGGACGCTTCTTATCGGGTTGGGAGAACCGATACCAGTGGACCTCTCCCCTTTTCATGTTTCGCCCCAGACCTGTTCGGTTTCCCAGTCGCTGAACTCTCCGGCCTTGACAGGTTTCCTTCGGTATCCTTCCCGGTGCTTTCGTTCCAGTTCCTGAATCTGACTTTTTCTGATGGCAGCCCGGAGGGCATCCCGGGTGAAGGAAGAGCGAGTGGTTTTCAACTCCTTGACCACCTTGTCCACGGTCGCCAGGAGGTCCTCATCCAGGGTCATTTGCACCGTCCTCATGATTCTTCACTCCATACTTCAATAGTTATAATAATAGCTATAATAACCCACATGGAATGGATTTTCAAGAAATTTTTCAGGAAGACAATTCCGATTCGATCCCGCCATCCTAAGGATTCATGATTCGTAGGTCTGCTTTTTCACAGGCCCCTTTCCCCCAACATCCCCATAAAAAACAATCAACTCGCCCCCATCGCCGGACCGAGGACCTGGGTGAGGGACTTGGCCAGATGGTCGATCATGGATTCATCGGGGAGGGTAAGAGTCATACGCAGTCGCCCTTTTTCATCTCTCTCCAGGCATTGGGTTAGGTTCTGCTTGATCCTTGCGGTGATCTGCAGGGTCTTTTCGGTTTCCTGTAATGGGGGAAGGACATCACCGACGAAGGCGAAGGCTGCCTCCAGAAGCCGTCCCCCCGCCTCGGCCATCTTTTCTTTTCGCTGCAAAAGCGCGGCTTCTCTTTCCACCTCCGCTTTTTTGCTCTCATCCGGGGGCGCCTCCGGCTTGGCCCCCAAAAGGACTTCCAGGCGTCTTTTCAACTCCTCCATCCCGCCCGCAAAGCTGACGGTCTTGACCGAAGCATCCGGGTCCAGGGCGGCCAGGGCCAAATCATTTTTGGCTGAAAGGGTGGTCAGCAGCTTTTCTTCCAGCGTGTCCTGGGTGACCAGGAGAAAAGCCTGTACGGGCCTCTTCTGCCCCATGCGGTGGACGCGGGAGATTCTCTGCTCCAGGACCGCCGGGTTCCATGGGAGGTCTACATTGATCACCGTATTAGCCGCCTGGAGGTTGATGCCGGTGGCTCCCGCATTGGTGGAGAGAAACAGGTTACAGCCATTCTCCCTCTGAAACTGGGAGATCAATCCCGGCCGGCTTTTCTGCGGGACCGAGCCGTCCAGGCGCACGTATTGTAGCTTGCGGCTCATCAGCAGGGGCTCGATCAAGTTGAGCATGGTCGTCCATTCCGAGAAAAGGACAATCTTACGGTCCTCTTCGGTCGTTAATTGATCGATCAGGTTCTCCAATTCGGGGAGTTTGCTGGAGTAGCCCGGCGCCATCTTATCGACCAAAAAGGTGCTGTTGGCCGCCATCCGGCAGAGCAACAGGGCCTTCTGGAGCCGAAGTAGGTCCATTTCAGTCACGTACCTCTTGGCGAGAATGGCTCGGATGATCCGCATTTGGCCGTCGTGGAGTTCCATCTGTTCCCCCGTCGGAGGGATTCTCCGGATCTCTGTCGTCCTTGGGGGCAATTCGGCCATGACCCCCTTCCTTGTCCGGCGGAGTAAGACGGGCCGTAATTTCGCCCGCAGCACGTCCAGATTTTTGTAGCCCTGCACCTTACCTCTATCATCCGTAATTCTGTGCCGGTGAAAAAAGCGAAAGGCCGGACCCAGCCGCCGGTCGTCGATAAACTCGACCACCGAGTAAAGCTCATCCAGGCGATTTTCCAGGGGAGTCCCGGTAAGGGCCAGGGCAAAGGGGGACCTTAGCGCCTTGAGCACCCGGCTGGTCTTGGCCTCCCAGTTTTTAATCCGCTGTCCCTCATCGAGAATGATGAGGTCCCAGGGGACCCGTTCAATGGGCAAGAGATCGCGGAGAACCTGTTCGTAGTTGCACAGAGTGAAGAAACAGGAATTCTCATACTGGGCCGCCCTTTGCGCCGCCGACCCGAGAATAAGGTGGCAGGATCGCTCGGAAAAGCGCAGGATCTCCTGGCGCCAGTTAAATTTGACCGAGGCCGGGCAGATGACCAGGACCTTGGTGATCCCCGCTTCCCGGGAGAGCATTTCCGCCACACCGATGCCCTGGATCGTTTTGCCGAGCCCCATGTCGTCGGCCAGGACGGCCCTCCCGGCCCCCACGGCAAAGGCAATGCCGTCAAGCTGATAGGGAAGCAGTTCGCCCTTGAGAAGGGTCTTGCGCAGGGGATGTTTTTTGGGATCCTTGCGGATTTCGGCAATCTTGTCCCGGATCCTCTCCCGGTAAAGGCCGCGGCGGATGAATTCTTCCGCATCCGGATAGACGGTCACTTCCTGCCCTTGGCGTTCAATCTCTTTGATCTTTCCCAAGAGAGTTCTTAGGTCGGCAATCGGCCGGTTGATGAAAGGGCGGAGGACTTTCAAAATGGGCGGGTCCAGATCCCGAGGGACCAAGAGGCGCAATTCCATCTCCTCCCCATAAAGCACGTGGACGGCGATATGATCGGGCTGGTAGGGGGTGTTCTTCTCTATTGAGCTGAATTTTTTCTTGACCCCTTCCATGACGAAAAGAATATGTTTGCAGGTTCCCAGGGTATTTTTGCGGAAATCCGGGCACGAACAATAGGAGTCTCCTCTCTTCCAGCCCCGCAGTGCGACCCGGTAGGTCCTTCCGGAATTGTTATTGGTCACGGTATAGTCGGTCCATAACTCTTTCGGGTTCATGGGCTTGTATTTCATTTTTTCCGTTCTTGCCCGCTCCGCCCTCTCTTCGATGGCTTGCCCGACGAGCTCTTCATCGGTCAGCGTCTCGAAAGGCTGCCTTTCCGGGGGAGGAGCCGAAAGCCCCAAAGACAATTTTTCTTCAAGAATCAAAGAGAATGCCGCTCCCGAATGCTCGCAGGCCTGAGGACATTGACTGCACGAAATTCGGAGCCCCTTGCGGCTTTGGGGGTCCAAGGACACGGTGACAAGCGCTTCCCCCAAATCGATCCGCAATGAATGATCTTCCCATTTGACCTGCTCCGAAATATCCAGGTCATATCTTCCGCCTTTCTTGATTAGGCTCTCGCCTTCGTGCCCGAGAAGCTTGCATGCCTCCCTGTAAGTCAGATGGGCCAGCCTGTCTTTTAAGGTGAACATCGTTGGCTCCTTTGGTCTTTGAAGAACGGCAGTGAGGATTTTATCAGAGATGGCGGTTCAAGGGAAGGAGTATGCATCCCCCCGTTCATTGCATCGGCGGGAGAAGGGGAAATCTCTGCCCGGATGCCTTTAAGATATTCCAGAGAAAGAGAAAAGAAGAGGGAGCTGGGGCAACCGGCCGGTTGCCCCTACTCAGACAGAAGGGATAAGAAATCTTTGGTTGCAAGTTTGCCGGTTGGGATCTTTCGGAAATCTTTCGTCAATTACCCAAGGGATGGACGCCATCTACTTTCACCCCGGCTTCAGCGAGAATGCCCAGGGCTTCTTCTTTTTTCTCCCAAGGGATGCGCATGCAGACCCCGCAGTCGGAGCTGAGGTGGCGGGGGACGGGAATCAGCTTGTGGGAAATCCCCTTTTGCTTGATCAGCTTTTCCGCCCGAAGGGCGAAATGGATGGAAGGAAAGAGAATGACACCCTGGGGCATGCTCAAGCCTCCCTCCGCGCGATACGACCTACCGCCCGAAGGGCTTCGTCGACTTCTTCTTCCCTGCTGAAGTAACTCAGGCCAAACCGCACGGTTCCTTGGGGGAAGGTTCCCAGGGTACGGTGGGCAGCGGGGGCGCAATGAAGCCCAAGCCGGCATAGAATTCCGTATTCTTCATCCAGCCTCAGGCCCACCTCGGAAGGCGCCACATCCTGGATGCTGAACGAAACCGTGGCCAGTTGCTTCTCCGCCGTTCCGGGCCCGTACACCGTCACTCCTCCAATCTCACCAAGTCCCCGAAGGAGCCTTTCGGTGAGTCGTTTTTCATGATGGCGTATCTTCTCAATCCCGACCTTTATTACGAATTCCAGCCCGGCCAGAAGTCCGGCCAGCCCGACGGTATTCGGAGTCCCGCTCTCGCACAGGTCGGGCAGGAAATCCGGGTGTTCTTCCTGCTCGGAACGGCTCCCCGTTCCCCCCCTCTTCACCGGGACCAGTTCCTTCTCATCCACTCTTTCGCCGAGGACCAGCCCCCCCGTCCCCTGGGGCCCAAAGAGGGCCTTGTGGCCGGTGAATGCCAGGAGGTCGATCTTCTCCCGCTCCATATCGATGGGAACGGCTCCAGCGGACTGGGCCGCATCCACAAAAAAGAGAACGCCTTGACGGCGGCAGACCTCTCCGATCTCAGCCAGGGGCTGGATAGTTCCCACCACGTTGGAGGCGTGATTCAGGACGACCATCCGGGTATTCTGCCGGATTGCCTTTTTCACCCCGGATGGATCTAAAAACCCTTCCTGGGAGCAAGGGAGAATAGAGACCGCCAGTCCTTCCTTCATCAAAGCCCTCAGAGGACGCATGACGGAATTGTGTTCCATGGACGAGGTGATCAAATGGTCCCCGTGCCGGAGCAGCCCTTTTAACCCCTGGTTGATCCCCTCGGTGGCGTTCAATCCGAAGACCACCCGGGAAGAGTCTTTTCCCCCGAAAAGCTGGGAAATTCTCTCCCGTGCCCCAAAGACAATCCGCCCGGCCTCGACGGCCAGCCGGTGCCCGGATCGCCCCGGGCTGGCCCCGATCTCTCTTGAAAAATGGACCATGGCTTTAGTCACTTCTTCCGGCTTCGGAAAAGAAGTTGCGGCATTATCGAAATAAATAATCTTCTCTTTCATGGAATAAACCTAGCCCGGCCAAGCCGGAACCAAACAGGACAGCAGGTTGATTTCGAGTGGGCTGGTTTGGACAGAAAAATCGAAGGAAAAAGGAGAAACGGGTGGATTTCAGAGGAAGGATCGTCCAAGACTCACGGAGAATACCTCCATCCCATCATCCTTCGATTCTGCGCGAGACCTAACCTAGGCCCCTTCGGGCTTCCGTGAAGCCCTCATCGAGTTGAAAGGGGGGTCTGGAGCTTCCCCATGGTCTCACCTCCTTCCACGATTGATGTCGATCATTCTATAACCCCGCTCTCTCCTTTGTAAATGGGTATTTTCATCCATTTTCCCCTGTCTTGGAACAGAGGGGCGGCTCGGGGGGGTTCAATCGAGATTGCCACCTTGGGGGCGCTTCCTGAGTCCCGGCAGGAGGGGAAGGAACAGTAAGAACAACGAGGCCAGGATCAACAATAAGGAAATGGGGCGGGAGAAGAAAATAGAAAAGTCGCCGTTGGACATGATGAGTGACTGGCGCAAGGCGTTTTCCAGAAGCGGACTGAGCACGAATGCCAGAATCAAAGGCGCCCCTTCATAGGCGAACTTCTTCATCAGGTATCCTACGACCCCAAAGAGGATCATGATGACCACCTCGTAAATATTGTTGTTGACGCTGTACACCCCGATCAAGCAGAAAAGAAGGATCAGGGGAAAGAGAATGGGGTAGGGAATCTTTAGAATTTTAACCCATATGCCGATCAAAGGAACGTTCAGGACCAGCAACATGACGTTGCCCACGTACATGCTCCCCAAAACCCCCCAGAAAAGGGTGGGATGGTCCTTGATCAGCAGGGGCCCGACTTTGATATTGTGGATGAGAAGGGCCCCCAGAAGGATGGCCATGACCACATTGGCCGGAATACCCAAAGTCAAGAGAGGTATGAACGCTCCCTGGCTGGCGGCGTTATTGGCGGCTTCCGGAGCGGCCACTCCTTCGATGGCCCCGGAGCCAAACCTTTCCGGGTGCTTGGAGAACTTCTTCTCCACCGCGTAAGAGGCAAAAGAGGCGATCACCGCCCCTCCTCCCGGGAGGATCCCCAGGAAAAACCCAACGAAAGTGCCCCGCATAATGGAAAAAATGGAATCTTTCCAATCCCGCAGCGTGGGCAGCAGGTTGGAAAGACTGGCCTGATAGATTTCCTGCTTGGAAGCCTCCTCGATGTTGAGTAGGACCTCGGAAATCCCGAACAAGCCCATGATTACGGGGATTAACCCGATCCCATCCATGAGCGTATAGCTCCGGTAGGTAAATCGTTCGATGCCCGAGATCGTATCCGTTCCCACCGTTCCCAGAAAAATTCCCACGCAGGCCATCATGAGCGCCTTGACCATGGAGCCGCTGGCCAGGTAGGTTAACACGGTGAGGCCGAGAAACATGAGAGCGAAGTACTCCGGCGGGCCGAACTCCAGGGCAAATCGGGCCAGCGGGGGGGCGATCATCATGATCAGGACCGTGGCCAGCGTGCCGGCGATGAAGGACCCGAAAGCCGAAATTCCCAGGGCGGGCCCGGCGCGGCCCTGCCGGGCCATCTGATACCCGTCCAGACAGGTCACCACCGAGGCCGCTTCCCCGGGTATATTCACCAGAATGGATGTGATGGATCCGCCGTACATGGCGCCGTAGTAGATCCCGCCCAGCATGATGATCGCCGAAACCGGGCTGATGTGGAAGGTCGAGGGCAGCAGAAGGGAGATCGTGGCCACGGGGCCCAGCCCGGGAAGCACCCCGACCAGCGTTCCGATTACACACCCGATAAAACAGAAGAGCAGGTTGTCGGGCTGAAAGATGACCGAAAAGGCCAGTTGCAGGTTGGAAAAAAAGTCCATGCCTAAAATCCCAATATTCCCCCGGGAAGCTGCGTGCGCAGCCAAAGCTCAAAAACGGCGTAGCAGAAAAGGGAAGCGATCGCGCTCCCGGCGATCGCCCAGGACCACCTCTGCGGCTCCATGCCGAAGCGGAAAAGGAAGAGCAGAAGAAGGAAAGTGGCGAGCAGAAAGCCCAGGGTCTCCAAGGCCAGGGCATAGGCGAGAAGGGAAAAGAGGACCCACAATAATTTTTTCCATCGCTTAGAGGCAGCCCAGGGGCTTTTCCCATCGGCGGAGCTGCCCGCCTGGGCCTGCACCAAGGAAATGGTGGACAGCCCTGCCAGGATGACCCCGACCAGCAGAGGGAGAAACCCCGGGCCGGGTTCGCGCAACGATCCCCGAGGAAGACGAAGGGATTCGATGCAGATCAAGACGGCAAACCCCAGCCATACCAGGCTGCTGGTCCGCTCCGGCTTCATCATGGGATCCTTTTCCCTGCCCTTTTTCCCGCCGGAAGGCCGGCTATTTTACGGCCACGCCCAACTCTTTGGCCACTTTCATATAAATTTCTTGCGCCGCCCGGTACCTTGTTTGGGCGTCTTCCATATTCCGAAATTCAGCCCACTGCTCCACTTTCCTTAGGCTGACCTTGATTTCATTCCCGTACTTTTCAAAGGCCCTCTTCTGCCCTGCCATGAAAACGTCCACCACGCTCTTCGGGGTTCCCTTGGGGAAGCAGAAGGAGTACGGACTGTCGAGAACAATGGGATACCCGAATTCCTTGAAGGTGGCCACATCCGTGAGCCCCTCCAGCCTTTTTTCTTCGGCCACCGCCAGAATGCGCACCGTTCCGGCTTCGAGGTGTCCGGAGGCCCCGGAGACCATGGAGGCGTGGGCATGTCCGCCCAGGAGGGCGGTCAGCGCCTCCCCGGAGGATTTAAATGGAACATTCACCAGTTTGATCCCGGCGTATTTGTTCAGAAGCTCAAGAATAAAATCGACGGCGGTCAGCTTGCCGAAGGTGCTCACGTTGAATTTGCCCGGATTCTTTTTGGCTTCTTCGACGAACTCCTTGAGCGTTGGCCAGCGGGCATCTTTTTTCACCACCAGCCACAGTGGAATCTTGGAATACGTTCCCATGATGATGAAGTCTTCCAGTTTATAATCCATCTCTTTCACGATGGGAGAAATGACGATGGGGCTCACGCTGCCCACCAGCACGGTGTAGCCGTCCGGTTTGGCCTTGGCCACAAAAGCCGCCCCCAAAGACCCGCCCCCGCCCGGCTTGTACACGCTGACCATGGGCTGGCCCAAAAATTCCGCCATCCGGTCGGCCATGATCTTGCTGCCCAGGTCCGCGCCGGAAGCCGGAGCATAGGGAACGATCATGTTGATCGGCTTGGTGGGGTACTTCTCCGCTGCCGGGGTTGAAGTGCCAATCGTAACCCCAAGAAGAATTACCAAAGAAATCCAGATGAAGCGGGGGCTGCCCTTTGTCCGTCCATAACTCTGCGACCTTTCACCCATGGCCATACCTCCTTGATTCTTCGTTTCTTCTTCACTTCGCAGGTTTAAAAAGAATTGATCGGATGGATTATGGGAACAAAGGGAGCCCGTGTCAAGGAAAAAGAATTGCCAGAGGGGGAATTTGATGATATTCGGTTGAAAGGATTTTGAATCGAAAAGGAGGCGTTATGGGCAAAGGGCAATTCGACCGAAAGGCCATCTGTGAACGGTATGAAAAACTTTACACCGGTGCGGTGGCCGATATTCTTGATGAAAAAGGATTCCGGAATCAGGTTCTGGGAAAGGAGCTGCGGCCGATTATGCCGCAGAAGCGGGCAGCCGGATTTGCCTTCCCGGCCCTGGGGACAAACACGGATGACCTGACCTACGATTGCCGTCCCGAAATCCTGAAATTTCTGGAGGCCATACCCCCGGATTCCATGATCGCCCTGAACCCGGGGAGAGAAAAGACCTGCGCCCATTGGGGGGAATTCATGAGCCTCACGGCCAGGAACAAAGGCTGCCGGGGAATAGTCGTGGACGGGGGTGTGCGGGATACGGAATGGATC
>Ga0316630_10000553_pt1 | contig 12105 bp, 11 predicted proteins | sample OWC_May_M1_C1_D6_FD_207658 | JGI IMG/M metagenome (GOLD analysis project Ga0316630, IMG submission 207658) | Wetland soil microbial communities from Old Woman Creek delta, Ohio, United States - OWC_May_M1_C1_D6_A | ecosystem: Environmental > Terrestrial > Soil > Wetlands | place: USA: Ohio...
CGTGCTGTTCCCCCTGATGTTCGTCATCGCTGCGAGGCGCGTCCTCGCGCGCCGGCCGCTCGTGCGCCGGCCCCTCAGGATACCCCTCGACGACCGCCGCCGCGGGCTGCGGCTCGCGGCCGCCCTTGCCACGGGCGCGGCCCTGGTCGCGCTCGGTCTCGCCTGCGGGCATGTCGCCACCGATGTCACGGAGGCGCAGTCCGCCCTCGACTCGGCACTCGCGGACGGCTCGCTCGCGCGCATGGACGCGGCCGAGAGGGCCGCCCTCGAGTCGCGCGCGGACGCGCCCGACGGCTCGCCCCTGGTCGCCCTCGCGGTCGCGCTCGGCCACCTGCCCGTGCTCTGGGGCATCGCGGCCGCGGTCGCGGTCTTCTACCTGCCCGCCCTGCGCGCGCCCCGCGCCCGCCGCGACGAGATCGTGGCCATCGAGGACAGGCTGCCGGACGCGCTTTTCCACCTGGGCAGCCGCATCGCCGACGGCGCGCCGCTCGAGCGCGCGCTGCGCGGCGCGGCCGACGGCATGGACGGCGAGCCGGTCGCCGGAGTGCTGCGCCGCGTGCTCGTACACCTCACGCTCAAGAGGGCGTCCTCCACGGAGGCCCTCTTCGGGAGGGAGGGGGCCCTCGCCGGGTTCCCTTCTGACTGCGTGTCCGCCTCACTCAGGACTGTCGTCGAGATGGTCCGGAAGGACGTGTCCGGTGCGGGGCGGGCGATCGTGGGTACCGCCAACCACCTGCGCGACCTCAGGAGGGTCGACCGCGACATGGCCTCACGGCTCCGCCCCGTGACGGACATGATGCAGTCGACCGCGACCGTCTTCGCACCGGTCATCCTGGGCGTCACGTCCGCCCTCTACCTGGTCATCGCCCGGCTGGCCCCCACCCTCCCGTCTTCCGGCGCGGTCGCGGCCGCGCCCGTCCCCGCGGCCACGTTCGCGCTCGTCCTGGGCGTGTTCGTGCTCGCCCTCGCGGCCGCGACGATGCACTTCTGCGCCCGCCTCACGCACGGCGACGACGCGGTCGAGGCGCGGTACCGCGTGGCGAGGGCGCTGCCGATGGCGGCCGCGGTCTACACGGTCGCGACCGTTGTGGGGCAGGCGGTGGTCGCGTGACGGGATGGTTCGAGTACAGGCCGACCTGGGCGGAGCGGCGGCAGATATTTATGTCGCGAAGGCCAAACGGGCCGCGAAGGGGAGACGAATGGACCGGGTCTACAAGTTCATCACGCTCGTGGGCACGTCCGAGAAGGGCCACACCGAGGCCATAGAGAACGCCATCAAGCGGGCCAGCAAGACCCTGAAGGGCCTGTCCTGGTTCGAGGTCATCGAGCACCGCGGGGCGATCAAGCCCAACGGCAAGCTCGAGCACCAGGTGACGCTCAGGGTGGCCTTCGAGGTCATGGACGTCCACCCCTGAGGTGGACTGCGCCCATCGCCGTGCCATGAGGATCCCAGCTCACACCCCCCAGCGCCAGCCAGGTCAGGCTGGGCGGGCCCGGGACCCCTCCTGGCAGGGGTGGCAGCAGACCGCCCTCTGCCATGATTAATTCGCCCCATCGGCGATGGTTCTCAAACCCACCTCAAATACCACGCGCGCCGTCAATAAGGACGGTGAGACACATGCGCGGACACGCGTGCACCTTGAGGAACAGGGCAGGATTGAGGAACGACGAGCGCGCCTCGGTGGAGGGCATGCCGCTTTACATGCTCATCATGGTCGTGGTGGTGGTCATCTCCATCGGGATCCTGACGGGCATCATGGGCGGGTTCAAGGGCCAGACGCTCGCGGCGGTCGAGGCCGAGCCCGGCACGGTCAAGCTGCCCGGCGGGGCCGGCGACGTGGCGTTCAGCGTCACCGTGAAGGACTCCGAGGGCAGGGCCATCGAGGGCGCGACCGTGCTCGTGGAGGGCGCGGGCGTCTCGACCGCGGCCAAGACCGACAGGGCCGGCCAGGCGTCCTTCGCGGTCCAGGTGGACCTGGGCGCGGCCGCCGTGGGCGAGCTCGACATCAGGGTCACGCACCACGGCACGTTCGGCGAGCAGACCCGCGGGACGTCGGTCCTGCTGGTCGCCCAGTAGGGGGGCCGCGCCTTGCGGCGCCCCCTGCTCGTCCGCGACCGCGCGGCCGTCGTGGACATGCCCTACCGGCTGCTGCTGAGCGTCGTGCTCATGGCCCTCGCGGCCGCCACGCTCCTCCCCGCGCTGCGCTCCTACCAGGCAACGGAGCTGGAGGGGCGCATCCGCGTGACGGTGGCAGAGGTCGCCTCCGCGGCCAGGGCGGTGCTGAACCATCCCGGTAGCTCGCGGACGGTCGCGGTCGACCTCGGGGGCGGCTGGGGCGTGAGGCTCGAGCGCCTGACCATCGGCGCCCCGCTGGGCTCGGAGGCCGCGAGCATGGCCGTCATCGCCTGGAGCCATACGGCCGGTGGCTCGGGCCGCACGGCCGTGACCTCGACGGGAGGGCCCGTGCCGATGTGCGGCGAGGACGGCGGCCAGCTCGTGCTGGCAGATGGACGGGCGCTCCTGGTCCTTGAGGCCAGGGCCGCGCCTGACGGTTCGTCCTTCGACAGCTACGTGGAGGTCTCCCTCGCATAGGGGGGTGGTACCATGCTCGAGTGGACGATCTCGAAGGTCGCGACGACCCTCGTCGTGCTCACCATCGCGCTCTCTGTGCTGGGCCTGTTCGGCATGGAGGCCGCATCGATGCGCACCATGGAGCTCGGGAGGCTCGCGGACGCGGTCGCGGACCTGGTGGGGGATCTCGACACGCTTCCGTGCGAGGCCTCGTGCACGGTCGACTGGACCTGCGCGACCGAGTCGTTCGGACTGCCCCGCGCCTTCCACGGTGACGCCTACACGGTCGAGTTCACGGCCGAGAGGCCCTACGTGGTGTGGCGGGGCGAGCGCGTGGCCGGGCACCCATTCACCTCGCGCTTGGGTCTCGTCGGTGGCGATGGCGCGCCAGTGCCCCTGCTCGAGGTCGCCTCGACCACCGGCTTCGTCGTGTCCTCGACCTCCGAGTGGCAGCCCTGGGGGCTGGACCATCCCGTCCAGGTGCGCCCCCTCGGATAGGGCCCCGCGGGCATCCTCTCTCCCATCCGCGATACGCAGGGCGAGCGGTTTTTAACCCCATCCCCACATCGAGCGCGCATGGACCCGGGCCAGAGCGCTCCCGCGCCGGTGCCGCCCCGGCAGCCGCCGACGCCGCACCCCCAGAGGCTGTCGGGGCCGGCCTTCGCCCACGACGCCAGGGGACCATCCCCGCCGCAGCCCGCACCGGCCTGGTCCTCGCCGGTCCATCCATACCCGGCCCAGCCCTACACGGTCGCTCCCCCGCCCCCCGTGGGCGAGCCGATAAAGGCCGAGCCGTGGGGCACCGAGGACCCATCGCTGTGGTGCGCGCGACAGGCGCGGTTCCACTCGCTCTGGGGCATGCTCGCCATCTCGATGTTCCTCCTGACGTTCGGCCTGGGATGCTATGGCATCATCACCGCGTACCTCTACGAGGGCGAGGAGGGGGGCAGCAAGGCCTACGGCGCGTTCGCGATGATAATCCTCTCCCCCATCATCCTCACCATCGTGGGCGCCGTGGCGGCCTACCAGCTGTTCCGCACGGGCAGGCGCACCCGGGGGCTCCCGGGCGCGCCCGCGGGCCTCGGATGGGCCAACCTGACGCTGGGGCTTGCCACCCTGCTGTGGGCGTTGCTCTTCTTCGTGTTCCTGGGCCTCCTCACCGTCAAGAGCGGCGAGAAGGGCGACTTCCCGCTGGGCCTTTTCGCCTACGTGCCGGTCTACATGGGCCTGTGCACCGCGCTCACACTGACCGGCTCCTCGCTCCTCGCCTGGTCGAGGGCCACGCGGCTCGAATCCGGACTGGTCATGCTGCTGGGGTGGGGGTCGCTGCTCGTGTTCATGCTCTCCGCCATCATCATCAATCCCGACAACATCACGCCGGACGAGTACGAGAAGCTGGTGTTCTGGCTCCGGTTCGGGCCGGTCATAGCCAGCATCCTCCCGTTCTTCTCCATCATGGGCATCCTCTACGCGCACGGGCGCCGCCTGCGGGTGCTCGAGGGGGAGGTCGTGACGGGCGTGCCGGCCAGCCAGCATGCGGAGGAGATTGCCGCGCTGGGCGCGTGCCCCAGGTGCGGGGCGCGCAGGACCATCCACCCCCGCACACGGGAGCTCTTCTGCCCCGCGTGCGGATTCGGGCTTCCACCAGAACCCGAGGTCGTTTGGCCCCCGCAGTGAGCGCGGGGCCTCCACCCGAAACGAAGGGCCAGGCACCCCTTTTCCTCGCGAGGCGCGAGGAGCAAGCCTCCGTTTCATTTGGAGGGGCATTCCACCGGAAGGGAAGGGGTAACGAGAGGGGAAAGGGCCAATAGCTCAAGATAATGAGAATCATCCCCTTCGATGGGTTGAGAATGGAAAAATGGGGGGGGGACCGGGGTCGGGGAAAAAAGGGAATGGGGGGCCTATGGCGCGAGCGCCACGGCCTCCCCGTCGTTCTCCCACGGCCTGACCTGCTCGTCGGTCCAGGGCCTCTGCAGCGACTGTGCGCTCGGCAGCTCGGTGCCCTCCTGGGCGAGCCCGAGCGACTCCGCCGTGGGGGCCTCCACCTGTGCCAGCGTCTCCACCGGCGGCAGCTCGGATGCGCCCTCGGTCGCCATGGCCTCGACTCCCTCGTCGGCCCAGACCACGATGCCCTCCTCGTAGAAGGCCACGCGCTCCGGGTTGCCGTCGGAGTCGGCGTCCACGTACTCGAACGACTGGGCGACCTTGGAGCCATTCTCGGCCTCGATCGCGCGGTAGGCCTTGATGCTCTCGGGGTTTCCGTCCGAGTCCGCGTCGAGCCACTCGGCCGCCTCGACCGCCTTGACGTCGGCCGTGATGGCCCAGGCCCCGACCGTCACCCTCTCGGGGTGCCCGTCGGAGTCCGCGTCCACGTACTCGAAGGCGCGCTCGCCCACGGCCACGCCCACGACCAGCAGGCCCTCGTAGGCCTTGATGCTCTCGGGGTTGCCGTCCGAGTCCGCGTCCACGTACTCGATGGCCCTGACCGCGACCGCCTCGTCCTCCTTGGCCGCGATGGCGCCGTAGGTCACGCTCTCGGGGTTCCCGTCCGAGTCCGCGTCGACGATCTTGAGGTGCTCGGCCGCGATGACCTCGTCGTCGACCTTGAGCGCGCGGAACGCCTCTATCCTCTCCGGGTTGCCGTCCGAGTCCGCGTCCTCGAGCCCGGCCACGGCCGCGTAGCCAACCTCGCCGGCCACGGCGTCCTCGTAGACCACGACCTTCTCCGGATGCCCGTCCGAGTCCGCGTCCTCGTAGAGCAGGAGCCGGCGCGCGTAGTTGCCGTCGCCCCAGGCCACGGCCTGGTAGACGCCGAACGCCTCGGGGTTGCCGTCCGAGTCCGCGTCCACGAGCTTCGCGTAGGCCGTCCACTGGGCCGCGTCCCACTGACCGGCCGCGAAGACCTCGACCGATTCGGGGTCGCCGTCCGAGCTCGCGTCCACGTAGAGCACGTGCGCCAGCGACCACCTCGTGTCGGACTCCCTGTAGCCCTGGTAGAGCTCGACCTTCTCGGGGTTGCCGTCCGAGTTCGCGTCCACGTACTCGGCACCGCCCTGGTAGGCCTTCTCCCCGTCCTGGGCCGCCTCGTAGGCGGTCACGTGGTCCGGCACTCCGTCCGAGTCCGCGTCAGTGACCTCGTAGAACCTCACCCACGACGCGCCCGCGCTCGTCATGCCGCGCTCGGCCGCGGTCGTCCGCTCGGCGTTGCCGTCGGAGTCCGCGTCGATGATCTCGACGCCCCGCTGCCATGCGGCCGCGGAGGCGCCCACCTGCTCGACCAGGCCCTGGCCCTCGCCCGGCGTGGGGGAGTCCAGGACCGCCATCGGGCCCTCGCCGCCATCGGCCGCCGCCATCATGCCGAACGATGTGATGGACAGCAGCGTGGCGAGCAGGACCGCCAAACCCTTGTGCGATGCGTTCGTCCTCATCTTCTTCACCTCAGGGGCCTTCCCGCCCCGATGTCCCTCCCTGGGCGAGCAGGCTATATGAAGGGGATTGGACGGCGCTCGAAGCTTTGGACGGGCCTCGAAAGGGCCGTCATCGCGCCGGCTGGGGCGCGGGGGGGGCCTCCTGGGGCGCCTCCGCGCCGCCCTGCGCCAGGTCGAGCCAGAGCTCGGTGAACGCGTCGATCTGGTCGAAGGGCTCGGGCCGGTATAGCATGAGGAGGCGCGCGATGCCGCGCCTGTCGACGAGGCTGTAGCCCTTCCCCTCGCCCGCGGTCACCTGCGAGGCCACCTGCTGCGCCACGAGGCGCTGCATGTGGTACGTGAGCGTGGAGGGGGCGCAGCCTAGGTGCGCGCAGAGCTCCCGGTGCTGCGCGCGGCCGGCCGCGACCAGGTACACGATGATGCGCAGCGGCATCGGCTGCCTCAGGAGGGCGAGCACGCGCTTCTCCTGCGACGTGAGCCGGTCCGCGCCCGCGCCCGCGCCACCGCCAGGCGGGCCCGTCGGGAAGTACCTCGAGTAGCCCGCGTCCCTGACCTCGACGACGAGCTCGCTCCTGATGAGGTGCCCGAGGTGGTACTCGACCAAGTTGATGTGCATCCCGAGCCGGCGGGCGATCTCCCGCAGGTGCAGCCCGGGCTGCGACGAGACGAGCTCGTAGATGGAGCGCCTCGTGTCAAGCTCGAGCAGCTCGGGCGCCTGCAAAGTCACCCCCCCGTCAGCGCTTGAGGGTCGCGAAGTAGAGCAGGAGCAGCACCAGGAGGTTCAGGAGGCCCACGGCCGAGACGGCGGTGCCCGCGTTCGCGTCCGGGGCGAACTCGTAGGCGAACAGGGCCACGCCAACCAGGAAGAACGCCACGAACGCGCCCACCGTGTACAGGAGCTTCGGGTTGCCCGTCCGCCTGTACGAGCCGATCGCGATGACCAGCAGGGCCAGGGAGAGCACTATCACTCCCGCTGCCACGATGTCCAGGAACGCCAACTTCCCCACCTCGTCCGCCTATTGGGCGGGCGGCCTATAAGACTGCCGGGGCGGCTGCTGCGGCTGCTGCCACTGCGGCGGCGCCGGCTGCTGCGCTCCCCCCCATGCGCCCGGGGCCTGGGCCCCGGGCTGGGACGCCTGTGGTCCCTGAGGGGGTTGGTAGTTCTGCGGGGGCTGCTGCATGGGGGGTTGCGCGTACTGGGGGTACTGGGGGTACTGCGGCTGCTGGGGGGGCGCTCCGCCGGATGGCGGCCGCGCGCGCTTCGGGGTCGAGGAGCGGTTCCTCATGTAGCGCGCGGTCCCGATGACCGCAGCGAAGAGGACTATGCCGAAGATGAACACGCCGCCGCTGCCCTTTATGGCCTTCTCCAGCACGGGCGGGATGCCGTCCTTGAAGACGTAGCCGAGCTTGGGGTCGTGGGTGATCTTGTCGCCGCGGCCGTAGGCCATGGCGACCCACTTTATGCCCACCGAGGTCGCCCGCTCGGGCGTCCAGTTGAACTCCGAGAACTGCGCGAGGGTGCTGACGGTGACGCTCTGGTTCGTGCCGTCGACGTCTGCCTCCTTCGCCCACGAGAAGTAGCCCGCGCCGCCATCGACGGGGAAGTTCATACCGTCCTCGGCGACGTAGGACTGCCACTCGTCGGTGTAGTCCACGGGCAGACCGTCGTACCACTTGGCGTTGCCGACCGCGACGATTGACAGGAGCGCGAGCTCGGTGTCGTCCGCCACGTACTGGTAGTCCTCGATGACGAAGTCGATCTTCATCTCGTAGGGCGACAGCACCACGGTCTCGTTAATGAAGATGCTGTTGGAGACGTGCATGACGATGGTGAACACGCCGTCGGTGGTCTGCGCCTCGAGGGTGATCTGCTCCACCTGGAGCACGCTCTTCGTGCTGTGCTCGAGGGCCTTGTAGCCGGGCCGGTCGTACCACTTCACGGAGCCGTTCGAGGAGCCCGTCTGCTCGTAGAAGTCGTCGTTGTCCTGCAGGTCCTTGTGGAGGGGCAGCACGGAGACGACGGTGTCGCCGCGCAGGTCGTAGCGGCCGTCGCCGTTGTCCCTGTACTCGACGATGCCGTAGGGGGCCATGAACGTGGCCGCGGCCCAGTCGTTCATGTTGGCCACGGTGCCGTGGCCGTAGATGACGCCGATGCCCATGCCCTTCTGGTCGTCGCCGACGGTGTCGATGCCGAAGATGACCCAGTCCGAGCCCTGGGGCGTGTGGGACGCGGAGGCGAGCCACGCGGATGTGTCCGTGTACTGCTCTGCTATCTGGCGCTTGTAGTAGAACTCCTCCTCCTGCGCGACCGCGGGGGCCGCGAACGCGAGCAGGAGGGCCGCGGCGAGAAGGGCCACGACGGACCTTGCGAGGATGCTTGATTGCATGCCGAACACCTTGGCGCCCTACTGGGACGGCCGCGTTCATATAGTTCATTGGACGCCTCTCGAACGTGGCAGGGTCTTTTTCGAGGCGCGTCCAATCCACGAGGGGGGAGGGCCCCCGCGCCCCGGTGGCGCGCCTCATCCGCCCAGGGAGTCGAGCAGCATCGCGACGCGCGAGCGCAGCTCCTCGATGGAGCCCTCGTTCGAGATGGAGAGGTCGGCACGGGCGAGCACCTCTCCCAGCCCCCAGCCCAGCTCGCGACGGTCGCGCGCCTCGAACGCCTCCCGGGAGGCCGTGTCGTCCTCGCGCGAGCGGCTACCCACGCGCGCGTACCGCACGGCGTCGGGGCAGTCGATGCGCACGACCATGAAGTCGTTCCCCAGCGCCCGCCGGAACGCCTCCAGCTCCGCCAGGCTGCGCAGCCCGTCGATGACCACGACGCGCGCCGCGCGGTCGACCGCGTCGAGGGTGCGGCGCGCCCATATGTCGGGGCCGAACCGCTTGCGCATCTCGTCGGCGACCGCGCCGACGACGGAGGCCTCCATCGGCAGTCCGCGGCGGCGGACCTCGTCCCACACGAACTCGCCCATGCGCAGCACCTGCGCCCCGCGCTCCCTGGCGAGCTGGACCGCCTCGGTCTTGCCGGACCCCGGCATGCCCGCGAACGCCACGACCCGCACGCACGGCCTCCGGGGGCGGGATGGGCGGCGAGGCGCAAATACCCTTCCCATGCGCCGGCGAGGGGGGCCCGTCGCCGAGGGACTGGCACGTGCCGCCCCCGTCGCAAAGGTTGAAATACGCTCACGGTCGTTCCCGTCTGGACGCACCGCGTCCGCGTTGGGGAGAGTATGGGAGCGGACATCCAAAGCGCCATGAAGCATCCGGCGATAGTCCTCGTGGGCATCGGAGGCGGCGGCTCGAGGATCCTCTCGGACGGCGTGCAGAAGGTCCTCGAGTACCAGGTCGTGGACCGCTACAACCTGCTCGCGAGGGCCATCCGCGCGTCCTCCGAGCGCCCCCTGACGTTCATCGTGGACACCTCCACGGACCCGCTGCGCGAGGGGTTCTTCGAGAACATCCCGCCCGCGCAGAAGATATCGCTGTCCCAGGCCGCGCGCGGCATGTCGAGGGGCGCTGGCGGCCGGCCCGGCCGCGCGGCCAACGCCATCCTCAACAACGACGTGGTCGAGAACCTGGCGCTCAACCTCTACAAGCCCATCTCGGAGATACAGCCCGCCATCGTCGTCATCATCCACACCGCCGACGGCGGCACCGGCGGGGGGCTCACGCCCGAGATACTGCAGCACCTCGGCTACTACGTGCCCGCCTCGACCGTATTCTGGGTCTTCACCGTCTTCCCGCAGCGCAGCGCGCTCGCGCTCAAGGGCCCCAGGACGGTCGCGCCCGTGATGGGCCGGCTGCTCAAGGTCGCGCGCAAGATATCCGACAGGGACTTCTCGAGCATCCCGTGGGAGAGCCGCGAGATAATCGACAAGCACATCGTCAAGAAGCAGGCCGACCACTCCTACGAGTTCCAGCACTCCCGCGTCGCCATCTTCCCGGTGAGCAACCATCACTTCGCGCAGTGCTGGAAGTCCCTGGACGGGGTCAAGAGGCGGGAGGAGAAGGAGATACGCGAGGAGGTCCTCAACCCGTTCCCCATCGAGCTGCTCTCGCAGGCGCTCTACCCCTTCCTGAAGTACGCTGTCGCGGAGCCGGAGGAGCAGCGGTGGATGCAGGAGCACTGGCCCCTCGGCCCCATAGACATTCCCGACATCATGGCCGGCATCACGCCCGAGCGCCCGTTCGTCATCCCCCACCTGTGGATCGACCCGCGCATCGACGACGACGATGCGACGACGGCGGTCATCGACGACCTCGTCAAGGGCATCATACGCATCGAGCAGATAGACGTCATCGGCGACGACGGCGTCCCGGACCTGTTCACGTTCACGGGCTGCTCGGCCCCGCTGTACGAGGCGCGCACGACGACCGTCTACTGCATCCCCGTCTACCCGGACGGCTCGGCCTACTTCGGCACCATCAGCGACTACGTGGGCGACACCTGGTTCCCGAAGATGTCGGCCCGGCTCAAGTTCATCACGGGCCGGGAGGGCCTCAAGGTGGGCATCATCAGCCACGCCGCCAACCTCAAGCCCCAGCCCATCCCGGGGCCGGAGGCGGGGGCCAAGCTGGGCTTCAAGGACGGGCTCATCGTCACGCTCCTCTTCGGCGCCATCCCGGAGGACCTGCCGATATGGCTGGAGTCCACCCGGGACATCGTCGAGACCTATCGCACCGACGACTTCTGGGAGATCTCGGGCTACGACGCCAGCGACTGGCTCAGGGAGCTGTCGACCTACGTCGGCTGGACCGACTGGCCTCTCAAGAAGTACATCAAGGTCTACGACGACCCCCAACCCCCGTCAGAGCCACCCCTGGACGGAAAGGCATAATACCGCCCTCCGGATTACCATCCCGAATCCGCATGGTGCCCACCGGACAGGCCCTCAGGGCTCTCACATCAGCGCTCGTCTTGCTCGCGCTCCTCGCGAGCGCGGCATCGGCGGAGTGGCCGATGGACGGCGCCGACCCCGCCCACACGGGGGTGCAGCAGACCGGGGTGAGCGCGCCCGCGGCGCAGTGGCAGTACACGGCGTCCGCCGAGATCATCGCTCCGCCGGCCGCGGCCTACAGCAGCCTGTTCCTCGGCACCGTGGGGGGCTCGCTCCTGGCCATCGACGAGCTCGACGGCCGCCTTGCCTGGGCCCTCGACCTCGGCAGCCCCATCAGGTCGACCCCGCTCGTGTCCACCGCGACCGTGTTCGTGTGCGCCGGCAACGTGCTGCACGCCATCTCCACCCAGAACCGCTCTGACAAGTGGTCGTTCGAGGCCGTGGGCGACCTGCGCGGCTCGCCCGTCCTCGAGGGGGGCACGGTCTACGTCGGCTCCGAGGACAAGCACATCTACGCGCTCGACGAGTACACCGGCGCGCTCCAGTGGAAGCTCAAGCTCGACGACGTCGTCGCGACGAGCGTCGCCATCTCCGGCCTCAAGCTCATCGTCGGCACGGACTCGGGGACGCTCTACGGGCTGCACCGCAACGAGGGCACCGTGCTGTGGCAGACGCCCCTGGGCTCCGCCATCTCGTCGGCGGCGACCGTCTCGTCGGGCCTCGCCATCGTCGGCACCTACGGCGGCAGGCTCCGGGCCGTCTCGGTCGAGGACGGCGACCTCAAGTGGTCCTACCCCCCGACCTCCGAGGACCCGCTCGACCCCATCCTGACAACCCCCGCCACGGACTCCGGGCTGGTATACTTCGGCAGCGACGGCCTCTACTGCCTCGAGGCGCGCGTCGGGGAGCTCATCTGGCACCACGCGACGCGCGACTTCGTGCGCGGCTCGAGCGCCATCGCCGAGTCCTACGTGGTCTTCGGCTCCTACGACGGGGCTCTGCGGTGCGTCGACAAGGCGTCCGGGAACCTGGTCTGGCAGTACGAGACCGGCACGCAGCTGCGCTCCGGCGTGTCCATAGACTACGACAAGTGCTTCGTCGGGGGACGCAACGGGGTGCTCTACGCCAGGTCCATACTCAACCACCAGCCCCCCATCATCAGCGGGCCCACCTCCATCACGGGGGAGGCCCACCAGTCCATCCGGTTCGAGGTGGTCGCACAGGACCCGGAGGGCAACGTGCTGACCTATACCTGGAACTTCGG
>Ga0316630_10000554_pt1 | contig 12096 bp, 11 predicted proteins | sample OWC_May_M1_C1_D6_FD_207658 | JGI IMG/M metagenome (GOLD analysis project Ga0316630, IMG submission 207658) | Wetland soil microbial communities from Old Woman Creek delta, Ohio, United States - OWC_May_M1_C1_D6_A | ecosystem: Environmental > Terrestrial > Soil > Wetlands | place: USA: Ohio...
AGGACAGAAACACCGACATTCGCACGAGCCTGAGCGACGCGTTGGTCTCATCCATATAGCGCTGATAGGATCTCACCAGGTAGAGCGCATAATCTGTCCCCATGCCTATGACGACAACCGAGACCAGGATTGCAGCAATTCCTAACGGCTGTCCAAGTACCTGCAAGGTTCCGAGGGTACAGATCAGCGCGAAACCTGTGGGCAACATTGAAATGATAACAAGCTGGATGTCGAAGAGATACAGCAGTGCCACGATTACAGTGACTAGACCGACGATGAGCGCCATCTTGATAAAGCCGGACAAGAGCATCTCGCCCAGGTGTCTGCTGAATAGCTCCGGATCAAATACTTTTGCAAGATTCGTTATAGAATATTTTGAATAAAAGGTTTCTCCCTTATAGGATGGCCCGGGAGTCAACATTGAAAACTGAATCCATCCTGATGGATCACGCTTTTTTGATATGCCCATCATGCTATAAAACCGGTCTGGCATCTCCGCTCGTTTGAAGTCCCTTTTTTCAACCATTCTAAAGAAAGGCTCAAACGCGTCAGCCTTAAAGCCGAGTTCCAGAGATAGGTCGCTCACGTTCTTCTTGAACCGTGCAATTCCCTGCTCGTCCCAGAATTTCCTCCATGCCCTGAAATTGTCGTTGGCCCTCTGATCTCCTGGAAAGATCATTGAAGGAAGAAACCCGGATGAAAGCGCACCTGATTTCATATCCTCTTCAAGCATCGGAAGCAGCCTGTCGCCTTTCTTGAGGATCTCCCCTGGGTCCATTCCCTCCACCATAAGGTAGATCCTGTTAAAGATATCGCCCCATGTCTCTTTGACCAGCTTTTCTGAGGAGAACGTATCTCTGCTCACGGTGCTCATAGAATTGAGATCCACATGGAATTCGGGCTTGGCGAAGAAGAGCATTACGGCGCCAAATGCGGCAACAACATAGAATTTCCATTTCCCCTTTGAGGATATCACGCCGTTGACCAGGCGCTGCAGCGGCAAAAATCCCTTTCTTTTGGCCGGCGGCATGGTTGGAAAAACCAACGGGAAGAATGCATGCACACAGAGATAGGTAAACAGGACGCCCAGCGCTGCAAATTCTCCGATCTGCGCAAGGGCAGGAAAGCCGCTTATAAAGAGAAAAGCAAAAGAGACCGCTGTGGTGAGCATTGCCAGGAGCCCCAGAGACCATGACTCCCTGGTGGCTCCCAGTCCGTAGGTTCTGTACGGGCGATCGAGGAACAGGAGATAGGTGATCCCATAATCTACAGTAAAGGATATGATCGCACCACCGAAGCCGGTTGCGAGAATCGTTATTGAATCGTGAATCAGCGAATATACGATAAACGCCATCGTAGTGCCTGCGAGAGAGGGGAGCAGCGCAAGCAATCCCAAAAGGGGCCGCGGAAATCCTATGATAAGCAAAATGGCCACGAGTATAGTCGATATCAGGACCGCCCTTCGTGTATCCTTCTTCGTCATCGTTTCATTGTCCAGCGCAGCGCGATAGGCGCCCACCGGGTTTAGCGTGTACTTGCATCCCCTTTCAGCGAAGCGGGAACCCAGATCAGATGACGTCTGCTTGAGGAGCGAATCTATCTGGCCGGCCACTTTCGTATCGGTACCTGAAGACAACAGCTCCGCCACAATGAGCACATGCGTGCCGTCCGATGACATGAGCTGACCCTTGTAGATCGAGGCATGCTTAGAAGGGGCTAGGTCCGAAAGCCTAGCCATTACAATATTCCTAAGACCCAGCGGATCGTGCCTAGTGAACTCAGCCAGGCCTATGCCTTCCAGGCTCTGAAGCTGCACAAGGTCATCTGACATTATGTTTCTCATTCTATCCGGCGATAGCAGCGGTTTTACTTTTTCATTGAGATCGCTCGCGGTAAACATCGCTGGAAGGGTGTTGAGGATATGCGTCATGAGCTCCGGGAAGATCTCCTGCACCTGTTCTGTTCCAACGTTCTCAAAAAGCTCGCTTCTCTTCAGCCTCTCTTGAACAAATAGCGCACCCTCGACCAGCAGGTCCCTGTCGGGCTTGTTCAGGCTCACGTCTATGACCACCCTGTCCTGAAGGGGCAGATGGGTTATGCAGTAGCGCGCGTCGGATAGGACCGAGTCATTCTGAGGGAGCGACCCGACAATATCGGTTTCTATCTTGAAGTGCCGGAGCTGATAGAAGAACAGAGCGATAATGGCCGATGCCGCCAGAACGATCAGCGGCCACCGCCATTTGAATCCTTTCACATTCTTTTTTGAAGGCCGGTTCATAGGTTCTTGCGGACAGAGGAAGCGACAAAAACCCGCATCAGGATAAGTTTGGTGAACACGCCGAAGTTTCTCATGAAGTCCACGAAGGGGCGGAAGTGGGAGATCCTTTCCTTAGCGGAACCATAGCGAGCAGACACGGGGACTTCTTGGATGGGAATCCCCGACCAGACCGCCCGAACCAGGACCTCCACTTCGAACTGGAATCTCCTTGACCTGGCGCCAAGCCGCAGGGTCTCAGGTAAGGGATACAACCGGAACCCGGACTGGGAATCGGAAATCCATTTCCCGCAGGAGGCCCAGACCCAGAAATTGGAGAACCGGCGCCCCCACCGGCTGGTCCAGGGCACGTTTGCATGCTCCATCCCTGAACGTTTCCCGATCACGAGAGGGTGGGTTCCTTCCTGCACTGCTCGGACAAGAGATGGGATATCGTCCGGATTATGCTGGCCGTCCGCGTCCAGGGTGATGGCAAAGTCCGCAACTTTGAACGCAGAGGTGAAGCCGTCGAGAAGAGACGCTCCTTTACCCTGGTTCACCTCATGACCGATGACGGTCACTTGCGAGAACGAAGCGAGGATTTGGGGTGTTGCGTCTGTCGAACCGTCATCTACCACGAATATTGGAAATCCATAGCGCAGGGTCTTGGCCAGGACATCGCGAAGTTGCCTCCCATGGTTGTATGCCGGGATGACAACAGCGCAGCGAAGCGTCTTTGCAGGAGATGGGTTAGGCATGCGAGGGACCTCGTGGAGGTTGATCCCCTTGGTGCCTGCTTCAAGGTTCGGTGATGACTTTCTGAAACGCCGGATCTCCCAGAATACTCTCGATCAACCGGTTGGTCATCCTATAGGCCCGCTGCGCCAGGTCAGCAGGGCTGGCATCCTTCGGCGGCGGTGAAGGCTCCTCGACAGTGTACTCCTTTGTGAAGACCGTCACGTCCTTTTTTTGCACCCACACCTTGGTTTCGAACCGTTCGTCCGTGACGGAGAGGAGAGTCACCCACATGGCAGGCGCCGTCAGGTCCGGTTTGTCCTCATTGGTAACGATCATGCCGGCCTTGGCGCAAGCATCCTCAAAGGCGTGCCTGAAGTAGTCAAAAAGCGGCTGATCCGAAGTGTAGCCGGTCTGCTTATCCTTGCTGTAATAGTAGGATCGAGTGGCATCCTGAGCATGGTTTTGAAAATAGAGGAAACAGATTTTCTGCCCCTTCAAGGCCGCAAAGTCTTTGCTCAGGGCGGGTGTGAAGTCGTTGATCATGACCTTCTTGCTAGCGCATCCGGAGAAGAAGAAGCCTGTCAGAATCCATCCGAAAAGGACAAGTATGACACGCCTGGACCCTTTTGCTCTGTTCATACCAAACCCCCCGTCCTATAAAGTGTTTTGGTTTTCTGCCCTGACTATGGTATAAAAAACATAAAGGTGAGGAAAAGTCAACCGGCCCCCATCCCCTGCAGAATGGGTGTTTTGAGTTCAATTTCCAGGTTGATGGAAAAATGGAGGTAGAGTCTTTCTTCTTATGGATTAGGATCTGCTCTTCCTTGCAAGTACCATTGAAGAGCTTGATCATCCTAAACGACTGAAAGCAACATGAGTCCCTTCCAAACCTCTACGTTTTTGTTAGCCCTGGCCGGTCTGTCCGCATGGCTTTCTTTGAAGGGGGACATCAGATGGGTGGCAATAGGCTCCCTGCTCGGTCTGTACCTGATCCTGTTCAGTCTGGGGATCTGTGTCGTCAGGCTGGGTTATTTCGTGCGCTCCTTCTGCCGAGGCAAACAGCCTGGAGCAGGCGTGGTTCTCAGCTTTGACGACGGGCCTGATCCTTCCGGCACAAAAGGGCTTCTGGAGGCCCTTTCCCAAAACGGTGTAAAGGCGGCCTTTTTCCCTATCGGCATGAAAGCTGAAGCTCATCCTGATCTTCTCAGAGAGATCGATCAGAGGGGGCATGTCATCGGGAACCATTCCTATCGGCACGCCTGGTTCACCAACTTTCTGATGGGAAGGTCCCTTGAAGAGGAGATCGGTAAGGCCCAAAATGCTGTGGAAAAAGCCATCGGGAAGATCCCGGCCTTTTTCCGTCCCCCGGCAGGCCTTACAAACCCTCACTACCGTAAGGTGTTGAAGAGACACGGACTCCAGATGGTGGGTTGGGATGTGCGGGTCTTTGATACGCGGAAGAAAGTGGAGAATGTGGTGGAGGAGGTGTTGAGCAGGGCGAGGGACGGCAGCATCATTTTGATTCATGAAGGGCGCAGGGCTCCAGAGGATCTAACGCGAATGTTGGATTCCATAATCAGAGGGATGCGTGCACGGGGATTCACCTTCACCAACCTGGAAGAAATGACCGGCCTTCCGGCCTATCATGACGCCCGGGACAGGGGTATACCCTCAGGGGCTTCTCTGGCCGCGGCTTGGAAGAGATCTTCCCAAGAGGGGAAAAAAGGCAGGCTCCGGCGGTTTGCAGGGATCTGGCTTGCTTCTACCATTCCGGGCCAGAAGGCGATCCGTGAGAAAACGGATCTGACGGCCTTCAAGGAACGACCCTCCACAAGATTTCTGACTGGCGTTGGCCTGATCCTTATCAGTTATGTGTTCGGCTGGCCCATGGTGGGTTTATTCAGCTTCCTGGCGGCCTATTTTCAGAACGCGAGCCTTCTGATCGGCGGGCCAATAGCTTTCGGATTTTCCCACCTTGTCTTTCTCGCCGGTATGTACCTCGCCGGAAGAGGCAGCTTCAAATACGTAGAGATCTTTTTTCTATGGTCTCTCCGAAACTTGGCCGAGCGGCTGATCGGTCAAGACTTGGTAGACACGACGGGTTGTGCAGGCCGTGGGCCGGTTTAGAATTTTGTGCAGTTTGATTGCAGCCAAGGGCCTGCGTGGAGAGAAGATAGAGAGAGATGATGGAAAAAGAAGAAGTCTTCAGGGTTGTCTCCGGATACCTGGTCAAAGATTTTGAGGTGCCTGCTGAAAAAATCAGGCTGGAGGCAAACCTTTTCAAAGATCTGGGACTTGACAGCATAGACGCCCTGGACTGGTTTGCGAAGATGGAGACAACGATCAAGCTGCCCATTGTGGAGGAGGACATTAAGAGGGTGCGCACAGTCCAGGATGTCGTGAACTACGTGATGCGCCATTTGAAACGAAATGCCTAGTGCCTACGATCAATGGCTTCCCATTGGAGATGTCCAACTCTCCCCTTTGGGCCGACTTGAAACCACTGTGCGGCTTGAGCCTTCTTCAACCTGGTTTTCGGGCCACTTCGACGAGTGCGCCGTGGTGCCCGGTGTTGCCATCCTGGCCTTTGTCGCGGAGATGGTGAGAAGGCAGGGCCACGGGCAAGGCCGCACCCTGGAGGTGTCCGGGTTTTTCAAGGTGAGGTTTAGAAGGGCGGTATTTCCCGAAGAGAGTCTCCACATTTCGGTTGCGGCAATGCCTACCGGGCCGGAAGCAGAACTTCAATTTCACGTGACCTGCGATGGCGATAGCGTTGCCCAAGGCACCTTGAAAGTGAAGGAGAGTAGGGCAGGAGGGCCCCCTTAGGAAAAGACTATGAATGAACTGTTGAGGGAACTCAAGATCAAGATTGTTGAGGAACTCCAACTCAAGGAGGTGAATCCGGATGAACTGGCGGATGACACACCGTTCTTCGATAAAGGGCTTGGTCTGGATTCCGTGGATCTACTGCTCCTCGTGGCCCTGTTGGACAGGGATTACGGGGTGCAAATATTCAGTCGCGAACTGGGGGAGAAGGTCTTCATCACACTCTCCACGCTGGCAGCATATGTCGCGAAAATGAGAAAGACGAAATAGGTGCCTTCAGGGCGGGTTGTGCGCGATGGGGCCGTTGGATAAGAACGAATTTTGTTGGCTCGCGGAAGGGGGTGCGAAAAGCGGATGGAGCGGGTTTCCGGTGATGGAGGTGCACAGTCGATGAACAGACCATGGCTTGAGCAGTATGAAAGACATGTCCCTCACTCATTGACCTATCCTGAAATTGCCATCCACCGCTTCCTGCTGGACACTGTGGACAGGCACCCGGATCATGTGGCGATCACCTTCAATGAGATCCACCTCTCCTACAAGGAGCTGAATGAAAGGGTGAACAGGTTTGCCCAAGCTCTTTTGAAGATTGGGGTGGAGAAAGGGGACCGGATCGCCTTCCTGCTGGTCAATTCCCCCACGTATGTCTTCGCTTTTTTCGCCGTGATGAAAATCGGGGCCATTGTGGTCAATCTCAATGTGGGGATCCAGGGGGAGGAACTGGCCCGCTGTCTCAATGATTCAGGCGCCAAGGTCATTGTCACCCTGGATCTATTCGCCCATGGCGTCTATACGGTGATCAAGAAGACAGGGGTGAAGACCGTGATCCTCCACTCCGTATTCGGTCTGGAGAAAAATATGCCCCTGGAGCAAGGGGCTCCTCAACCCCACCTTTTCCAAGAACTGCTGGCCTCGGCCGAGACTGCGGAAGAGCCGGCAGTTCGTGTCTTTCCAGGGGAGGTGGCGGTGCTTCAGTACACGAGCGGCTCTACCGGAGCGCCCAAGGCCGCCGCCCTGACGCACAACAATGTCGTGGCCAGCGTGCTCCAGAGTGACACCTGGGTCGGGATCAGCGATGCCGGGAATGCCGCGGTCCTGTGCGTCATCCCTTTCTTCCACGTCTTTGGCATGTCCGCGTGCCTTCTCGTCTCAGTGCTCAAGGGATACAGGATGGTGCTGGTCCCCAGGATCGACCTGCTCGACATCCTCTCCTTGATGGAGACCCTGAAGACCTACAAACCTATCTCCTTCCCGGCTGTGCCGAGTCTCTGGGCGGCAATCCTCTCTCTGCCTCCAGACGTTGCCAGGGAACATCTCTCGTCTATACTTATGGCCACAAGCGGGGGCGCCCCTCTTCCGCGATGGGCACATGAGCGGTTCGAGGAATTGACCGGAAGAAGGATCGTGGAGGCCTACGGCCTTTCTGAAGCCTCGTCAGCGACTCATTTCACTCCTTATCCGCGAGGCGGACCCATAGGCTCCATTGGGGTACCTCTTCCGGACACAGAGGCCAAGATCGTGGACAGGGAAACAGGAAAAGTGGAATGCGCTACAGGAGAAATCGGAGAGCTTGTCGTGAAGGGGCCTCAGATCATGCAAGGATACTGGAAGAGTGAAGCACTGACTAGAGCGGCCTTGCGACAGGGATGGCTCCACACCGGGGACCTGGCAAGAATGGATCCGGATGGATTCTTTTACCTTGCAGACAGGAAGGATGATCTCATCATCTCGAGCGGATTCAACATCTACCCCGGTGAGATCGAGGATGTCTTGATGAGACATCCCAAGGTCAAGGACGCTGCGGCTGTCGGCGTTCCTGATCGGATCAAAGGACAAGCCATTGTGGCCGTGATCGCCCTGAAACCGGGGGTGGAAGCGGACAAGCAGGAACTCCTGAAATACTGCAAGGACAACATGCCCGACTACAGACTGCCCAGGGCCATTGTCTTGAAAGAGGAGATCCCGCGAGACCCGGCAGGCAAGATTCTGAGGAGAATTTTGAGACAGGAGGCTCTGGCTCTCTGAAGGGTAACCATGAAGGCCTTCCTTCTCAAAATTCTTTCGACGGCCTCTCTTGCCCTTGGCAGTTGGGTGATCCGGTTCGTCGCCTGGTGGATCGCCACAGGATATTTTCTTTTCCTGTCTTCAAGGAGAAACTCCAGTATCGGGCTCTATCAGGTCATCTTTCCGGATCGCAGGGCTTTGTATTATCTAACCTGCGTCTGGCGCCAATTTCACTCCTTTGCAGGGGCCTATGCCGACCGCATCGAAGTGTACTCGAATAAGAGAATGACCACATCCGCGCAAGGCAGGGAGAAATTGGTCGAGGCGGGAAGGAGGGGGACCGGCGGAATTATCCTCGTCTCCCATCTGGGAAGCTACGAGGTTGCGGCTCGTGCCTTTCAGGAACTCGGGCTCAGGCTCCTCCTCATCATGGGCGAAAAAGAAGCAAAGCAGGTGGCTCGTAATCAGCGAGAGAGCCTTATGGCGCGAGGAGTCCGAATTCATGTGGCCACGGCCCAGGACGCTTCTCCCTTTGGCGGGCTTGAGGCCCTTCAATTCATCCGAGAAGGGGGATTCGTGTCCATTGCCGGTGACCTGGTGTGGACCGACCAGCGATCCCTCGTGCCCGTGAGGTTCTTTAACCGCGACGTGGGTCTTCCCGCTGGGCCACACCTCTTGGCCTTTGTTTCAGGAGCGCCACTGTTCACCCTCTTTACGTTTCGGGTGAAAACGGGGAGGCACCAAATCATCCTGTCCGGTCCTCGGCATGTGAAGGCTACGGCCCGCTCTGAAAGGAACGCCGCTATTCAGGCGAGCGCTCAGGACTTTGCCAGTGCTCTGGAGACGATGGTGCGCCAGCATCCTTTCCAGTGGTATATCTTTGAGCCTTTCTTTCAATCCCTGCCGGCTGAAGAAAGTGCTCCCCTCACGGGGGCTTCGGCACGAGCTCCCGGCGGAGTGGAGAGGTAAGGAAATGCAGATGCACGAAACCCTTAGGGATGCCCTTGCCGCAGGCTATGAGAGGATCGTGGCCTGGGCGGATATCCTCGACCGGATCAACGTGTACCCGGTGCCGGACGGAGACACCGGCCGCAATCTCGTCATGACCTTGAGTGCCCTCAGAAACCCCTGGCAGGACGAAGAAAAGCTGGGTAGGGAAATCCTGCTCACGGCCCGGGGCAATTCAGGAAATATCGCGGCTCGTTTCCTTGCCGGATTCCTCGGGTGTAAAGATCTTGTTTCCCTGCCCGCTGCGGTCGAGTCCGGCCGGGATTTGGCGTACAAGGCTGTTCCCGATCCCCAGGCCGGGACCATGCTCTCCTTTTTCGATGCCTTCGTGGAAGCCCTGAAGAGAAACCCTCCCAGACAGACCGGCGCATGGGTAGATGCGGTCATCCTAGACCTGGAAGCGTCGGTCAAAGCCACGACCCAGCAATTGCAGGAACTGAGGGAGGCAGGTGTCGTAGACTCAGGGGCTCTGGGCATGCTGGTTTTTTTTGATCCTTTGCTGAACATTCTGGCCGGTCGGGAAGCCCGAGGCTCGGGCTTTACGGAAGAGCTGAAAAGTTTTTTCAGCCTTTCCGGGACTTGGAAAGTAAAGAAGCACCACGGCTACTGCCTGGATGTGGTGCTCAAGCTCGGGCAGGAAAAAGAGGACATCACGCAGCACCTCATGGCGGTTGGGGAATCCGTGGTCGCCATGCCCGATGGAAATTGCCTAAAGCTGCACTTGCACACCTTTGACAGGGAAAGGGCGAAGCAACGTCTTGCCGCGCATGGCTCCATTCTGACCTGGGCCGAGGACGACCTCGCCGAGCAGAGCGCCCACTTCGGCAAACCCGAGAAACAGACGGCCATCCACGTCATGACCGATGCCGCGGGGGCCCTGACGAGGGAAACGGCCCGGGCTCTGGGAATCAGTCTCCTCAACAGTTATGTTACCGTAGGGGACCGTTGCCTTCCCGAGAGTTACTTGAGCCCCTCGCATCTCTTTGAGGCCATGAAAGGCGAGATCCCGGTATCCACCAGTCAGGCATCCATTGCCGAGCGCCACGAGTGCTACAGCAAGGTTCTCAAACTCCACGGTCGGGTGCTCTATCTCTGCGTGGGTTCCTTCTTCACTGGGAACTACAGGACGGTCATGGGGTGGAAGGTGGAGAATGACCCCGAGGACCGAATGATCGTCATAGACACGGGAGTGGCTTCGGGCAAGCTCGGGCTTGTCGCAAGGGCCACGGCGGAGTTCTCCCTTTCGGCCGGCGACCCTTCGGCGGTTGTTTCCTTTGCCAAGGCTGCCATCCGTGACGTGGAGGAGTACATCTTTCTGGACCGTCTTCAATTTGTGGCTGCCGGCGGCCGAATGTCAAAGACCGGCGCCTTTTTTGGCGACATTCTCCATATCAAGCCCATTGTGAGCCCCTATGCGGACGGTGTGCGAAAAATGGGTGTGGCAAGAAGCACGAAAGAACAGGTGAAGTTTGCGTTCAGGCGGCTTGAACAAGGCTTGATGAGGGACCGGCGGGCCACTCTGCTCCTGGAATACACGGACAACAGGGAATGGCTTGAAAAAGAAATCAAACCGGAGATTGAGGGTAGATTTCCAAGGGTAAAGGTCATCCTGCAGGTCATGTCCATGACCTCCGCCGTTCATATGGGGCCGGGCACATGGGCGATCGCTTTTCTTCCGGACAATCCCGGGGAGGCGGAGGGCGATGTTTGAGACGATCGTCCGCACGATCAAAGGCGCGCTGATGGGAGCCCTCTATGGGGTCTTCTTTCTGGGGATTCTGTGCGAGCTCTTTTTGTTCCTCCCCGGCATCTCCATTCTGAACAGGCTCTTGGGGCACCAACCCTACAGGATGCAGTGGGCGCTCAGGGCCCTCATCAACCTCTGGCTCCGGTTCCTGTGGGCTTGCAGACTGCTCGTTTCCATGCCGCCAAAAGGAAAACCCGTGAAAGGCCCATGCGTGGTGGTCTCCAACCACCCGGGCCGCTTTGACGTCCTGTTTCTTATCCGTGACATCCCGCGCATGAGCGTCATGGTCAAAAGAGCTTTGGCAAAGAACCTTCCCCTTGGCCCGCTGTTCCGATCGGCCGGTTATGTCCTCTCGCCCGATTACGAGCACGGGAGCCCTCTCCAGTCGTTGGATGAAGCGACGGAAAAGGTTAGAAAGGGTTACAAGTTCATGGTCTTTCCTGAAGCGACCCGATCGCCAAAAGGGGGTTTGGGGAGGTTCAGTCCCGGCCCCTTCATGTTGGCCAGGATATCCAGTGTTCCGGTGCAGCCTGTCTTTATAAGAAACCAGCCTCCTTTTCTCCCGAAGGAGGACAAGTGGTACTTCCCGCCGTTCCATGCTTCCACCATCCAACTCGAATACTGGGAGCCCCAGGCTCCCCCCGGGGCAGGAAAGGAGAGGGAGTTTGCAAAGGATTTGGAGGCGCGGTACAGAGAAGCTCTCAGCCTCGCGGCAGGGGGGGATCTCGAGAGCAGCCGGGGAAGCGAATGAAGACGACCATCCTACGCGCTGAATCTCTGATCCCGCATCGTCGTCACATGAAGCTTCTGGACCGGATCGTCAACCCTGCGCCCAAGGAGCTTCAGGCTGAGACCACGGTCGCCGAATCGTGGCCTTTGGCCAAGGACGGGTCCGTGAGTTCTCTCCTCTGCATCGAACTGGTGGCTCAGGCCATCTCCGCCCTGAGCACGTGGCGCAAAGGCGAAGGGACTAGACCGCGGCCGGGCCTGCTGGTCGGCATAAAGGAAGCACAGTTTTTCGCCGGCAGTCTCCAGATCGGCACAAGGGTCACCGTCCACGTGGAAGAGCTCTACCATGTAGGGGGCTACGCCGTGTTCATGGGGCGAGTGATTTCCGGTTCGGCTCTCTTTTGCGCCACCATCATCCAGGTCATGGAACCTGAAGGTGATGATTTTCTGAATTTGCTGAAAACGCGTGGTTCCTACTCGGGTATGGAAGAGAGGGAGGACTGAAGCCTATGCTTTCGACACAGGTTGCCGTTGTCACGGGCGGTGGACGGGGGATCGGCCGTGCCATCAGCCTGGAGTTGGCAAAGAGCGGTTTCCATATCGTGCTGACCTTTCGCTCTGATATGAAGGCTGCGGAAGAGACCGTGGAGTTGATTCGACAGGCCGGGGGGCAGGGAGAGGCCGTGTGTTTCGACGTTGCCGACAAGGAGGAGACGGAAAAACAGATCGAAGCCCTTCTCACCCGGCATGAGTCCATTGATATCTTGGTGAACAACGCAGGAGAGACAGC
>Ga0316630_10000555_pt1 | contig 12080 bp, 12 predicted proteins | sample OWC_May_M1_C1_D6_FD_207658 | JGI IMG/M metagenome (GOLD analysis project Ga0316630, IMG submission 207658) | Wetland soil microbial communities from Old Woman Creek delta, Ohio, United States - OWC_May_M1_C1_D6_A | ecosystem: Environmental > Terrestrial > Soil > Wetlands | place: USA: Ohio...
TTTCCGGTATCGCCAAATGCCTGGATTCCCGGCATTTGCAATGATGCATTTGTCTTATGTTGTTTCAGAACATAAAAGGCTATCATTCCTGCCACAATGATCAGGAGATAAAGAAACAGCGGCTCAGCAAATTTTATTACTGTCATACGGTTCCCTCCTTCTCAGTATCATCCTTAATAACGGGTTCGTTAATCTCATCCGGTTTTCTGGTAATAAGTACAAATTCCCAGGAATTTTCAAAGTGCAATTCATTCTCTGACGGTTCAGGCTTATATTTTGCAAATTTCACAAGGTCTGCACCATTCAGTATTGATTTTAGTTTTTCGTATGAATTATCTTTCTTAAAACCTGTTTTTACAAGTGCTTCCAGGGTTTCTGAGGTAGTTAGTTCAAGAGAAAATATCCCATATCTGTTTTCCAGGTACTGACGGATTATCTCAGTCAACCTTGAATAATATTGTTTTATTTCGCCTTTTTGCCACAGTTTTTCTTCTTTCAACTTTTCCAGGTCCCTGAAAGCAACAACGTGAGCCGGATCCGGGTTGATTACAGGTTCTTTTCCTGTACGATTCTTTTTCAGCTTACGGAATAATTTAGCCAGAAACCAGGCAGCTGCAGCAACAATTACTGCAAGAAGAATCCATGGGAGCACCTCTCCTATCGTAACCGGTGCATGATACGGTTCAATTATATCATATATCTTTGCCGTGGTATCGGCAGGGGCAATCGTCATTCTCATTACCTCCAGAGGTGAGTATTCAGAATAAAAACGATTGACTCCATTTTCGTTTTTTATTTCTGCAAATACAGGAGGAACCTGATAGAAACCGGAATCGAACGAAGTTATAAGGTAACTGCTGGTGATTCTGATCCGGTCATCACCAATAATTGAAGTGTCTATTTCACTCGCTGACAGTATTTCAATGTTCCTGTATAAAGTATCCTTAAGTACAGGAAGCGTGACAGGAAGGTCAGAAGGCTGTTCAACTGTGACTGTATAATGAATCTGATCGCCGATGTAGATCCTTGATGAGTCAAAGCCGGAGGTAACTCTCACGTCCTGTCCTTTTACCGGTAAGGATAATGCAATAATGATTAATATCTGAACAGGAAGGCTCTTCATACAAGTTATCTGGTCTTGAACAGGTTAATGAGAGGTTTGACATAATCTTCGTCCGTTCTTATATATGCAGCATCCACACCGCATCTTTTAAAAATATCTGTAATAATTCCAGTATGTTCTTTCCACCATTGTTCATACGCTTTTCTGGTTGACTTTATTGAAGTATCGATCCATTTTTCAGCTCCTGTTTCCGAATCCGATATTTTAATCAGTCCGATATCCGGAATTGATGTTTCGACAGGATCAAATACCTTCAATGCTGCGATATCATGCTTGTTAGATGCGATGCGTAAAGCTTCCTCAAAATCAGGGGCAATAAAATCGGAAATAATAAAAGCTGTACATCTCTTTTTGATAGCATTTGTCAGGAATTGTAATGGCACATTCAGGTTGGTTTTCCGGCTTTCTGAAGTGAAATCCAGAAGTTCCCTGATTATTCTCAGAATATGTTTTCTTCCTTTTTTCGGGGGAATAAATTTTTCTACTTTATCGGAAAAGAATATAACACCGATCTTGTCGTTGTTAAATATTGCAGAAAAAGAAAGCACGGCAGCGACCTCGGTCATAACATCCCGTTTAAAGCTGACTTTTGTCCCGAAGTTTCCCGAACCGCTGACATCTATAAGTAAAACAACAGTGAGTTCCCTTTCCTCTTCAAAAACCTTGACATAGGGATGATTAAACCTTGCTGTGACATTCCAGTCAATAGATCTTAAGTCATCGCCATAAACATATTCCCGTACCTCACTGAATGCGATTCCCCGGCCTTTAAACGCACTATGATACTGGCCGGCAAATATATGCCGGGTCAATCCCCTTGTCTTTATTTCTATTCTGCGGACCTTCTTTATTAATTCAGTAGCTTCCACTTTGCATCAGATTACTTTTGTGGCTCTATCGTAACAACGAATGACCATTCCTCATCCGTGAGCCGGATGAGGTAATCTTTTTTGTTTTTTGTGTCAAGCCAGCTGTTCACACCAATCTTGCTATATATTTTATCAAATTCTTTCACTTTTTTGGATCTCAGGCTCAAATCGCAAATCTGTCTTACACTTTTACATACGGAGTCAGGAGTCAGAAAGAATAAAAATGTCTGATTGTCATAATTATCGGAGTACTTAAGATATTTAAATCTGGAATTTCTCACATCATTAAGATTCATATCCTCACAATTCTCCTTCATATATTTTTTTATTTCCGCGCTGTTATATCCGATAAGGTTCTGACCGGAAAGAGCCAGGTTTGTTAAAAAGAGAATTGCGACTACGGTAATACTTTTCATTGGATTTTCTCTATGGAACTTCAACAACATTCAGGATTTCAGCAATTATTTTGTCCTGATTAATGTTTTCTGCTTCAGCCTCATAGGTAAGACCTATTCTGTGTCGCATTACATCAGAACATATTGTTCTAACGTCCTCAGGTATGACATATCCTCTTCTTCGTATGAATGCAAATGCTTTGGCAGCAAGGGAGAGATATATTGAAGCACGCGGTGATGCCCCATATGAAATCATACTGGAGAATGCCGGAAGGCCATACTTTTCAGGATCCCGACTTGCAAAGACAATATTAAGAATATAGTTCTCGATCTTTTCATCCATATATACTTCTCTTACAATTTCCCTTGCCCTTGTGATATCCGAGGGTTTCAGGACCTTTGCGGTACTGGGAAATTCCTTCGCCAGGTTCTCCCTGATTATAAGCTTTTCTTCATCCATCGATGGATAATCGATAAGAACTTTCAGCATAAACCTGTCGACCTGTGCTTCAGGCAGAGGATAAGTCCCTTCCTGTTCAATCGGATTCTGTGTGGCAAGAACAAGGAAAGGTTCATCAAGTCTGAATGTAGATTCACCGATTGTGATCTGTCTTTCCTGCATAGCTTCCAGCAGGGCGCTCTGTACTTTTGCAGGCGAACGGTTTATCTCGTCAGCCAGTATGAAGTTCGCAAATACAGGTCCTTTTTTCACTATAAACTCCTCCTTTTTCTGACTATAAATCATTGTACCGATAAGGTCTGCAGGCAGAAGATCAGGAGTGAACTGGATCCTGCTGAACTTTGCATCTATTATAGACGCAAGCGATTTAATTGCAAGTGTTTTTGCCAGCCCCGGAACTCCTTCAAGCAGGATATGACCATTAGCAAGAAGTCCAATCATCAGACTGTCAGTCAGATGCTTCTGACCTACAATCACTTTGTTCATTTCCATCCTGATGATATCAACAAAGGCGCTCTCCTTTTCAATTTTTTCATTCAGAATTCTGATATCTGCAGTTTGCTCCATGGTTTAAAAATTTTAAGATGCAAATATAATTAAATGAGGATATAAATACCTTCAGATTTCAATCTGAAAATAAAGTATACAAAAAAAGCAGCAGAATTAATAAAGGGTTGTTAACAAGTGTTAAAATTGTGTTAAATTCAGGTTGGATCAGTGATTACTGAGAGTGGATTCCAACTGAAACCAGCTCTTGCAGCGCTTCTTAAAAGAAGTATCAGCAGCATAGGTATGAAGGCATTATTGAAGGCACCTGGAAAAATCAATAAAATAACTGTTAACAGTAAGGCCATGACGAATACAATCCTGAACCATATCTGCCAGTCCCTGTTAAACACCACACTTGCAAGACACAGGATAATGAATGGATTAAGCCAGATCATATTCAGGTTCCATTTAAGCTGAGGATGACCACTGAAGAAATTAAAGAATACCATTAGCAGCGCCAGGACTGAAAAAACTGAAAAGACCACAATATCAAGTATCTTATTTGCTTTTTTATTTCTGTAGAGGGCAGAAAACAGGATAATTCCGATGAGAAGGAGAGAAAAAATAAAAATAGGAGAAGTATAAAATATTTGTTTCTTTTCCGGGGAAGGGAATTCAAGGACTGTTTCCGGATTCTGGAGCAAAGGGATCATCTTACCGTCACGGCTGATAACAGCATCAGATAATCCGTTCTGCATATCGACAGGAAGGAACATCCTTTCTCTGAAGAATGCCTTTTTATCACCCGGTGTACCTACTAACAGATCAACTCCAAGTTTCAGCCATGGATATGGCATCTGGTATTCACCAATCTTATCTCTGAATGTCGGGATGCCCTTTCTTTCTTCGGGAGGGTATAAAAGCTTCACTCCTACGCTTTTTTCAAGGATATCCCTTATCCGTGTGGAACAATTATCATAAAAGAAATCGTAATGGTATTTTACATTCTCCGGCTTTAAATTTTCATTTATCAGCTCATATAAACGGTTAATCTCGTCGTTATCAAGATTTATCCTTTGTGATTGAACCCATCTTTGTTCGAAGAAATATATCTGCAGAAATTTATCATACGTGTCCACTCCCAATTGATACATGAGTCTGCCTTTGGCAAATTTCCAAGCAAAATTTGGTGTGCTGAAGTCAAAAATACCCCAGTTATAAACAAGATCGCTGTTTTGTTCGGGATTAATAATTCTTAAGGCACTGTGCCCATATATAGAGTAAACTGCTGTACCGGGAGAACATGTGAGCAGAAAAACTTTTGTTTCAGGGATCTGCTGAGAATAAAGATAAAGCGGTCCGTTCAGCAGCATTATTGAGATAGCAAGAATTGTTTTTTTCATTGGTCATAACCGTTTGTCAAAACATAAAATATTCTTTTGCAAATACGAAAGTGCAAATAAGAATGGAAATAGCATTCAAATCAACAGGATTTTTTTTGATTTTCATTAAATTGCCGAATATCCTGAAATTCTTATCTTACAATATTTAATAAATATATTATCGATGAACTATGAAAAATATTGCTTTTTTATTACCTGTGCTTTTCCAGGTGCTTGCTGGTTGTACAGAGAATTACAATAAGACTGTTGTGGAAATCAGAAATGACCAGTTTTTTATTAATGGCAAACCAACATATCAAAACAGGTTCTGGAAGGGGAATAAAATTGAAGGTTTACTTCTGAATTCGAGGATGGTACAGGGTATTTTTGATGATATGAATCCGGAAACAATCAATAACTGGTTATACCCTGATACCAGAAAATGGGATCCTGAAAGAAACACATCGGAATTTGTTGAAAACATGGAAAAATGGTATGAGCATGGATTGCTTTCATTTACAATCAACATACAGGGAGGAAGCCCACAGGGTTATTCCCGGGCACAGCCATGGTATAATTCAGGATACAATGAAGACGGATCATTAAGGCCAGAGTATATGGCCCGTCTTGAAAAAATACTTGATAAAGCTGATGATTTAGGAATGGTACCTATCCTGGGACTCTTTTATTTTGGCCAGGATGAACGGCTTCGCGATGAAAAAGCTGTTATAAATGCTGTTAATAATGTGACTGAGTGGCTCTTCGAAAGAGAATACAGAAATATTCTTATCGAGATTAATAATGAATGTAATGTCAGATACGATCATGAAATTCTTAAGCCGGAAAGAATACATGAGCTTATAAATCTGGTAAAAGCAACAAAAAAGAATGGTTACCGGTTTTATGCAGGTACAAGTTATGGCGGGGGATTTATCCCATTGCCAAATGTGGTAAAGTCGTCAGATTTTATTCTTATACACGGGAACGGAGTTTCGGATCCTGCAAAAATTCTTGAAATGGTCAGTGAAACCCGGAAAGTCGAGGGATATACCTCAAAGCCTATCCTGTTTAACGAGGATGATCATTTCAATTTTGACCAGGAGCAAAATAATTTTGTTTCAGCATTGAAGGGTTATGCCTCATGGGGTTATTTTGATTTCAGAATGGAAGGTGAATCTTATGAAAATGGTTACCAGAGCGTACCGGTCGACTGGGGAATCAACTCTGACAGAAAAAAACAATTCTTCGGCCTGCTTAAAGAGATAACAGGAAAATAGCAGAAATAAAATCAAGTTATTATCAACTCTGGTAAGATAATAATCCCATAAATAAACTTTTTCCAGTAAAAATATTTTAATAATCTTTGGATCAAATTAACAAACAAACGTATTATACAATGAAAAAAAGGATTGCATTATTGATGGTGGCCGTTTCAATTATTTCGATGAGTTGCAGGAAAAATGAACAGTTCCCGATTACAGACCTGCACATTCATTTAAAAGGTGATTTTGGAATTGAAGATGCCGTGAAAAAGTCAGAAGCTGAGAAGATCAGATATGGGATTGCCATTAACTGTGGTCTGAAATTTCCAATTCATCAGGATAGTCAGATTGATTCTGTACTTCTGACCTTAAAAGATTATCCTCAATTCTACATTGCAATGCAGGCAGAAGGAAGGGAATGGGTTAATATGTTTTCAAAAGAGTCAATAAATAAATTTGATTATGCATTTACGGATGCCATGACTTTTACGGATGAAAAAGGCAGGAGAAACAGAATATGGATGAAAAATGAGACATGGATTGATGATGAGGAGGCTTTTATGGATTATCTTGTCAGTACAATCGTAAAGATTCTGAGTGAGGAGCCTATTGACATCTATGTAAATCCCACCTTTTTACCCGAACAGATGGCAGACCGGTACGACACTTTCTGGACAGATGAAAGGATGGATAAGGTGATAAGTGCTGCAAAAACAAATAATGTCGCAATCGAAATCAATAACAGGTACATGATTCCTTCTTATGATTTTATAAAAAGAGCGAAAAAAGCCGGTGTTAAATTCACAGTCGGAACCAACAATGCCGACAGTAAATTTTCAGGTGCTGAATATGCTCTTGAAATGATTAAAAAATGCAGGCTGACAAAGGAAGATTTTTTTCAGCCCGTAAATAAAAGACTTGATGGGCAGCCCTGATCTTATACAAACGCTGAAGTTTCTGCCGGGGATTATCCTGGGGCTTACAGTCCATGAATTCAGCCATGCCTTTGTCGCACTTAAATGTGGTGATTCGACATCAAAGGATCAGGGAAGGATTACTTTAAACCCTCTCAAACATATTGATCCTCTTGGGTTTATTATGCTTCTTGTTGCAGGATTTGGATGGGCGAAACCTGTCCAGTTCAATGAGCAGAATCTGAAAAATCCCAGGACAGATGTTCTTAAAATAGCAGTGGCAGGTCCTGCTTCAAATGCTTTAACTGCAATAGTCCTGTCTGTGATCCTTACATTGCTGACAATCAATGCACCATTGTATAATAACGGTATAATGGTGACCTGGGCTGAGGTATTTCTCTGGGCAATTTATATTAACTGGGGATTAATGATCTTTAACCTTATTCCGATACCGCCTCTCGATGGTTCCCACCTTTTATTCAACCAGTTCAGAAAATATCCTAATCTGTATGCTGGTCTTTATAAATACGGGACAATAATATTGTTTACTCTAATTATCGGGTCGATACTTACAAAAATAGATTTTCTGCCCATTGGGAAACTGATTCAGTTTCTTGCCCAGGGATTTCTTTCCCTGATCGGATTTCGTGGTCAGATCTGAATTTCACATCCAGCCTGTACTTTGAAAAGTGACTAAAAATTAGTATATTGCAGAAAATAAGATTGTTGTGAAATCGATTTTTTTTATTGCATGCATCTTAACAGGAGGATTTGTTTTGTGTCAGGTTGATAAATATGAACCAGCCAGGACCCGGATGGTAAAGACCCAGATCATGGATCGTGGTCTCTCGAATAGTGCAGTGCTTGATGCAATGAAAAAAGTACCGCGTCATCTGTTTATCCCGAAGGAATATGAAAGTGAGGCTTATAATGATTATCCGTTGCCAATTGGTTATGGCCAGACAATCTCTCAGCCTTATATTGTGGCGTACATGACTGATATTGTAAGACCAACAAGCAGGAAAAAGGCACTTGAAATAGGGACGGGTTCAGGTTATCAGGCAGCCGTTCTTGCAGAGATCGTAGAAAAGGTTTATACAATCGAAATAGTTCCTGAGCTGGCGAAGGAAGCATCGGAGCGATTAAAAAAATATGGATATACAAATGTTGAATGCAAATTTGGTGATGGCTACAAGGGATGGCCGGAGCATGCACCATTTGATATTATTATTGTTACTGCTGCTGCAGATCATATCCCGCAGCCTTTGATTGATCAGCTTGCGGAGAATGGCAGGCTGGTAATACCTGTGGGTGCTCCATCGGCAATCCAGGAGCTGATACTGGTTACAAAAAGAAACGGGAAGCCCGAACAAAAACGTCTGACATTCGTAAGGTTTGTTCCATTTAAAAGATTGTGATTCCTGAGCAACCTCAAATATCTGTTTTATCTGAAATTTTCAAAATTTAATACTCCTCTCCTGTCTGGTTCAAACTTATTATCACTCTGGGGTAAGATCGTCGATCCCTGGCCTTCCTGTGTGGTTGTTGTAACTATATGCAATATCTATTATTAGATAATTAATTTTTACAATTCATGACAAAACTTTTACAAATCCTGACATTCCCATGACAATTGGTTGAAATCTACAAATTAACTTTATTAAATATTAAAATGGGATTTCAGTTAAGAACTGCAGTGGTTTTAATTAAATTGACTTTAGCTTAAACAAGGTATTTTGTTTTAGAGATCTGTAGAAGAGGTTATCAATACATTTTCAGAGGAAAATTCTAAAGTGATTTTGCATCAGGTATATTCTGGATCAATTATATATCTCATTTATTAAACTTATTATACAGTTTATTCAGTTAATTATGAAAAAGAAAATCAAATGTTTGTTAATTCTTCTTTGCTGTAGTGGTTTCTGTACTGCACAGCAGGTTGTCTCTTCAGCAGGGTATGCTGTGAAATCAGAGGTTTCTGTCAATTGGATTCTGGGTGGGAGTTTATCAGATATTCCCGCTTATGATCAGAGTACCTTAAACAAATTACTAATGGAACAATTGATAAAGTCTGACATTTCTCTTAAAGTATATCCTATGCCAGCAACTGATTTCTTTAACATTGAGATCGCTCCAATCGACACAGGTCGACTCATCCTTGAGTTATACAACAATTCAGGAGTAAAAGTCCTTAGCAGGATAGTTCCTTATCAGCCTCTCCTTCAGGTTAATATCCTGAATATCCCTCGTGGGATTTATTATTTAAAGGTATTTCAACCTTCCTCTAAAAATCAGTCATTTAAAATTGAAAAGATCATTAAAAATTAAATAATTAAAAGAATATGAAAAAGATTTTTACCCTGTTAACAGTAATCGTATTGTCAATAACAATACTCAATGCTCAGGAAGCACCACCGCAGGCATTCAGCTTTAAAGCAATTATTAAAATAGGTAATAAACTTATCGTTAATCAGAATATCAGTCTACAGATAAGCATCTTAAAAAATAGTGTAGACTTAGAAGCAGTCTATACTGAAACCTTTTACACAAAGACAAATGCCTCAGGACAGATTGATATTGAAATTGGCCATGGTAATGCACCATCAAGCGTTTTTTCCGAAATTAAATGGTGGTCAGATGAATATTTCCTTAAGATTGAAGTGGATGTTAAGGGAGGTGAGAATTATGAATTATTATCTGTAACTCAATTATTTTCTGTTCCTTATGCTCTCTACAGCGATAAAGCCGGATCTGCTCTGAGCGTTGATTATAACCATCTGACGAATAGACCTGTCGGAACCAACGTTGGAGATATGCAGTATTGGGATGGAGAAGACTGGGTAATGGTACCGGCTGGATTGAACGGACAAGTGCTGACTTTATATGAGGGTGTTCCAAAATGGGGAGGATCTGGTGAAGTACCAAACCAGTCGCCGATACTGTACACAAATGGGATAAGTGATCCTACACCAACTTCGTTCATTACCGGAGGCTATATCCTTTCTGATGGCGGAACTCCTGTAACTCAACGTGGGGTCTGCTGGAATACAACAGGAACTCCGACAATCGACGACCCTAAAACCGAGGATGGAGGAGGATCAGGAGGATTTACAAGCAATGTAACCGGCCTTACAGTAGGAATAACTTATTATGTAAGAGCATATGCTACTAACAATGTTGGTACAGGTTATGGAGATCCAATAAGCTTTACAACAAGTCAGATCAGGGTTACGGGCATCACCCTCAACACTAGTTCATTGACATTACTGCCTCCCGAAACCAGCTCGCTGACTGCTACAGTCATGCCTGAGGATGCATATAATAAAACAGTTTCCTGGACTAGTTCAAATATTGCCGTTGCCACTGTTACAGAAACCGGACTGGTAACTGCCGTTGCAAATGGCATAACCACCATAACAGCTACGACAAATGACGGCGGTTTAACAGCTGCTTGCGAAGTCAGGGTAGCACAATATAATTTGCACGGTATTATTACCAGTAACCTGGATTTGGGAGAAAATAACATTGTATCCGTTTCCGGGACTGTCCAGATTTCGGAAGGGATTACACTTAGTGTCGGGCAGGGAACTGTGGTTTATGGAAATGGCAATGAAATACAAAGCTGGGGTAATTTTGTTGCAACAGGAAATGCCAGTAATAAAATAATCCTCGATAATCTGAACCTGACGGCTAAAACCGGGGGTTTTTGTGATTTGCTGTATTGCGTTTATAATTCCGGAACTATTTTTGGCAATTGGGGAAGTTATAATGGACATATCAGTTTGAAATACAGTGAAATCAACGATTTGACTTCGCAGATAATCATATATTGGCCGAATGCTGATTGCTTAATTGAGGGTAACATTTTCAAGAATTGTTATGGATTAAGTATTTATTGCGATAGTAAAGCAATCACAATAAATAACAACACATTTGAACAAATGAAAAGTTGTCCAATCGAAATTGGTTACGTTGCTTGGGCAGACATAGACATTCACGGGAATCGTTTTATGGATACAGGTGAGGTTCAAATAAAAGTTGCTACTGGCAGTAATGTTGTAATCGAAACAGTGCTCGATGCTATATCTAACTGGTGGAATACAACTGATGAAAATGTTATTAACAGTATGATATTTGACAAAAAGGATGATTTAAATAGTCCCGCATATATTTTGTATGATCCAATCCTGCTAACGGATCCGGGACTCCCTGACGATTAATTCACAAGATGACCACTTTGCATTGAGTTGTTTACTTGATTAAGGTAGAGAATGTCCCCTCCACCATGGTTTAGTCTTGGGTGGAGGGTTTTTTATTACGTATGCCTGAGATTATTGAATAACCAGGTTATAAAGTGTTCGGAGTACTTACTTTAAGTTCTTAATAACACTTCTTTCTGATTCAGCGATCGTCAGCACTCTGAAATTATTTTCGGGGGCATTTTGTTTTAAAAATCCTATTCCCGGGAAATTCGTAACTTTGGTAACAACAGATGAAAAGACAAAAATTGATTTTATCCAACTGAACTGGTATGTAGACAAGTACTTTTTTATGCAAATACACAAATTTGCAATAAATGTATTTAACAGATATGATAGATCATCTATTATGACAATAGAAAGATTATGAAAATGAGGACAAGAATCGTGAATTTCCTATTAATTCTATTTTTTTTAAACATAACAGTTTCAGGACAGGAAAAATTTGATACAATAAATATACCTGAGTTTAAACATGCTTTAGGTTTTGGAGCGGGATTTACAACAGGTTACGGATTGTCATATCGATTCATGCCAAATAACTTTGGAGTGCAAACTAATTTTGCACCATATAAAGATAAATATCGAGCCTTGTTTAGTTTTGGAATAACTTTCCTTTATAAATTAATTGAAACAAAGAATGTAAACTTGTTTTTGTACCAGGGCAACCACTATTTTTATCGCAAAGAAAAATATATATATGATCAACCTGATTCTTATCAGGTTGACAAATACTTCAATAACGGTATTGGTATCGGTATAGAGTTTATCATTCTAAAACGTCTGAGTTTTAATTTAATGGGAGGATACGCCGGCCTTGAAAATTTTAACAAAATCAGTTTTACAGGAGAAACAGGATTGTATTTCAGGTTTTAAAAAGTTGAGAATATCTCAGCATTGCATATAGGATAAAGCACTCGGAAATCA
>Ga0316630_10000556_pt1 | contig 12067 bp, 10 predicted proteins | sample OWC_May_M1_C1_D6_FD_207658 | JGI IMG/M metagenome (GOLD analysis project Ga0316630, IMG submission 207658) | Wetland soil microbial communities from Old Woman Creek delta, Ohio, United States - OWC_May_M1_C1_D6_A | ecosystem: Environmental > Terrestrial > Soil > Wetlands | place: USA: Ohio...
CGATGGACGCCCGCACGATGCGGGAGTCGTCGGCAATGAGCACCCGCGGTTTGGGTGGCGCGGACGGCGTTGGACTCTTGGCGGTATCGGTGGGCAAGCCAACCTCGTGGCGGAACAGCGGACCAGCGCTCCGACGCCGGCGTTCCATGGGTTCCGTGGTCGGAATCTAGACGGAATCTAGCGTAACTGATCGGCCTAAACCTTGGTCTCCTTTAGGTTTTCTCGCTGGAATGCGCTATGTTTTCGCCACTTCAGGCAACGGTAGCTTCACACGATGCAGAGTCGCGGAGGGTCAAAGGGGCATTGGCGGGCTTGCGTGGGGCTTGCCCTGCTGCTGGCCATTCCCGCCGCCCCAGCCCAGCCGACGATCGACTCGGGCGCGGAAGTCGTCGTACACGCGCTCGGACTGGTCGATGTGCCGTACCGGTACGGAGGCCGCACGCCGACCGGCGGCTTTGATTGCAGCGGCTTCGTCGGGTTTGTCTTCAGTCAGTCCGCCGGGCTGGTACTGCCGCGTCGTGCGGACGAGATGGGCCGGATGGGTGAAACGCTGGCCAAGGCGGACCTCGCTCCCGGAGATCTCGTGTTCTTCAACACGCTCGGCCGCAGCTATTCCCATGTCGGCATCTACGTCGGGGAAGGTCAGTTTGTCCACGCCCCCGCGCGCCGTGGCCGGGTGCGGGTGGACAGGCTGGGCGATCCGTACTGGACCGCCCGCTACAACGGGGCCCGACGCATTGGCGGCGTGGTTAGCCCGGAGGTCGCCGCCGCGGCCGCGGCCACTGGTGCCGCGGGCGAAGCCCTCTTTGACTCTCGCGTCACGCCCTAATTGAAACGGCCCTGCGTCAAGGGGGTTTGACCCTTTCTACAGCTGGGTCATACGATGCGAATGAGAATCATTTGCATTTAGCTTGGATTCACACTATTGTTGGTTCCACACGCCGCCCCATGGCGTGGACATACGGACCCTGACATGAGAACGAGCCCAACCTTCTGGAACGCCGAGCGCTGGCTGCGCCGCGGCCTGCAACTCACTGTTATCGCTGGCATCGTGTTCGCCGTGCTGGCGCCGATCGACGGCCAGGCCCAGGAAAAAGTGCTCAACCTTTACTCGGCACGGCACTACCAGACCGACAACGCGCTCTATGACAACTTTACGAAGCAGACTGGCATCAAGCTGAACCGCATCGAACTCGGCGACGAACAGCTGGTTCAGCGGTTGAAGTCAGAAGGCGCGAACAGCCCTGCGGATGTCGTCTTGCTGGTCGATGCGGCGCGGCTGTGGCGCGCCCAGATCGACGGACTGTTCCAGCCGATCCAGTCCAAAGCGCTCGACGAGCGCATTCCTGCAAACCTGCGCTCCAACGATGGGACCTGGTACGGCTTTTCGACCCGCGCAAGGGCCATCGTCTACGACAAGGCGCGGGTGAAGCCGACAGACGTCGATACCTACGAAAAGCTCGCAGACCCTAAGGTCAAGGGGCTCGTGTGCACGCGCTCGGGCTCGCACCCATACATGCTGTCGCTGATCGGCGCGATGATCGAGCGCAACGGCGAGGCGAAGACGGAAGAGTGGGCGAAGGGCATGGTCGCGAACATGGCGCGTCCGCCGCGCGGGGGCGACACCGACCAGATCAAGGGCGTGGCCTCCGGCGAGTGTGGCGTTGCGCTCACCAATACCTACTACTGGCTGCGGTTGGTGCGATCAGACGATCCGAAGGATAAGGAGGTCGTCGCGAAGGTCGATTTCATGTGGCCGAATCAAGCGACCTCTGGAACGCACATCAACATCTCGGGTGGTGGGGTGGCGAAGAACGCGCCCAACAAGGCTAACGCCGTGCTGTTCCTCGAATACCTGTCAAGCCCGCAGGCGCAAGCCTATTTCGCCAACGGCAATAACGAATGGCCGGTGGTCAAGGGCGCCAAGACCGATAACCCGGCGCTGGCGGCACTTGGTACGCCGAAGTTCGAAAATGTGCCGGTGTCGACGATCGGCAAGAATCAGATCGCGGCGCAGCGCATCCTTGATCGGGTCGGCTACCGATAGGGCACCGCCCCGTAAGATGCGTCGCCATGCGCGACGCATCGCCTGACGTCATCATCATCGGCGCCGGCCACAATGGACTGACCTGCGCCTGCTACCTCGCAGCAGCCGGGCTAAAGGTGCACATCGTCGAGCGGCGCGGCGTCGTCGGCGGCGCCGCAGTGACCGAGGAGTTCCACCCCGGCTTCCGCAATTCGACCGCGAGCTACACGGTCAGCCTGCTGAACCCCAAGGTGATCCGCGACCTGCGGCTTGTCGAGCACGGCCTGCGCGTTGTTGAACGACCGTTTTCGAACTTTGTTCCGACGGCCGATGGCCGATCGCTGCGCTTCGGCGGTGACCTGGCAACGACGCAGTCGTCGGTCGCCCAGTTCTCCGCCTGCGATGCCGAGCGCCTGCCGGCGTATTACGCGCGGCTCGATCGGCTGGCCGAGCAACTGAAGCAATGGGTGCTGCAGGCACCGCCCGAACTCGGCGGTCCATTCGTCGTCGAAGGCTGGCGCGACCTGGTGGCCGGCGCCAAGCTGCTGCTGCAGTTCGGCCGGCTGCCGCGCGAGGGCCAACGTGACCTCATTGACGTCTTCACCAAGAGCGCCGGCGACTGGCTCGACAGCTGGTTCGAGTCCGAACCGCTCAAGGGAGTGCTGGGCTGGGACTCCGTCGTCGGCAACTACGCCAGTCCCTATGCACCGGGCTCCGCCTACGTGCTTCTGCATCACTGTTTCGGCGAGGTCAACGGCAAGCCGGGCAAATGGGGCCACGCCATTGGCGGCATGGGCACTATCACGCAGGCGATGGCCGCCGAAGCAAGGGCGCGCGGCGTGCGGATCACCGTCGATTCGCCAGTCGCGCGGGTACTGGTCGAAGGCGGCAGCGCGGTCGGCGTCGAACTGGAATCCGGGGAGGTGCTGCGCGCGCGGGCGGTGGCCTCCAACGTCAATCCGAAGCTGCTGTACCAGCGCCTGCTGCAACCTGCGGAGTTGCCGACCGAGTTCGTCGAGGCGATCGGTCGCTACAAGTGCGGGTCCGGGTCGTTCCGCATGAACGTGGCGCTCTCTGAACTGCCGGACTTCCGCGCCGCCCCGGGGACGGGGGCACAAGCGCATCACGGAAGCGGCATCGTGTTCGACGCCTCGCTGCCCTTCATGGACCGGGCCTGGCATGACGCCGAGGCGCACGGTTGCTCGAAGGAGCCGATCGTCGAGATGCTGATTCCGAGCGTCGTCGATGACACGCTGGCGCCGCGCGGTCTGCACGTGGCGAGCCTCTTCTGCCAGCACTTCGACCCCGAAGCGGACTGGTCAGCGCTCAAGCCCGTCGCCATCGAGCGCATCTTCGATGTCGTGCAGGCGCATTGCCCGAACTTCCGCGCGTCGCTGCTGGGCTACCGCGCCCTCTCGCCGCGCGACCTCGAAGACGAGTTCGGACTCATCGGCGGCGATATCTTTCACGGCCAGCTGTCGCTCGATCAACTGTTCTCGATGCGGCCGATCATGGGATACGCGCGCTACCGCGGACCACTCAAAGGGCTCTACCACTGTGGCTCGGGCGCGCACCCAGGCGGAGGCGTGACGGGGGCACCGGGCCACAACGCCGCTGGGGAGATCATCCGCGATCTGCGCTGAAGCCGCCGGCGCCACGCGCGCCGGCACGATCAGCCGTAGGTCAGTGCGCGCGCCTTGCCGTGGAACACGCGGTAGGAGAACACGGTGTACGCGAGGATCGCGGGCACGCTGATGGCGACACCGATCAGGATGACCTTCAACGCGGCCGGGCTGCTGGCCGCCTCCCATACCGTCAGGCGATCCATCACTACGTACGGAAAGAGGCTGTAACCCATTCCAGCGGCGGCGAGCACGAACACCCCGACGGCGAGGGCGAAGGGCACCCAGCAGGAATCGCCCGTCACGCGTTCGGACCGGCGCAGCAGCAGCCACAGCGCGCCGAGTGCGGCCAGCGTGGCCAGCGGAATCGGCGCCAGCGCGATGAACTCCGGCAGCGTGAACCAGCGCCCGCGCACCGTGGGGCTGGCGATCGGCGTGGCAACGGAAATCGCACCGATGCCAAGCACCAGTGGCAGGAACATCAGCCGGGCCCAGCCCACGGCCTTGCGCTGCAGTTCACCCTCGGTCTTCATGATGAGCCACGTTGCGCCGATCAGCAGATAGGACGCCGGTAGCGCCACCGCGATCAGCGCCGCGAACAGAGTTGCGACCGCGCCATCGGCAAAGCCGGTGATGTAGCGCCCGAGCATCCAGCCCTGTGCCACCGACGCAATGGTCGAGCCAGCGAAGAACACCGAGTTCCACAGCGGCTTGTGATCATCCTTCGCCTTGACGCGGAAGTCGAAGGCCACGCCGCGCATGATCAGCCCGATCAGCATTGCGGCCACGGGCAGATAGAGCGCCGTGAGCACGACGCCGTGCGCAACCGGAAATGCGATCAGCAGGATGCCCACGCCGAGCACGAGCCAGGTCTCATTGGCGTCCCAAAATGGGCCGATGGAAGCGACCATGATGTCCTTCTCGTCAGGCGTGGCGCGCTGCAGCCACATGCCGACGCCGAGGTCGTAGCCGTCGAGCACGACATACAACAGCATCGAGAAGCCCATCAGGCCGAGGAATATCACCGGCAGTGCCTGGTCAAAGCCGCTCATCGTCATCTCCTCAGGCACCCCCGACGGCGGCGGTGCTGGCCGCGGGCTTCTGGCCGGGCAGCCGCACCGGCTTGCTCAGATCCTCGACCGGCTTCTCGGCCATGTGCCGCAGCACGCTGACGTAGGCGACGATCAGCAGGACATAGACAATCAAATAGGCTGTCAATGTCAGAGCGATGTGCGCCGGCGGCACGTTAGAGGCCGCTTCGGCCGTCTTAAGGTAGCCGTAGACGAGATATGGCTGGCGGCCGACCTCGGTCACATACCAGCCAGCCACGGTGGCGAGCCAGCCGCTGAAAGTCATCCCGACCAGGCCCGCCAGCATCCAGCGCGGCAGCGCGAGCGCCGTGCTGCTCCGGCGCTGGCGCCAGAGCAGCCAGACGCCGACCCAGGAAGCCACCAGCATCAGCACCCCGGTGCCGACCATGATGCGGAAGCTCCAGAAGAGCGGCGCCACCGGCGGATGTGCGTTCGGGAAGGCGTCGATCCCCTTCAGTTCGCCATCCGGTTCATGCGTCAGGATCAGTGCGGCGCCGCGCGGGACCTCGACCGCGAAGCGGTTGGACCGGGTGGCCGCATCCGGCAGCGCGAACAGCACCAGTGGCGCGCCGCGTTGCGTCGTCCACAGGGCTTCCATCGCCGCTACCTTGGCGGGCTGGTGCTCGAGCGTGTTGAGTCCGTGCAAATCGCCCATGAAGATCTGCACCGGGATCAGCGCAGCGCCGGCCACGAGACTCGCCCTGAGCACGGGGCGTGTGGCGGGATTGTCCTTGCCGCGCAACAGTTGCCAGGCCGACACGCCGGCGATCAGGAAAGCCACTGTCAGGAACGACGCCAGCAGCATGTGCGTGAGTCGGTACGGCATGCTCGGGTTGAAGAGCACCTCGAGCCAACTCGTCACGTGGAACACGCCATCGACGATCTCGTAGCCCACTGGCGTCTGCATCCAGGAATTCAGCGCGATGATCCAGAACGCGCTCATCGTCGTGCCGAAGGCGACGAGGAAGGTCGCGATGAGATGCACCCGTTCCGATACGCGGCCGTGGCCATACAACATGATCCCGAGGAAGGTCGCCTCGAGGAAGAACGCGGTCAGCACCTCATAGCCGAGCAGTGGGCCGGCAACGTTGCCCACGCGCTGCATGAAGCCGGGCCAGTTGGTGCCGAACTGGAAGCTCATCACGATGCCAGACACCACGCCGAGCGCAAAGGTCAATGCAAACACCTTGGTCCATAGCCGGTAGGCGTGTAGCCAGTGGTCGTGCCGTGTCCGCAGCCAGGCCAGGCGTATCAACAGCAGGGCCCAGCCGAGTGCGATCGAGATGGAAGGGAAAAGGATGTGGAACGTGATGTTGGCCGCAAACTGGATGCGGGCCAGCAACAGGCCGTCGAGCGAGTCCATGCGTTGCTCCCTGCGCTACCAGTACGTCATTTGACGACCTTGACGCGTACATCGACGCAAGCACCTCGTTCGCTTGCGCGCCCATTTAAGCAACTTCGCTAGGCATCTGCAAACTCACGCCACCCGGGTGTCGTTCGGGTGGCGCAATGCCCGTGCGAGATCGGCATCGCAAGTTGCGTGGGTCACTTTCCGGGACCGTGCCGGCCGATGGGCGCGTATGCCCAGACGTGGGTAGGACCTTCGCCAGCTCGGTTCCACATCCGGCACGGCGGCCCGGCGCGTAGGGCCAGTGACCTGCAGCAAGGAAGCGCGCTCAGGGAATGCGGCAGGTCCTGCCGACGTTTCGTCGCACTAGACTCTCGCCCTTTTGCCTGGCGCCGCATGTTCGACTTTTCCGCCGAGACTGGATTGCTTGCGCTGTTCGCTGCGAGTTTCATTGCAGCCACGGTGCTGCCCGGGGGGTCGGAGTTCGTGCTGGTCGCTGTGATCCACGAGCACCCCGAGGCCCTGTGGCAGGCGGTGGCAGTCGCGACCGTTGGCAACACCTTGGGGGGCCTGACGTCCTACTGGGTCGGACGCCTGATTCCCAATCGCGTGCATCACAGGTCGATCATCTACCTGCACCGGTACGGCTACTGGGCGCTGCTCTTTTCCTGGGTGCCGCTGGTGGGGGATGCGCTCGCCGTGGCCGCCGGCTGGCTGCGCTTCAGTCCCTGGATCTCGCTCGCTGCCTTCGCCGTCGGCAAGCTCTTCCGGTACCTGCTCGTCGCAGGCGGCTGGGCCTGGTTCGAGGCGCTCGTGCTGCGCTGAGTGCCCCCTCTAGGAGGGGGGCGGGTCAGGCGTGCCCCGACTCCTATAATCCTCAGGTTTCTCCGAACAAGCACAGCGCCGTTCCCGGTGCGTCCTCGAAAGAAGCGAGCCCGATGAAAGTCCTCGTCACCGTCAAGCGAGTCGTCGACTACAACGTCAAGGTCCGGGTCAAATCGGACGGGAGCGGCGTCGACATTGCCAACGTCAAGATGTCGATGAATCCGTTCGACGAGATTGCCGTCGAAGAGGCGGTCCGCCTCAAGGAGGCCGGGGTCGCGACCGAGGTGGTCGCCGTGTCCTGCGGAGTGCCGCAGTGCCAGGAGACGCTGCGCACCGCGATGGCGATCGGCGCCGACCGCGGGATCCTGGTCGAAACCGATGTCGAACTGCAGCCGCTGGCGGTCGCCAAGCTGCTGAAGGCGATCGTCGACAAGGAAAAGCCCAATCTCATCATCCTCGGCAAGCAGGCGATCGATGACGATGCGAACCAGACCGGCCAGATGCTGGCCGCGTTGCTGGACGTGCCACAAGGCGCGTTCGCCTCCAAGCTGAAGATCGCCGATGGCCGCGCCGAGGTCACGCGAGAAGTCGATGGCGGCCTGGAAACGATCTCGATCAGCCTGCCTGCCGTGGTGACCGCCGACCTGCGCCTCAACGAGCCGCGCTACGTCACGCTGCCGAACATCATGAAGGCAAAGAAGAAGCCGCTCGAGACGATCAAACCGGCGGATCTTGGCGTCGACGTCACTCCGCGCCTGAAGACGCTGAAGGTTTCCGAGCCGCCGTCGCGCAAGGCGGGCATCAAGGTGCCCGACGTCGCAACGCTGGTTGCCAAGCTGAAGAACGAAGCCAAAGCCATCTGAGACATACCATGACTGCACTCGTACTTGCGGAACACGACAACGCGTCAATCAAGGGTGCGACGCTCAACGCGGTGACAGCGGCCTCCAAGGCAGCCGGAGACGTTCACGTGCTGGTCGTCGGGCACAACGCCGCCGGCGCCGCGCAGGCAGCGGCAAAGATCGGCGGTGTCAGCAAGGTGCTCGCCGCCGACGGTCCGCAGTTTGCGGACGGCCTGGCCGAGGCGGTAGCCGCCCAGGTACTGGCAGTCGCAGGCAACTACTCGCACGTCTTTGCGGCGGCCGACGCCTACGGCAAGAACGTGATGCCGCGCGTTGCGGCCAAGCTGGATGCCGCGCAGATCTCCGAGATCATCAGCGTCGAGTCGGCGGACACGTTCACCCGACCGATCTACGCAGGCAACGCGATCGCGACCGTGCAGTCCGGCGACAAGGTCAAGGTGGTGACGGTGCGGACAACCAACTTCGACGCGGCGCCGGCCGAAGGCGGCTCGGCTGCCATCGAGAACATTGCTGCGGTCAGCGCGGGAGACGGGTCGCGCTTCGTCGGTCGCGACATTGCGAAATCCGATCGCCCCGAGTTGCAGGGCGCGAAAGTGGTCATCTCCGGCGGTCGCGGCATGGGCTCGGCGGAAAACTTCAAGCTGCTGGAGCCACTCGCGGACAAGCTCAACGCGGCGATGGGCGCCTCGCGCGCGGCTGTGGATGCCGGTTATGCGCCGAACGACTGGCAGGTCGGCCAGACCGGCAAGGTGGTCGCCCCGGGGTTGTATATCGCTGTCGGGATCTCCGGCGCGATCCAGCACCTGGCGGGCATGAAGGACTCCAAGGTCATCGTCGCGATCAACAAGGATCCGGAGGCCCCGATCTTCTCGGTGGCGGACTACGGACTCGTGGGCGATCTGTTCGAGTTAGTGCCGCAACTCGTCAAGGAACTCGGCTGACCTCACAGCGAAACACCCGATCCAGGCTCACCTAGGCAGGACATCGAATGAGCTACACCGCACCGATCAAGGACATGCTGTTCGTGATGCACGAACTCGCCGGGCTGAAGACTATCCAGCAGCTGCCGGGGTGCGACGAGGCGACCGACGAGACGGTCCAGGCGGTGCTCGAGGAGAACGCTCGATTCATGGGCGAAGTCGTCGCGCCGCTCAACTGGAGTGGAGATACACAGCCGGGCGGCTGGTCCGATGGCAAGGTTACGACCAGCCCGGGTTTTCGCGCCGCCTTCCGTTCGTTTGTCGAAGCGGGCTGGCAGGGCATCCAGCACCCGTCAGAGTTCGGCGGGCAGGGCCTGCCGAAAGTGGTCGGCGCTGCCTGCATGGAGATGATGCAGGCCGCTAACCTGTCGTTCGCGCTGTGCCCGTTGCTGACGGACGGCGCGATCGAGGCATTGCTGGTGGCCGGATCCGACGAACAGAAGGACGCCTACATACCTCGGCTGATCGATGGGTCCTGGACCGGCACGATGAACCTGACCGAGCCGCAGGCGGGCTCGGATCTCTCGCAGGTTCGAGCGCGGGCCGTGCCGCAGGCCGATGGCAGCTATCGGATCTTTGGCCAGAAGATCTTTATCACCTACGGTGATCACGACCTGGCGGAGAACATCGTCCACCTCGTGCTGGCTCGTACGCCGAACGCGCCCGAGGGCGTGAGGGGTATCTCGCTTTTCATCGTCCCGAAGTTCATGTTTGGCGCGAACGGAAAGCTGGGTCAGCGCAACGACGTCTACTGCGCCTCGATCGAACACAAGCTTGGCATCAAGGCCAGCCCGACCTGCGTGCTGATCTACGGTGATGACAAGGGCGCGGTGGGTCCCGGAGCGATCGGATACCTGATCGGCGAGGAAAACCGCGGACTCGAGTACATGTTCGTGATGATGAATGCGGCCCGCTTCCAGGTGGGCATGCAGGGCATCGCGGTCTCTGATCGTGCCTACCAGAAGGCAGCTGCTTACGCGAAGGACCGGGTGCAGAGCCGCGCCGTCGAGGGCTCGAGTGGCCCGGTACCGATCATTCAGCACCCCGATGTGCGGCGCATGTTGATGTTCATGCGTTCGAATACCGAAGCGGCCCGTGCGATTGCCTACGTGGCTGCCGGTCATTTCGACATGGCGCATCATCATTCGGACGGTGCTGTACGCAAGCAGGCTCAGACTGCCTACGAGTATCTGATACCGATCGTCAAGGGCTGGTCGACCGAGATCTCGATCGATATCGCCTCGACCGGTGTGCAGGTTCACGGCGGCATGGGCTTCATCGAGGAAACCGGGGCCGCGCAGTTCTACCGCGACGCCCGAATCCTGACGATCTACGAAGGTACGACCGCGATCCAGGCGAACGATCTCGTCGGGCGCAAGACCTCGCGCGACGGCGGCGCCACGGCGCGGTGGTTCATGGGCCAGATGCGCACGACCGCCGACGAACTGGCGCGCGCAGGGGGCGAACATGCCGCGATCGGGGAGCGCCTGGCAGTGGCCGTAGATGCGTACGAATCGGTCGTCGATTTCGTCGTCGCTCAGTTCAAATCGGACATCCGTTCGGTGTTCGCCGGATCCGTTCCTTACCTGAAGCTGGCCGGCATCGTTCACGGCGGCTGGCAACTCGGGCGCTCGGCACTGGCCGCGCAGCGTCTCATTTCGGACGGCAGGGACGTGGCGTTTGCACAGGCGAAGATCGCAACAGCGCGGTTCTTCGCCGACCACATGATGGTGACCGCGCCCGGGCTCGCCGCCAGCATCGTTAGCGGCAGCGCGGGAACGCTCGCGCTCGCTGCCGAGCAGTTCTGAATCAACGCTCCGACGTCATAGCCACTGGCTATCGATTGTATTGCCACAATTAATTTGTTCTAGACAGTCGGTCGGCGTAGGCTCATTCGAAGCGCTCGGCGATCGCAACCGCCGGCGTGCTCCGCTTTCCGTTTGATCCCATTGAGGAGATGACATGCAACTGAAGGGCTCGAAGACCGAACAAAACCTGAAGGACGCGTTTGCCGGCGAATCGCAGGCGAACCGCCGCTACCTGTATTTCGCAGCCAAGGCGGATGTCGAGGGCTACAACGACGTCGCTGCCGTGTTCCGCTCAACCGCTGAAGGCGAGACCGGCCACGCGCATGGTCACCTGGAGTACCTCGAAGCCGTGGGTGATCCGGCGACGGGTCTTCCGATCGGCCCGACCAAGTCCAACCTCAAGGCGTCGATCGCCGGGGAGACGCACGAGTACACCGACATGTACCCGGGCATGGCGAAGGCCGCGCGCGACGAAGGGTTTGAAGAGATCGCCGACTGGTTCGAGACGCTGGCGAAGGCCGAGCGCTCGCACGCCAACAAGTTCCAGCGCACGCTGGACGCGATCGTCGACTAAGGGAACTGGCGCTAATCGGCGCAACAAGCAACGCGGCCGGCCGGGTGGTCGGTCGCGATCCATCCGCAATGCTGGCGCCGCAAGGCGCGTCGCCTTTGATTCACTTTCCTGGAACAGACCGATGACCGTGCGCGAGGGCAGCCTCGAGGCGCCGACCCGCCATCCGCTGGCGTGGAGGTCCTCCGACTTCTGGAGTGAAGAGGAACTCAACAAGGAACTCGAGCGCGTCTTCAATGTCTGCCATGGGTGCCGCCGTTGCGTCAGCCTGTGCGGCTCGTTTCCAACGCTATTCGACCTTGTCGATAAGGGTCCGACCGGCGAGGTCGACGGTGTGCCGAAGGAGAAGTACAAGGCGGTCGTCGACCAGTGTTATCTGTGCGACGTGTGCTACATGACCAAGTGTCCGTACGTGCCGCCGCACCCGTGGAACCTCGACTTTCCACATTTGATGCTGCGTGCCAAGGCGGTCCATTTTCGTGCGCACGGCGCCACTGCGAGCGACAAGTTCCTGACATCGACCGACAAGGTCGGCATGTTCGCTGGCATCCCGATCGTCACCCAGGTCGTGAACACGGTGAACCGCACGGCAGCGGGCCGCGGTGTCATGGAGAAGATCGCGGGCATCGACCGCACGGCGTGGTTGCCGGATTTCGCGGGTACGAAGTTCCGCTCGTCCGCGCGCTCCAACACGTCGGCGCCTGTCGTCGACGGTGCGAAGACGCCGGGCAAGGTGGCGATCTTCTCGACCTGCTACGTCAACTACAACGAGCCGGGCATCGGGCACGACCTGATCAAGATCCTCGAGCACAACGCCATTCCCTATGTGCTGGCCGAGAAGGAAGCGTGCTGCGGCATGCCCAAGCTCGAGATCGGCGACCTCGACTCGGTCGAGAAGCTGAAGAACATCAATATCCCGCAACTGGCCCGGCT
>Ga0316630_10000557_pt1 | contig 12060 bp, 18 predicted proteins | sample OWC_May_M1_C1_D6_FD_207658 | JGI IMG/M metagenome (GOLD analysis project Ga0316630, IMG submission 207658) | Wetland soil microbial communities from Old Woman Creek delta, Ohio, United States - OWC_May_M1_C1_D6_A | ecosystem: Environmental > Terrestrial > Soil > Wetlands | place: USA: Ohio...
GGGGATGTTTAGCGATAAGGACATCATGGGCCTGATCGATCAGTACATCGCCGCAGGCAACCATGAAGATAACGCGCCGGAAAGCGCCAAATCTGAACCGCAAACCGGGCCTTCTAGCGACGCGGGTAACATTCCCCCTGAACCGCCAGTGAAACCAGTGGCGGCGAAATCTGAGCCGCAAAACGGGGCTGCAAATGGCAATGGGCAAAACGCTATCATTCTTCGGTTCCCCCAGATTACCACATTGGCCGGGGTTCCCGTTGGCGATATTTCAAAGCGCCTCAACAAACATCTCCCGCCGGAAGCCTATACCGCTATCAAGTATGGGCTGATGACGGGTAAGACGGACGTGGATGGGGATCGCATCCGGGATCGCTTTGAGGAAGTGTTTGGGCCAATGGGGATCGGCTGGCGTATTACGCCCCATCCATCTGCCGGGCGGGTTGAATATCGCAATGAGCCGCGTCCGAAGATGAAGGACGGCAAGCAGATGACCGACCAGCAAACAGGTGAATTGCTATTCCAAACATGGCATATCGTCACGTTGGTTGCGCACACCCTGTCGTACTCGGTTGTCATGCCGGATGGGTCAATCACCTGGACGGAGGTCAGTACGACCACCGACCAGCACGACAACTCCGACGAACAGTACGCCTATCGCGGCGCGCTAACCTCGCTGATGAAGCAGTTCTACAAGCTGATGGGCGGGATGAACCACATCCTGTACAACCAGTACACGCATGTCCAGGCACAGCAAGACCTGCACAAGCGCAAGGCGAGTTAACGATGTTCGCGCGCTGCCCCCACTGTCACGGTACAGGCCGGGTCACGGTGTACATCTACACCAACCTCGACGGGCAGCGCGTCTACCTCCCCGTGTCGTGTCGAGCGTGCGACGGCACAGGGGTTAAGCGGAAACGGCGGGTAATCCCGCATAATGAGGAGAAAACGTAATGCCTAACCATATCAGCAACCGTGTCTTTTTCCAATCACCGAATCGTGATGACGACGCCGAAACCTCCGCCCTGAAACAACTCGAAACTATGATGAAAACGGAAGAGTCGTCCTTCGATTTCAATGTGCTTATTCCGTATCCGCAACAATACGCGGAAGCGGATAAGGCGAGACTCGAAGCTGAAAAGCGTGGTGTGAAGTGGGGCGATCTGCCCAAAGACGGGTACAACCAGGGCGGGTATGAGTGGTGTCACAGCAATTGGGGGACCAAATGGAACGCCTACGACATCACATGGGATTATGATAGCGTTTACTTCTGCACAGCATGGAGTTCCCCGGAACCAATCTGGGAGGAATTGTCCAAGCGGTTTCCCGATTTGATCCTGATGGTGGAATACGCCGACGAGGACACGGGACACAACTGCGGCATTCTGGCCTACCGCAATGGAACGCAAACCCACGCTGAGACAGATGATGATGGTCTACCCAATCCCGTGCTATTCGCCAGAGCAATTATGGCGGAACAACAATGCCGCTATTATGCGGGACGATGGCAGGATGCGAACACGCAAATCGCTGAACTGGAAAAGCAGATCAGCGAATTGACTGCCAAGCTCTACCCGAAAGCATCTGAGGTGGATAGCCGGAGTGATCTGGCAGACGACCACTAATCGCGGTTAGTGGTTAGGTACCGATAGCACAGTTTATCAGCAGGAGGAGCCATGAGAATGCCTATTTTGACGTGTAATCGATGCGGAAAAGAAGATACGCGGATGGTAGACGCGCCGCGTTTAGACGACCCGCGCGTGTACTGCATTGAATGCTATGCCGAGCTATTCCCGCCCGGCTGGACAGATGATAATCCACCGTTGTGGCCTGATGAGGATAGCAGCGTAGATACCCGCGAAGCCGCCGCCCTGGCCCGTTACGAGGACGACAAGCGGCGCAAGGAACAGAAGCGCAAGCAAGGGAGGACGTGGTGAGAACAATCGAGGAAATTCAAGTACAGATTGATCGCATTCTGAAAGATGATGAATACGGGGATGAATACGATCAAGGGCAGCAAAGTGAAGCGGGCAGGTTGGCAGGGTTCCGGCGCGGACAAAAACTAATCGCCGAGGGCAAGACGCGCGACGAAATTACTGCCTGGGCACAAGAAGACGATCGCTCGTATGCCTCATACGGGGATGATTATGCTGACGCCTGGCAGTCTGGCTACTCCACTGCGTTGTTTTGGGTCGCCGAGCAGTATGACTGGGATGACGACGGGAACGCCATTCGACGTCCAGATAGCATTTTCCCGGCGGAGAACTGGTAATGCCTGACTTGCGCGGCGCGGCGGGTTGTGGTAGGATCATGAGTAGCAGGGGCGGCTTGGACAACCGCGTACAACCTGCTACTCAATGGCGCTTTTGCAGCGAGGCGACTATAGACTACAATTGCGATCTGGCTCATGCTGGGTTGGTGTACCTGCGGGTGTCCTCCGTAGTGCTGCATACCAATCCGCATGAGCTTTATCGATCCTAGGGAGGAATGATGGACAAGGAAATCAACATCGCGGCGAAATGGTGGACCGATCTTTTGCGAGAAGGGCAGCAGCCCCATACCGATACGGGTGATTCATTTCTATCATTCGTGTTCAGCGCAACACAGGACGCCCCACATTTTACCGAGTGGGCACTTGCGCAATTTGAGGCCAACCTTGTGCAGGTACTGAGGGAGGCGTTTGTGCAAAAGAAGGTCATTCGCGGCGAGAATTTCAGTATCTTTCGTGGATTTGGAACTGACTACCAACCCGGCCCATTGCTCTTAGAAGCGGCGGATCGTTCGCAAATCGACATTCGCTCCTGCTTGCCTGGCAAAACGGTAATGTGGATCCGCCCCGGCAGCGTCCGCGTTAAGCAAGGCTATGGCGCGCCAATCGATGATCTATACGGTCAATTCGTAAATCGGGATATGGAAAGCGGAATATAGAAGCGCGGCCTCCGGGGAGTGGGAATTCGTCGGAGGCCAGGCAAAACCGGGACTACAAGTTCGTGCGACACCTCCGTGTGTGGCTACATACAGGATAAGTCAAGTGTAACATGGCAAAAAAGGTAAGTCAACCCAATCCCAACAATCGGTATAAGTTGCTCATCAATGAGCCGCCCTTACAAGTGCTGCCCACGCTGGCAGTATCCATTGGGTTGAGCGAGGCGCTATTATTGCAACAACTCCATTACCTCATGACGGCTTACGAGGGTAAAACGATTGAGGATGTCAAATGGATTCGCATGTCCGATCTGCAATGGCAAGAGCAGTTCCCGTTTTGGAGCCGCAACACGATCCGCCGCAACCTGGACAATCTGGAATTCAAGCATAAGCTCATTCGTGTTGGGAATTTCAACGAACGCAACGGCGACAAAACACAGTGGTACTCAATCGATTACGACCAACTCGATCATCTGCCCGCCAAGAAGCCCCGCCAAAAACGGACGGATTATGAAAACTTCGGGGAATGGGGGAAGGAACAAAAAACCTTGTCCAAAAATAGGACAGGCGATAGCTTATCCAAAAATAGGACAAACCCCTTGTCCAATAATAGGACAAGCTCGTGTCCTAAAATTGGACAACCATTACCTGAGATACTATCTGAGATACCTGAATCAGAGACTCTATTTGCGAACGCCGCTAAAGCGGGTTCGTGTGGCGACCCGATAGCCGAAGACCTGGGCGCGCCTATTCAAAGCAAAGCGCTGGCAGCATTCCAGGAAAAGCAAGCGGTACAACATCTCACCCAACCGGATAACGCAATCCCTGAAAGCGTACAGGCATTCCAGGAAGCACTACAACCAAGCGAACCTGCTGCCATTAAGGAAGGCATTGAAAACCCCCTTCAAAATGCCGCTAAAGTTTCCCCCTTGCCTGCGTTGCCCGCGCCCTACGAGTGGTACACGACGGCGGGCGATAACGACCTGGTACACATTGCCAAGCCCACGCAGTCCGGCAAGCGGATTACCCTGTTGTGTGGCAGCGCCAGTTACGCTGTGCCGGTTGGCGGCAAGAATCCACACGGCAACCGGCAGCCGTGCCAGCAATGCCAGCAGGAACTCGCCAACCTGACCGCCCTGGCAGCGAAAGCGAAAGCACCGAAAGTGCAGAAGCCACCCGATCCGGTGTTTCGTTGGGCCTGCGAGTATCTAGGCGTCAATCCTGATGTGGCCTGGAAAAGCCCGAAGCACGAAGCGTTTATCCTCAAGGGGTATATTGCGCAGGAGGAAAAAGGGCGGCTCAAGATAACCACTCCGCTCACCGATGAACAATTAGCGGCCTGTGCTACTGCATTATCCGGGTTTATCCCCTGGTATGAGCAGGTGTGCAAGGATTGCAGCCGCCCGACCTGGCGGCGGTTCCAGACCTGGATCGGCAAGTGGTACTTAGCTGGACGCCCCGGTGCGAACAGCACGCCAATCAGTGAATGGGTCAATGTAGAAGTCCACACGGATCGCGGTTGGGTGGAACGCGCGGTACACCAAAGCGAACTGCCCACTCTGGAATGGAGGAAGCCGACATGGATACACGACTAGCCCCTACTGCCCTTGCACCGCACAGCCCGGAAGCGGAGGAGTCCACCATTGGCGCGGTCTTGATCGATCCCGCCGCGTTTGGCCGGTTGCAATTTTTGCAGCCAGCGGACTTTTACCTGTACCGGCATAACTGTATTTGGGCGGCATTCCAGGCGCTCCATGAACGCGCCGAACCGATTGATCAACTGACCGTTGTGGAGGAATTGCGCCGCACTCAGCAGTTGCAGGAGATCGGCGGCTCTGCCTACCTGGTACGGTTAAGCGGCGAAACGCCGACCTCCGCCAACGCTGAAACGTTTGCCCGGATCGTGCAAGCTGCTGCTACCCGCCGTCGCTGGCTGACGTTTTCGGGGGAAATGGCCCAACTTGCCGTTGAAGAAAATGCTACTATTGATACCCTACAAACCAAAATTGACGAGGGGTATCGACACGTGATGAGCCAGTTTCGCGGGCAAGGCATCGTTAACGGCAACGAAGTGATGCACCGACTCTGGGATAATTTTTGGGAATGGGTAGACAATCCCGCCGCCGTGCGGGGGATGAGCAGCGGTATCCCGAAGCTAGATCGTTACCTGATGGGCTTTCGCCCTGGCCTATATGCCATCGCTGGGGCGTCCTCGATGGGGAAGTCTACCTTTGCCGGGGCATTGGTGCGGCAGTTTGCCCAGCAAGCGCGCGGGGTATTCGTGCCTACCGAGATTGAGGCAGATCGCGCCTTCGCTAAAATCGCCGGGGACTGGGCCGGTATTCCCTACAAAAAGTTGTTGTCCGGGATGCTGGACGAGCCAGAGAAGCGGGCCTTTCAGGATGCCTTTGGGAAGCTGGCGGAATGCGCGCCCAACGTCACGGTATTCGACACCGCCGCCGCCTCCCCCGCCGCCATTCAGGCAGAGGTGATCCGTACCGGGGCGAAATGGGTGATCGTGGATTCAGGCACGGCGATTGCGTATCAGCAGCAAGGTAAGCGCAAGGATCTGTACAGTGCGACCTCCGATATTGCGCAGGCATTTCAGAACATTGGTCGGTGGGGGGTAGCGGTTATTGTGCTGTGGCAGATTGGCCGATCCACCAAAGACCGGGATCAGAAGTGGCCGACCATCCACGATTTCAAACAATCGGGCGCTATCGAGGAAACCGCCGACGTGTGTTTAGGACTATACCGGCATGACTACTACGTCAAGCGCCAGATGGCAAAGCCCGATCCGCAGTTCCCACCTGGCACGGGAACGGTTTTTATCCTCAAGGATCGGGATGGTGGCGACGGGGATGACAAGGTGACACTCAAGTTCGTGGCCGGGAAGGGCTTCTATGAGGTCGATCCGGCATTAGATGGCAAAGACGGGCGATAGGAGGAGTAGATATGGTGGCGTTGGCTATACCCGTATTAACGCAATTGAAGCTGATTCCAGACATCAATAAACCGACCCGATGGGGTAAGCAGCGCCGACGCTATCAGGTGTGGCTCGCGTTGCTGGACTACGCTAAAGCGCGCAAAGGGGGATTGCCCAACAAGTCGGGTTGCCTGGAAATTGTGCGCAGCAAGTACCGGATGAGCTACACGACATTCTGTGAGCACTTTGAAGATCTGGAAGGGGAAGGGTTAATCCGCTGTGAAACAGTGGGCAAGTCGCAGACCATCTATATCCCAGATGCTTATTGGGAACCGCCCGAATGGGTAGAAGGATGACCGATTTCCTTGTCAGGGTGCGTGTTAACCCCGTTAACATTGAAGGCTAGACCCCGGTCACAATGTTCCGTACACTGAGAGTGGCGCGTATTGCGGGTGTCGGCTTAGGAGATACGACCATCAAACGAAGATCGTTTCGCGAGTTGAACACTAACCGCACGCGCCGTCCAGCCCTAACAGGTGGACGGTTTTTATTACAGACGGGTCGTGCTGCCATCACAGCACAGTAGATGCGAAGCCGGAAATCGGTAGGATGGCAGCCCCCGCCAGCGCGGTTCGGGGAGTGGGGATCAACGATTGGGAATCGAAGACATCGTTCTCTCGTGGATGAAAGATGCGCCCTTCTATATCATTGTCGCGGCGCTCTTTTGGTTTTTTATGAAACAGACCCGCGATACGCAGCACGAACAAAACGCGATCAACGCGGTACAAGCAGAAAACCAAAACTCCCTGATTGCCGGGGTATCTGCCGGATTAACCACGCTGAAGGAACTCCTCGAAAAGCGCTTTACGATTGACGACGCCCGCGCGAGCGAACTACAGACCCTTTTTAACGCCAATATTACTGCTACGGAACAACGTACTCAGGCCGCGAAAGAGCAGACTGCCGGGTTTGCCAATCTGACCACGGCCATGTCCACGTTGGAGACCCGTATGGCAGATGTGTATAAAGATGAGAACGCCACCACCATCGAGATGATGAAAGCGCGCGTGGCAGCGGCAGACCTGCAAATCGAAGGCATTCGGAACGGCGTCAATTACATTAGCGAGTCACTGGATAAACTCGTGCCCCTGGTGAGCACGGTGGGCAGTAAGGTAGAACTGGTACATGCCGCCGTGCAAGACAACGCGGCAAAGCTGGCGGCGATTACGGACGTCCTCCAGGAACTGATGCCTATCCTCAAACAGTACGGGACGTTGGCCGATAGCCTGGATAAGGTCGCTGGCTCTTCCGACTCCATTCGCAGCGAACTGCTCACGGTCAAAAACGACCTGGCCGAGGTGATGGGCCGCATTCTCGCCATGATTGCACCGCTGCTCCCTGCTACTATGACCACGCCGCCACAGTTCGAATCGGCGGCTATGACGATAGAAGGCGCGTCGGGATGATGCACCTAAACACTAATTGGCGAGGGGCTGGTTGGGATGAATTTATAACCGCTTATCGTCAAAGAAAAAGCGAAATTTGCACTGGCTTTGTTTTTGGATGGTTTGAAGATAACCCTAAAAACACAGCGCTTGGCTATCAATATCGGTTTAAGGCCAATCAAATCGAGGCTAATCCCTTACAAGCGATCTGGAATTTATATACATCAGGAGGATGGCGCTCTGCTCAGATATTATTTGTTGTGTCACATGATTGCGACAATGAGCAAGTAACCGTGTTGGATCGTGCTGATGGATATCAATACCTAAATCTCTTTAAAGTATGGTGCGTTGAGCGTTGCATTGAGTTTGCTGGGAGGCGTGACCCTCATTATCAAGATGATGCGGTTATTCACAAATACTTCAAAACAGAAGACCCCCAGTTATTGAAGGAACTTCAAAATCGGTTAAGTGTCTCCGAACATAATCTAAGACGAGCACAGGATGTAAAAGCACCTGGGTTTACTATTCTTGCGCGCGAATGGCATATTTTGAATTTTGTATGCGCCGCATGGCGTATTTCTCAAGAAGCAGCTTGGCGAGCTGGGAAGTTGGGACTACATCTAGGAGCCTTTAGCGAATCAGAGGCGAATGATTATCTTTTAGGATTGCACGGGCATGAATAATTGCTCAACCCAGACAGGAAGCGCTCTTATGCGGCATATAGCGCTGATAATTGCCATTATCGGTACATATCGCGGAGGTTGTCGATGAAACGCTTAGGTCATCTTGAAAACGGCAAGATACTCCTGGAATGTAGTGAGGCCGAATGGCGCGCGTTTGCGCTTTTGAGTGATGCAGCGCAGGGACTAGCGACCTGGGGTTTCGAAAGAAGGGAAGCCCTGGGGCGCAATGGCGTCGATACCGATTTGCAACCGGTCTTTGCTGCTATTCTACAGTGGATCAGGATCAAAGATCACGCCAATCAATTGCGCGCTTTGGCCGCCGATATTGATGCTGCAATCGCCGCGCCTGATGTGAAACCGCCGGATGGGGAAAGCGCATGATCTATTGGCCCTTCGCTACCTTTGCCCTGATCTATGGCTGTCATTTGCCGCCCACGTGGATTGGCGGCGGGTTGGCGACGGAGGCGAAGCGTGGGTAGCGTCAAGCGCAAGTTGACCGACTTCACCCCCGACCTGTGCAATGCCAATAAGGGCACGGTGCGGGGCCTTGCCATGTTGGAGGATAGCCTACGTAAATACGGCGCGGGCCGTTCGATCTTGGTCGACAAGCACAACCGGATCATTGCCGGGAATAAGACGGCGGAGTCTGCAGTTGACATTGGCCTGACCGAGGCGATTGTTGTCCCTACCGATGGCAAACAGTTGGTCGTCGTGCAGCGTACGGACATCGACCTCGACACGCCTCAGGGCCGCGAACTGGCGATTGCGGATAACCGTGTGGGGGAATTAGACCTCGCCTGGAGTGCCGACGAATTATCCGCCCTGGCGAATGACGGCGTGGACCTGAGCCAGTTCTTTAACGATGGCGAGTTGGCGCATGTACTCAACATGGGCGATGAGTTGGATTATCAGCGAGCATGGCAGGGAATGCCGGAGTTTGACAACCCCGATGCACTGGGCGCTTATGCCAGTGTCAAGGTGCATATTGCTAATGAGGCCGATCTTATCCGTTTTGCTGCGCTGATGGAACAGACAGTAAGCAAGGAAACGAAATGGATCTGGTTTCCCAAACGGGCAGATCTTGATCTCAAAGGATACCGGGTGAAAGATGAATCCTGAGTTCCCTGTATTCGTCCCGACCAAAGGGCGCTATGAGAGCCTGCATACCATCAAGGCACTGGAACGGCTCCATATACCCTATAAAGCCGTCATTGAGAAACAGGAATACGAGCAGTATGCAGCCGTGATTGATAAGCAGAAGTTGCTCGTGTTGCCCCATCAAAATCAGGGCCTGACGGTAACTCGTAATTGGATTTGGGACTATGCTCAGCATGAACTTAAAGCCCCTTATTTCTGGACCTTTGACGACAATATACGGGATTTCTACCGCCTGCATAAAAATATGAAGTATCGCATGGACACGGGAACCTTCTTAAAAGTGCAGGAAGATTTTGCCCAACGTTATACCAACCTGGCAATTTCGGGTATGCAATATGAGATGTTCGTGCCGCGACGGCAACACACGAACCCCTTCATCCTGAATACCCGCATTTATTCCAATATGCTTATCAAGACGGTCATCCCTTACCGGAATGTCACTTTTTACAATGATGATACCGATCTTTGCCTGCGGGTTCTAAAAGATGGCTGGTGTACACTGCTATTTTGCGCATTCCTGGCAGATAAGATCGCCACGATGTATGTCAAGGGCGGGATGACGGACTATTACCAGCAGACGGAGAAGCGTAAGCAGTTCGCAGAAGAATTGCAGCATGCACACCCGGATGTTGTAAAAGTGGTTTGGAAATATAACCGCTGGCATCACGAAGTTGATTATCGCCCCTTCAAGGGTAACAAGCTCGTTCTTAAGCCTGACGTGGTCATTCCGCAGGGCGTCAACAATTACGGTATGGTGCTAACCCATACCGAGGGGGCATGATGGATACGATGCAGTATGTCCAAACAAAACCCCCTGCGGATAGCCAGGGGGTATCTGATAATCACTCCCTGTATGATTTACCAGGCAGCATAACCATAACTCCCAACGCCATACATGGTCTCGTAGGGTTGCGCCCCATGATACCAGATGATTGCCGCCTTCAGCAGTTCCTTATACTGCCGATCTACAATACGCACATAAAACGGGTATTTCCAGACCTCCGGTTCATGCGCAGCATTAAATACTTTCTCCATAGCCTGCCGCGCCTTGCTGTCAGGGTGTTGCCAGCAGTAATCAATGATTTGCCGGGCCGTCATCTTGCGAATAGGACGCGGTACGGGGGGCAGATTGTTAGGCAGAGTATCGATTGTGTACATGATGATTATCCTTTCTTAGGTCGTCCCGGTGGGCGGTTGCTTATTTGGGCAAGGCTGGCGGGGGTAATCCACCAGTCACGCCCTCGTTTTTCGGCTTGCAATTGCCCTGATTTAATCAGGGCACGTATGCGGCGTGTACTGATACCGAGCTTGGCAGCCACTTCTTCTGTTGTCATTAGTGCCTTACCCGATCTCAGTGATACCACCATAATAGACGGGGCCCGTTTCCGGCGAATTGCCAATCAGGTCCCCACGCAAGGCGAACAATGTATGGCACTGCTGCACAAATTCCGGCGGGAACTGATACGGTTTGGCCCCCAGCGCTGCGCTCAGATGATGAAAGTAGCAACCCTTTATATTCAGTACGCCTGCCCCGGTATTCATATCGAATTTACCGATGGACTTGGACGACTGAATGATAAAGTTGCCCTTATCTGTCAACTGAACAATGAACCGTTGCGGTTTACGCATGTTGCCAAGTTTGGCTTCAATAGCCTTAAACATGAGTTTGACTCCTGGTATATGTATACGATGAATAAATTATACCGTACGCGGTATAGTTTGTCAAGCGGGGTAGTATGATGGCAGGACGCAAATCCAAGTACACGCCGGAACTGGTGAAGGCGGTCTATCGTGACTGACCTGTTTGACGATAAGTTTTTCTCCGCCGACTCGCTTGACTGGATTGACGATGACGCCACCAGTTTAGAGACGCCGCGCCGCTTGCCTGACGCCCTCACCTATTCCCGCCGCGCCGCCAAAATTGAGGCACTTACAGCACAAAAGAAACAGCATATCCGCGCATTCTTTACCCGCTTGCCGGAACCGGGCGAGTGCATTCATGTGATTAGCGATGGGCACTTTGATTACTTCTTATTCATCCCGATTGTAATCACGCTACTTGGTGGGCATGTAGATGAGGTATACGGGTCTACCTGGACGATGAGCCGGATCAATGTCAATGAACTACTCGCCATGTATGATGCGGGCAAGATTGGACGGATCGGCGTGCTAACGGGAACCTACTTCAAGCGCCGAGAGGCGGCGGTAGCGGCAATGCTCATCAGTGGGTTGCAGGCGCGCGGGCAACAGTATCGCGCCTTCGAGAATCACGCTAAGGTCATTCTGATCAAGGCGGGGGATACCCATATTATCATCGAAGGATCGGCGAACTGGACTGCCAACCCGCGCCTGGAACAATCTATGATCACCAATGACGCCGGGTTATATACCTTCCATAAGCGGTGGATGCTCGACTTTTTGGAGGGTGAATAATGGCTGCGCCGAAGTCTACCAAGTCAGAAATTGAAGCGCGCGTGTCAAAGGTTATTGACCTGCTGTGTATGGGGTTATCCCGCAGTGAAATCGTGCAATATAGCGCGAAAGAGTGGGGTATTGCCCCACGTCAGGGAGACGAATATATCGCCAAGGCGACTGCTGAACTCAAGAAGCGCGCCGCTTTTGATCGAGATGAAGAATTAGCTAAAGCGCGAGAGCGCCTGACATGGCTTTATAAAAAGTGCATTAGTGTGCAGGACTTCCAGCGGGCATTAGCGGTGCAGAAGGAACTTAACGCGCTGTATGGTTTGTATGCGCCGACGAAAACCGACATTACCAGCGGCGGGGAACGGGTACAAGCGATTACAACTATCGAAGTAGTAAAAGATTATGGCGAAGAGGGAAAGCGCTGATGCATCAAAGCATTCAATTCTGCTTTCCAAAATTCAGGGCCAAAATTGGTCAAACCATGATACTTTCTACAAAG
>Ga0316630_10000558_pt1 | contig 12048 bp, 10 predicted proteins | sample OWC_May_M1_C1_D6_FD_207658 | JGI IMG/M metagenome (GOLD analysis project Ga0316630, IMG submission 207658) | Wetland soil microbial communities from Old Woman Creek delta, Ohio, United States - OWC_May_M1_C1_D6_A | ecosystem: Environmental > Terrestrial > Soil > Wetlands | place: USA: Ohio...
CTCTTTAAAGCCGCGGACGGTCTCCTCGATGGTGACGTAGCGCCCCGGCCGCCCGGTGAACTCCTCGGCGACGTGGAAGGGCTGGGACAGGAAGCGCTGGATCTTGCGGGCCCTGGCGACAATGACCTTGTCCTCGTCCGAGAGCTCCTCGATGCCCAGGATGGCGATGATGTCCTGGAGGTCGCGGTACCTTTGGAGGATCTCCTTGACCTTGCGGGCCACCCGGTAGTGCTCCTCGCCGACGATGTCCGGGTCGAGGATGCGCGAGAACGAGGCCAGCGGGTCGACGGCCGGGTAGATGCCGATGTCGGTCAGGGCCCGCGACAGGTTCGTCGTCGCGTCGAGGTGCGAGAAGGTCGTGGCCGGGGCCGGATCGGTGAAGTCGTCGGCCGGGACGTAGATCGCCTGGACCGAGGTGATCGAGCCCTTCTTGGTCGAGGTGATGCGCTCCTCGAGCTCGCCCAGCTCCGTCGCCAGGTTGGGCTGGTAGCCGACGGCCGAGGGCATCCGGCCGAGCAGGGCCGAGACCTCCGAGCCCGCCTGGGTGAAGCGGAAGATGTTGTCGATGAAGAGGAGGATGTCCTGGCCCATCTCGTCGCGGAAGTACTCGGCGACCGAGAGGGCCGTCAGCCCGACCCGCAGCCGCGCCCCCGGCGGCTCGGTCATCTGGCCGTAGATGAGGGAGGTCTTGCCGATGACGCCCGAGCCCTTCATCTCCAGCCAGAGGTCGTTGCCTTCGCGCGTCCGCTCGCCGACGCCGGCGAAGACCGAGTAGCCGCCGTGCTTGAGGGCGACGTTGTGGATGAGCTCCTGGATGATGACCGTCTTGCCGACGCCCGCGCCCCCGAACAGGCCGATCTTGCCGCCCTTGAGGAAGGGCTGGATGAGGTCGATGACCTTGATGCCCGTCTCGAACAACTCGCGCTTGGTGCTCTGGTCTTCGAGCGGCGGCGGGACGCGGTGGATAGGATATTTCTTCTTGGTGACGATCGGGCCCATATTGTCGACGGGTTCGCCGATGACGTTCATGACCCGGCCGAGCGTTCCCTCGCCGACCGGGACCTCGATCGGCCCCCCGAGGCTCTCGGCCTTCATGCCGCGCGACAAACCTTCGGTCGGATGCATGGAGACGCAGCGGACCCGGTCCTCGCCGATATGTTGCTCGACCTCGACGACGATGCGGAGGGGCTCGGCGACGTCGAAGCCTTCGCTCGTCACCTTGACGGCCGTATAGATTTCGGGCAGCCCCCCGCCTTCGAACTTGATGTCGACGACGGGCCCGATGACCTGGACGACGGTCCCGGATTTCGCGTCTTTCTGATCCATGGCTTCTCTCCCTAGGCGTTCTGCTTGAGGGCTTCGACGGCGGTCATGATCTCCAGGAGCTCCTTGGTGATCCCGGCCTGGCGGATCTTGTTGAGCTGGAGGACGAGGTCGTCGATGAGCTCCTCGGCGTTCTTGGTGGCGTTGTCCATGGCCATCATCCGCGCGGCCTGCTCGGCGGCCTGGGACTCGTGGAAGGCGTGGTGGATCTGGCTCTCGATATAGAGCGGCAGGATGAACGCCGCCAGCCGCGCCGCCTCGGGCTCCCAGTCGGGGCGCCACGTCGCCGAAGCCTCCGTCCCCGGCCGAGGCTCGATCGGCAGGACCTTGTGGGTCATGATCCGCGGCGCCAGGATGGACTTGAACTCGTTGGTGACGATGTAGACCGCGTCGATCTTCTGGAACGTGTATTCCCGCATGAGGAACTCGGCCAGGTCGCGGAGCTCCTCGCGGGACAGCCGGTCGGTCCGGTCGCCGAAAGTCCGGTCGACCGGGTGGGGATGCTTGCGGAAGTAGGCCGCGGCCTTCTTGCCGACGAGGACGAGCCGGACGGCTGCGGTCTTCTCCTTCCCGGCAATAAAGGCTTCTGCGGCCGCGAGGAGGTTCGAGTTGTAGGCTCCGGCCAGGCCCTTGTCGGCCGTGATGACCATGATCTCGATCCTCTTCTCGTCCCGCTCGAGGAGCAGCGGATGGGTCCCCGCCACGGCCCAGTGGGCCAGACGGTTCATCAGCTCGGGGAAGAGGTGCCAGAAGGGCCGGGCCTCCTGGAGCGTCCGCTGGGCCTTGCGGAACTTGGCCGTCGAGACGGTCTTCATCGCCTGCGTGATCTGCTGGCTGTTGCGGACGCTCTGGATCCGCCGGCGCAGGTCGATGAGGGTGGCCATGCTACTTCAGCCCCTCCTTGAAGACGGCGCTGAAAGCCCGGAGGGCCGCGCTGATCTCGTTGTCGAGGGCCGTATCGATGTGCTTCTTCTCGCGGATCCGGGTCAGGATCCCGGCGTGGTTCTTCTCGAAATGCTCGTAGAGCTTCTTCTCGTAACTGTGGATCTCGGCCACGGGGAACTCGTCGAGGTAGCCGCGGTTGCCGGCGTAGATGATGAGGACCTGCTTCTCGACCGGCAGGGGCGAGTATTGGCCCTGCTTGAGGATCTCGGTCAGCCGCTCGCCTCGGTCGAGCTGGGCCTGGCTCGTCTTGTCGAGCTCGGTCCCGAACTGGGCGAAGGTGACGAGCTCGCGGTACTGGGCCAGGTCGAGCTTGAGCTTGCCGGCGACCTGCTTCATGGCCTTGATCTGGGCGTGGCCGCCGACGCGGGAGACCGAGATGCCGACGTTGATGGCCGGCCGGACGCCGGCGTTGAAGAGCTCGGGCTGAAGGTAGATCTGGCCGTCGGTGATGGAGATGACGTTGGTCGGGATGTAGCCCGAGACGTCGCCGGCCTGGGTCTCGATGATGGGCAGGGCCGTGAGCGAGCCGCCGCCGAGCTCGTCGTTGAGCTTGGCCGCCCGCTCGAGCAGGCGCGAGTGGAGGTAGAAGACGTCGCCGGGATAGGCCTCGCGTCCCGGCGGCCGGCGGAGCAGGAGCGAGATCTCGCGGTAGGCCGCGGCGTGCTTCGACAGGTCGTCGTAGATGATCAGGGCGTGGCGCTTGTTGTCGCGGAAGTACTCTCCGATGGCGCAACCGGAAAACGGCGCCAGGAACTGGAGGGGCGACGGGTCGCTGGCCGAGGAGGCGACGACGATGGTGTAGTCCATCGCGCCGTGGTCCTCGAGGGTCTTGATGATCTGCGCGACCGTGGAGTTCTTCTGGCCGATGGCGACGTAGATGCAAACGACGTCGGAGCTCTTCATGTTGAGGATGGTGTCGATGACGATGATGGTCTTGCCGGTCTGGCGGTCCCCGATGATGAGCTCGCGCTGGCCGCGGCCGATGGGGATCATCGTATCGATGGCCTTGATGCCCGTTTGGAGGGGCTCGCGGACGGGCTGCCGGTCGACGACGCCGGGGGCCAGGCGCTCGACGAACATGTAGGTGTCGGTCGTGATCGGGCCCTTGCCGTCGAGGGGCTGGCCGAGCGGGTTAACGACGCGGCCGATCATGGCCGGGCCGGCCGGCACCTGCATGATGCGGCGGGTCCGCTTGACGATGTCGCCCTCACGGATGAGATGGCTCTCGGCGAGCAGGACCACGCCGACGCTTTCTTCCTCGAGGTTCAGAGCCAAGCCGTAGACGCCCTGGGGGAACTCCAGAAGCTCGTTGGACATGACCCGGTCGAGGCCGTAGACGCGGGCGATGCCGTCGCCGACCGAGGTGACCGTGCCGACCTCGCGGATGTCGACCTCCTTGGTGTAGCCCTCGATCTGCTGCTGGATGATCTTGGTGATCTCGTCGGCTTTGATGCTCATGACAACCTCTATTCGTGTCCGAGTCGCTCTTGGATCACGGCGAGCTCGCCCTCGATGGACGCGTCGTAGACGATGTGGCCCTTGCGCACGGCGAGGCCCCCGACGATGGCCGGGTCGGTCCGCGGGACCAGGCGGACGGGCCTCTTCTCCGAGGCTTCGAGGCCCCGGGCCAGGCGGCCCTTCTGGGCCTCCGTCAGCGGGACGGCGGAGGTGACCTCGTAAGTCACGACGCCGAGCCTCTCGCTCCAGGCCTCGGGAAAAGCGTCGACAATCTCGGGCAGGAGCTCCATCCGCTTGTGGTGCTGGAGGAGCCGGAGGAAGCGGGTGGCTTTCGGGCCCGTGCCGAGACGGGCCATGACCTCGCCGAGGATGGCTTCCCTCCTCCGGGCGTTGACGAAGGGGCTGACGACCGCCCGCTGGAGGTCCGCGTGGGATCGGAAGGCCTCGAGGAAGGCGCGGACCTCGGTCCCGGCGGACGCGAACTCCTTCTCGTCCGCGACGGCCTGGGCGAAGGCCTGGGCGTATTTTTTAATGAGGACCGGGCTCTTCATGGAGACGGGACAGCCTGTCGATGGATTTTTCGATGAGGGCGGCCTGGGTCTCGGGCGTGAGGCGCCGGCGGATCCTCTCGCGGGCGAGGTCGGTGGCCCGGGCGGCGGCATAAGCCTTGAGCTCCTGGACGCTCCGCCGGACCTGGGCGTCGAGCTCCTGGCGGGTGAGCTTCTTGAGGCGTTCGGCCTCGGCCCGGGCCGCGGCGGCGATGCGCCCGGTCTCGCGGCGGCCCTCCTCTTCGGCCTCGGCCTTGAGGGCCCGGACCTCGTCCTCGAGGCCGGCGAGCTTGGCCCGCGACCCGGCGGCCTTCGCTTCGGAGGCGGTCCGGTCCAATTCGGCCAGGCGGATGGTCTCGCCGACGCCGGCCGTCCTTTTCACGAGCATGGCCTTGACCGGCTTGCGCAGGACGTAGAACAGGCCCCCGAAGAGGAGGAGGAAGTTAATGACCTTGCCCAGGAAGTCCATCGTGGCGGAGACGTGGCCGCTCATTCGCCGAGGACCTTTTTCTCGATGGATTCGGCGATCTCCGCGGTGCGCTTCTCGAGCTCCTTTTTGAGCGTTTCCATCTCCCGTTGGAGCTCGGCCTTGGCTCTCTCGACCTCGGCCCGGCCCTCAGCCTGGACCTCGCGGACGAGACGGCTCTTGTCCTTGAGGGCCTCGATCTCGGCCGCCGTGCGGACAGCGTCGGCGGACGCCCGAGCCTCTTTTAAACCCTCCTCGATCCGGCGCAGGTCCGTCTCGTAGGACTCCCGGGAACCGGCGGCCGCCGCCTTGTCCCGGGCGATCCGCGCCGCCCGCTCGTCGAGAATGCGCAGCATGGGCTTGAAGAAGATGCGGGTCAGGATAAGGACGAGGATCCAAACGACGGCGAAGACAACCAAGGCGGTGGCGTCGATCTTAAGCATCGGAGCGACTTTCCCAGGCGGAAAAGAAAGAAAACTCTAACACGATTCCGCCCCGAATTCAATTAAAGAGGCGGAGGCGCTTGACTTCCCCGATGAGGAAGAGCGAGCCGGCGATGACGACGGGGGCGGGGGCGCCCTCCGCATGGGGACACGTACCGGAGGTACATGTCCCCGTTTTGCCCGCCTTTTTGCTCTCCCGTAACGCCAGATCGACCGCCTTGCGGGTGTCGGGCTCGAGGAAGACGCGGCCCCTGAAGGGCGGGGCCGCGGCGAGGAGGTCCTCGGGACTGGCCGAGCGCTTATAAGGGACGCGGGTCAGGACGACCGTCGACGCGACCGGGAAAAGGACCCGGGTCATCGCGCGCAGGTCTTTGTCCTGCATGGCCGCGAAAACGAGGACGACCGGCCGGCGGATGACGTCGCGGATATGGGCGGCCAGAGCTTCGACCCCTTCGACGTTGTGGGCGCCGTCGAGGAGGACGAGCGGGCGGCGCCGGACCGTTTCAAGACGGCCCTCCCAGCGGGTCTCCCGGATGGCTTCGAGGACCTTGGACCTGTCGAAAGGCTTCCAGACGCGCGACAGGAGCTCGGTCGCGGCAATGGCCACGGCGGCGTTGGCTCCCTGGTGACGGCCGGCCAGGGCGGGAGAGAACGCGTAGCGGCCGCACTCCCCCATATAGACGAAGCGGAAGCCGCCGCCGGCCCGCCGCGTCTCGAGCGCCCGGCCTCTCCCGAAGACCTCGGTCAGGGGCGCCCGTCGCTCGCGGGCGACCCGCCGGATCTCCCGGAGCGCCGCCCCTCCCCTGACGCCGCAGACGACCGGGATCCGGGGCTTGATGATGCCCGCTTTCTCGAACGCGATCTTCCCGAGCGTCGAGCCAAGGTGCTTTTCGTGGTCCTTCGCGATCGTCGTGATGACCGAGACGAGGGGGCGGACGACGTTGGTCGCGTCGAAGCGGCCGCCCAAGCCGACCTCGAGGACGGCGATGTCGACCGGGCGCTCGGCGAATTCGAGGAAGGCGAGGGCCGTCAGGACCTCGAAATAGGTCGGGTGGTAAGCGAGCCGTCCTTCGGCCATCAGGCGGTCGATCACGGTCTTCAGCCGGGCCAGGAGCTCGCGGAAGCGGCGCGGCGAGACGCTCCGCCCGTCGACGCGGATGCGCTCCTCGATCCGGGCGAGGTGCGGTGAGGTGTAGAGGCCGGTCCGGAGGCCGTGCGCCCGCGTGACCCCGGCCAGCATGGCCGAGACCGAGCCCTTGCCGTTCGTGCCGGCGACGTGGACGGCGAGGAAGCGGTTCTGCGGGTCGCCCAGGGCCAGGAGCAGCGTCTTGATGTTCTCCAGGCCGAGCTTGATGCCGAAGTGCTGGAGGCGGCCGAGGTAGTCCCGGCACTCGGACGGGGTCATTGCGGGCGGTTGAGGAAGAGGCGGAGGGCCCGGACGATGTAGGGCTTGAGGGCCTTCCGTTCGACGACGTCGTCGACCATGCCGTGCTCGAGGAGGAATTCGGCGCGCTGGAAGCCCTTGGGCAGCTTCTCCTTGATCGTCTGCTCGATGACGCGCGGCCCGGCGAAGCCGATCAGGGCCTGGGGTTCGGCCACGTTGATGTCGCCCAGCATGGCGAAGCTGGCCGTCGTGCCGCCGGTCGTCGGGTCGGCCAGGACCGAGATGAAGGGGATCTGGGCTTCGCCGAGGCGGGCGATGGCCGCGCTCGTCTTGGCCATCTGCATGAGCGAGAGCATGCCTTCCTGCATGCGCATGCCGCCGGAGCAGGAGACGATGATGACCGGCCGCCGGTCCTCGAGGGCCCGCTCGCAGGCCCGGGCGATCTTCTCGCCGACCACCGAGGCGACGCTGCCGCCGAGGAAGCCGAAGTCCATGGCCAGGATGTAGACGGGGATGCCGCCGATCGTCCCCCGGGCCGTGACGATGGCCTCCGAGAGCCCCGTCTTCCGCTCGTTCTCCTTGATGCGGTCGGCGTAGCTCTTGAGGTCGACGAAATGGAGGGCGTCGACCGAGTGGATGTTGGCGTCGAGGACTTCGTAGGCGCCCTCGTCGAAGAGCATCTGCAGCCGCTCCTCGGCCGAGAGGCGGAAGTGGAAGCCGCAGGCCGGACAGACGGCGAGGTTATCCAGGATATCCTGCTTGTAAAGGATCCGCTGGCAGCTGTTACAACGGGTCCAGAGACTGGTCATGGGTGGTGTCCTTTGTGAGTCGGTTTGCCGTCCTCCTGGGGGGAGGCGTGCCCGCGGCCGCGGCGGCTCAGGGCTTCGATGACGGCGTTCGGGTCCGGCAGCTCGTCCTCGAACTCGTCCTCGTCGTGGAGCAGGCGCTTGATGGCCGCGACGAAGGCCTCGAAGTCGAGCGGCTTCTCGAAGAACTCGCTGGCGCCGAGGCCGCTCGTCGCCTCCTGGCGGAATTGGGGACCCTTGTAGAGACCGGTGATGAGGATGACCGGGACCTTGCCCTGGCTCTCCCGGGAGATCTTCTGGGTCAAGTCGAGACCGTGCAGCTTAGGGAGCATGGCCTCGACAACGACGAGGTCGGGCTTCTCGGCCAGGAAGGCCTCGTAGCCGGCCTGCCCGTCGGCGGCCTGGAAAACGCGGTATTTATTTAATTTCAGCAGCTTAGAAATTTTGTCCAGACTACCGGCGTCGTAATCGACGACCAGGATCTTTTTCTCGGCCATGGGCGGAACGCCAATCTACTTTAGGCAAACAGGGGGGTATTGTCAAACCCCAAAGGGGGGACCGGCGCGGAGCGGAGATTGTCCCAGCCACGCCAGATGGGCTAAAATGGGTCCGTCCCATGTACAAGTCGCGGCGTCACGCCCTCGGCCAGCACTTCCTGACGAACGAGGGCGTCCTGCGCAAGATCGTCGGGGCGATCGGTCCCGGGCCCGGGGACGTCATCGTCGAGGTCGGGGCCGGGCGCGGGGCCCTGACGGTCCGCTTGGCCGAGCGGGCGGGCCGGGTCATCGCCATCGAGAAGGACGAGCGGCTCGTCCCGGCGCTCAGGGAGACGATGCCGCCGAACGTCGAGGTCGTCCACGGCGATATCCTGAAGGTCGACCTCCGGAAGATCCTGAAGAGCGCGGGCGTCCCCTCGCTTCGTCTCGCCGGCAATATCCCCTACTCCATCTCGTCGCCTCTCCTCTTCCGGGCCCTCGACGAGCGCGAGCTTCTTTCCGATTGCGTTTTTCTCATCCAGAAGGAGGTCGCCGAACGGATCACGGCCGGGCCGGGAACGAAGAGCTACGCGCCGTTCGGCATCCTGCTCCAGAACGAGTTCGAAGCCCGGATCGCGTTCCAGGTCGCCCCGGGTTCGTTTTCCCCGCCTCCCAAGGTCCAGTCGGCGCTCCTAGCCCTGCGCCGCCGGACCGCTCCGCTCCATCCGGGCGTGGCCGATGAGCCCTATCGGGCCTTCTTGCGCGCGGCCTTCGCCGAGCGGCGCAAGATGCTCTGGAAGAATCTGGCCCGGCGGGCGACGCCCGCGGCGATCACGGCCGCCTTTGAGTCCTTGGGCATCGCCCGCAACGCCCGGGCGGAGGAGCTCTCCCCCGACGTCCTCTTCAGATTGTTCCTTACGTTGCGGAAAGCGCCTTAGCCGCCCCGGAGGTCACACGGGGCTCATTTCCCGCCGAAGTGGATCTTCGCCCCTGTCGGCGGCCAGGAGCAGCGGCCGGGAAAGGCCCCGGCCAGCTGGGCGTAAGAGTTCACCCCGGTGCAATGCCCGAGCAGGATCCTCTCGATCCCCATCTGGCGGAAGGCCTCGATCGTCGCCTGCATCCTTTGGGGCGACGCGCTGAGGAGATGAGTGCCGCCCATGACCGCGTAGATCTTCTCGGCCCCGCTGAGCTTCATGGCATAGCGGGCCGTGTTGACCACCCCGGCGTGGGCGCAGCCGAGGATGACGACGACCCCCTCGGGGACCCGAAAGAAGATGGCTTGGTCGTCCGGCACAAGGTCGGGCGTCTTCAGGTCCGCGTCGAGATAGATGAACCCGCCTACGCCGGTGTCCTCGAAATCGGTCGTTCGCGGGACCTGGCCGGTGACCATCACGCCTTCGCGGACGAGCGCGGGTGCGGCCGTCTCGTGGAAGCCGCGGGCCATGCTGCGCAGCGCGTCGCGGGAGATCCCGTTCTCCTCCCGGACGACACGCTCACGGCCCTTGAAGTACCTCGGGGCAAAGGCGGCCGGGTGGATGAACAGGTCGACGGGGCCGCTCGTCTCGAGCGCCTTCTCGAGCCCGCCGGTGTGGTCGAAATGGCCGTGGCTGACGACGATGGCGTCCAGCTTCGTGAGATCGACCTTCAGGGCCCGGGCGTTCTCGAACAGGGTCCGCCCGCCGCCGGCGTCGAACAGGATGCGGTGCTTGCCCGTCTCGATGAGGAAGGACAATCCCCACTCGCCGAGCAGGGACGGGTCTCCGGCCATGTTCTCCACGAGGACGGTGACGTCCACGCCGGGGAGCACCGGCAGGGAGATGGGGCCGGCCGCAGGCGCCTGGGACGATCCCTGTCCGGAAGCGATCGGCGCAAGAAGCAAAGCCAAAACAACGATGGCATGAAGGCGTTTCATGTATTTCCTCCTCGCGATCCGGCCCCGGTCCACGGTTAGCGCCCTGCTGAGCCGGCCAGCCGGGCCTTCGCGTCCCCGACCTCGGTCAAATCGGGATCGGCGTCCTTCCAGAGGTCAAGGAATTTCTGATAATTCAATCGAGCTTTGGCCGCGTCGCCCTTCTGCTCGAAGATCCGGCCGAGCATATAGAAGCTCTTGGCGTAAACGTCGCCATGATTCCAGCGGCCCGTCGTCAGGGACGTGATCCGCTCATATTCGCTCTGGGCCTTGGACAGATCCCCAGCCCTGAAATAGACCAGCGCCAGGGAATCGATATAGCCCGCGTCCGTCTCGAGCGGGCCGTAAGGCAGCGAATCGACCGCCTTCTTCAAATGCCTGATGGCCTTGTCATAGTTCTTTTTCTCAAGCTCGATCCGACCCATCAAATGGTCGCAGATGCGGATGTCGACGTCTCTTCTCATCCCTTTCGCGTTGACGGCCTTCAGCTCTTCGGCGACTTTCTCCGCTTCGGGGAGATTCTTCAAGTCCAGATAAGCCCGCCCTTTAAGATACAAGATATTCCTGAGATGATGGAGGTAATCCAGGTCGACGGCCAAATCCCAAGCCTTTTGGCATTCGTCCAGAGCCTTCTGCGGATGTCCGGATTTCAAATGGACGGTGGCAAGGCTGCGCCGGGCAAAACATTCGTTGTCTTTCTCTCCCGCCTCCCGCATCCGCTCGATGAACGGGACGAACTCATGACTGAACCTGCCGAATTCTCCTTCGGCGAAGCCCAGGTTCCTCAATCCGTCATAGCCCAAGGATACGGCGTAGATCTCTTTCTCCGCGATGAGGCGGCTGAATTCCCTCTCGGCCAGGGTGAAATCTCCGTCGAGGAGTGCGGCGAAGCCCGTGGCGTAGTAATTCACCCAAGACGTGGGGTCCTTGACGACGCCCTTGTCGATCTCCTGCCGGGCCAGGTCCGGCTGGCCCTGCGTCAGATAATGATAGGCCAGCCAGACGTTGCCGACAGAGGCTACGGTGACATTCTCGATGAGGTTTTCGAGCGTCTCCCGCGCCTTGTCGGGCAGGCCCTTGGCCCGGGAGATCTCCGCCACCCTACGATAAGTCTCGAAGTACTCAAACTTGTTCTTCAAGCAAATATCGAAATGGCCCAAGGCCCTGTCCCATTGCTCCAGGTCCATAAAAAGGGTGCCCAGATCATAGTTCGCCATCGTATCATCGGGATCGATTTCCAGGACCTTGCGCAAGCCTTCCACGGCCTTCGGATAGTACTGGTCGGAAAGGTCCCAAAAATAATGCCGCCCCTCGATATAATATCGCTCCCTGTCCGAGATCCTGTCGGGGAAACGTTTGATGAGGTCGAGGGTCTTGGCGATATAGGAATCGCACAATACGAATTCGCTGAGATTGTAATGGGCCGAACCCAAAGCCTCGTTGGCCATGATGAACTCGGGGTCGAGAGCGACGGCCCTCTCGAGAAGGGGGATAGCTTTTCGATACTCCCCTTGCCAATGGTATCGCTTCCCCTCGATGTAGTATCGTAAGGCCTCCGCGTTCGTGGAGGTGATCTTGCCGATATTCTTGTCGAGATCGGTGGCGATCTGTTTCTCGGTCAGGTTAAAAGCGGCCTTGATCTGTCTCGTCAGCTCATCGACTTTGGCCTGGATCTCGTCGAACGACGGGCATTCCACCCGGATGTTCTTGACGACCTCTTCCGTACGGGGCTTTTGGAGCGTGGCGCTGACGAGAATCTGGGACCCAGCCTTGATATAGCTGCCGCTGACGGTGTATTCGGCGGCCCCTTCGTTCGCCACTTTGACCAGATCCTCCGTGGAATATCGCTTGGTTTCGTGGAGGTTGAGCTTCTTGAGAACACTATAGATCTTATCGCCGCTCAGAACGCGGAGGAGTTTCGACTGGGAGAGGTCTGTGGTCAGAAGATCTGGAAGGGCCGTGCTCCATTCGTCCAGGCTCTCGTCGCCGGTCTTGTTCTCGAAGTAGACGATGGCCAACGAAGGTCTGCCGGAGGTGACAGCGGCCGCTTTCTTATGGGTGAAAAGCCGCGGCAAGAGGATAGCTGCAACTACGATCGCGACAAAGGCGAGTCCGGGCAGAACGAGCTTGTTCGGCCTGAACTTGACGGTGATCTCGCGTGAGGTCATCGGCTTTCGTATCGGTAGGGCCTTTTCCGTGGTGGGCAGGCCCTTGTCGATCTTGCCCAGGTCGGCCAGGATGTCCTCGGCGTTCTGATAGCGGGACCCCGGGTCCTTCTCCAGGCACTTCA
>Ga0316630_10000559_pt1 | contig 12047 bp, 11 predicted proteins | sample OWC_May_M1_C1_D6_FD_207658 | JGI IMG/M metagenome (GOLD analysis project Ga0316630, IMG submission 207658) | Wetland soil microbial communities from Old Woman Creek delta, Ohio, United States - OWC_May_M1_C1_D6_A | ecosystem: Environmental > Terrestrial > Soil > Wetlands | place: USA: Ohio...
TAACTCGGAATAACGGATACTACCGTCACCTGACAATGTTCATCTGCTGCGAATTTTAAAGTCTCCCGCAATGCATTTCTGCCTGATTCTGATCCGTCAAATGCGACAAGTATTTTTTTATATTTACCCATGTCATATTTCCCCTATGCTTTATGCGGTTTCCATTATCTTATGTTCAGACGTTTCACGTTCTGCCTTATGCCCCTGCCACATTGCTCTGAGAACGATAAATGCACCAGTTAAAAGGGCGAATGCCATTACCGAGAAACTGGTGCTCTTCAGTATTGTAACGCTCGTATCATTTAATGTCTGTATCAGCCCCAGTTGTGAAAGATATACAGGAACCATCAATGCTCTGCTGAAAAGAACGATTACCATGATTATACCCATAACCAGTTTAATCATGAACGGCTTCACATATGTTGTGCCGATTGCGCCCAGTTGAATTCCGAAGAGGGAACCGGCAAGAATAATTCCTGCCAGACGTATATCGACAAGGCCATGGAGCGCATATTTGAATGATCCTCCAAGACCCATTACGAAGGCAACAACGAGTTCTGTTGCTGATCCCATCAGACTCGGAGCACCGAGAACATAAATCATTGAAGGCACGCCTATAAACCCTCCGACCGCGATAGTCGCTGCGAGCATGCCAGTTGCGAAGCCAAGAGGTATGATGAAAAGCAAAGACACCCTTGCTCTCAGGCTCTTGAAATAGACCATTGTTCCGGGAATATTCACAGACTGTACCCGCTTTGCTAATGCTGAAACCTGTTCTTCTGCATCTGCGTTGCCGGACCTGTAAGTTTTTACTGCATCACGAAGCACAAGACCTCCGACAATTGCAAGGACGACGACAAAGGCAACACTGACATACAGGTTGGAGCCTGCATCGCCAAATGCCGCCTTGATTTTTTCTTGAATATGAGCTCCGTAAAAAACACCGGCTTCTGCAAATATGCCAAAGATAATGCCGAGTTTGACATCCACCTGACCATACTTGGCACGCTTAATGGCACCGACCAGGGCTTTGGGAAACTTGTGGCACATGTTGCTCGCGACTGCAACAAGTCCGGGCACCCCTAAGCTCATCATTGCGGGGGTCAGTACAAAAGCCCCGCCCGATCCAATAAATCCACTTACAAGTCCACCAATGAAACCGACGATAAAGAGATACAGCACATTCATGTAATTTAAATCGATAAAGTTTGCTGCTTCCAAAGGTATATTCTGCATATTCTTACCCTCCTATTCTTACAATCTCGCTCTCAGGCGGGGCTGAGGTTGCGGACGTTCCCTGTCGTAAGAGCGTTTTTCTTCTGGCCGAATGCGAAGAGACTTCTTTGTTGCTTCAATGCCTAAGACAGACCAGAAATAATTTGTAAATCCACCGTGCACGAATGAGATAGCAAACGCTGTCGCAATCGGCAAGGCCGCATACCATGAGCCTCTGGTGAAGAGAGCAGTGATCGTAGCCTGATTCAAAAATACTGCTGCATACAGCACAGCAGACAGTCCTCCATAAACAGTCATCTTCACTACAGGCTTCTTTTTCAGATGTCCATACTGTTGAGCCATAATCGTCCTCCTTTTTGAATGAATTTTGTTTATGCTCTCATTGTTTCAGAAACGAGGACCAGCGGGCATTGCCTTTCCCATTCGTGAACATTCACCTTTTGGTCCTTTACAGAACGAATGCCTAAATCCAGCGAGTCAATGATGACAAAACGAATATCCGCTTTTTCCTCTGAATCGATATACTTAACGACCTCCTCTTTTACTGATCCTTCACAGGGGGAAATCCGATACCCTATACCTCTTGATTTCAATTGCTCCAGATATCTTTCAAGCAGAGGGTTTTTCGAAGAATCCTTTGTAAGGTAGAGAATTTCAATACCTGCGCCGATGCGCTTGCTGATGTTTAACGCATACCTGAGTGCATTCGTATCTGATTCTTTCCCTGCCAGAACAAGCAAGACCTTATGCCGTTCATTAAACATTCTTTTTGCGGTCTCAAATTCTCCTTCCTCCATAAATGAAGCAGACATTATCTCCTCAAACTGCTCGAACAATTTCTTCAAGTGCATTCGTTAGCGCTGCCTCCAGTTTTTTTGATAGAATCAATCGTTTACACATATCTCAATTTCTGTGCCAGTGAACCGAATCTGCTAACCTATTGATTTAAATGCTCAATATGCTTTATTTGGAGCGGGCCATAAGAAGAACATCGTTGCACTATGCAACTGAGATCAAAGAAAATGGAAAATATCAAGACAGGTTAAGGGTTGCAGGGATGTTACAGAATTATTTGTTATTGTTGTATAATGCAACAGTTTCAATCAAGGAAGTTGTCAGCAAACGTACGATAGCTGAAAAAGCGTAAGTTGATAAAGCGGTATGTTATTTGCTTAATGAGATATCACTTGGTATATTGGTGAAGAGAGGTGATGCAAACGTGAGTATTTTTAAAAAATCAGAAGACAGGCAGCAAGCTGCAACCATAGATGAATTCAGGAAGAAGATTGATTCAGCACAGCTCCCTTCCGGTGTTAAGCAGATTGCCGAAAGAGAACTTGAGATGATGTGCAACATGAGCCCTGCAACAGCAGAATATACTATCGGTCTCACGTATGTTGATTACCTCGCGAGCCTCCCGTGGAATAAGAAGACCGCGGATACCCTGGATTTAACCCGAGCCGAAACCATATTGAATGAGCGGCATTATGGCCTGAGTGAAGTTAAGAGGAGGATCATCGAACATCTTGCGGTAAAGATCCTTGTCATGAACAAAAAACCCCAGATACTTGTTATAGATGATGAGGCGATAGCCCGGGACAATATTGAGCACATCCTCAAAAAGGAAAACTACAATGTTGTTACGGCAGTCAACGGAGTGGAAGCTATTGAAAAGCTGAAGACTACTGTGTTTGATGTTGTGCTGACTGACCTGAGGATGGAAAAGGTTGATGGTATCAGTGTGCTTGAAAAGACAAAAAGTAAATACCCGGATACGCAGGTTATTATGATTACTGCCTATGCTGCCGTTGATTCTGCTATTGAGGCGATTAAAAAAGGGGCATTCCACTATATTGCAAAGCCCTTCAGGCTTGAAGAAGTCCGTACGACTGTGAAGCAGGCATTAGAAAAAAAACTGTCAACTGTTTCTGCAAAAGGTTCCGTCCTTTGTTTTGCGGGTCCACCGGGCACAGGAAAAACATCGTTGGGAAGGTCTATTGCCGATGCACTCGGAAGAAAGTTCTCACGGATTTCACTCGGCGGAATGAAGGATGAGGCGGAAATCAGAGGGCACAGGAGGACCTATGCCGGTGCAATGCCTGGGCGTATCATGGAGGAAATACGAAGAGCTGAGTCCTCAAATCCCGTCATTATGCTTGATGAGGCAGACAAGATAGGAGGGCAGGACTTCAAGGGCGATCCCGAATCAGCTTTGCTTGAAGTGCTTGATCCCGAGCAGAATCACACCTTTCTTGACCATTACCTCGATGTCCCATTCGATCTCTCGAACGTCATGTTTATCGTAACTGCGAATGTTGCTGACAATATCCAGGGACCACTGAGAGACCGCATGGAAGTCATCGAGTTTTCAGGCTATACCGAAGATGAAAAAGTCAACATTGCCCTTTTGCATATAGTTCCTAAACTATTGAGGGAACATGGTTTGTCTGATTATCCTCCTGAATTTGCTGCCGAAGCTGTCTCGAAAATTATCAATGAGTATACCAGGGAAGCGGGCACAAGAAACCTCGAGAGACAGATCGCGACTATCTGCAGAAAGATAGCTACCGAGTTTGTCCATAACAAAGATGCGGTACGCCTGATCAAAGTGGTACCGGAACTGGTTGAAAGGTATTTAGGACCGAGGAAATATTACCTCGAGGTTGCCGATGAGAACGATCGTGTTGGGGTTGTTACCGGTCTTGTAGTGACTGAAGCGGGAGGTGACATTATTTTTGTAGAAGCAGCAAGGATGAAAGGGAAGCGGGAATTAATTCTGACCGGTTCACTGGGTAACGTTATGCGTGAATCTGCACAGGCAGCGTTAAGTTATATAAGAAGCCATGCGTCTTATTTCGATATTCATGAGGATGTATTCGAAGATCACGATATTCATATTCATGTCCCCGGCGGAGCCATTCCCAAAGACGGTCCGTCAGCGGGGACGACGATAGCAATAGCGCTTATTTCTCTGCTCAAACGACGACCTGCGCGGCGGAACATTGCTATATCGGGAGAGCTGACGTTAAGCGGAAGAATCCTGCCTGTCGGCGGGATTAAAGAAAAAATACTCGCTGCGCGCAGAGCAGGGGTAAAAATAATTGTTCTGCCGTTGAGAAATAGCGTGGATGTCGAAAATCTTTCACGCGATGTGAAGGACAGCGTGGAGATTGTTCTTATTGACAGGATTGAAGAGATTGTAGATAAGGTGCTGCTAAAATAGTCTGTCTTATGGGCATATGTTTACTTATCACACGAGTATAAGACAAAAAATTACCTTCGGTTACTATATCGGTGTTATTGTCATCATCGGCCTTTCTCTCTTTACCGTGATTGAACTCTGGTATGTCGATAAAAAGGTTAGATTTGGAGAGGTCGTTACTGAGTTTTTTGATGCAACACTTGAAATGAGAAGATTTGAAAAGAACTTCTTTCTCTACAGCAAAATCGAGGACTATCATGAAAATATCAGGTATATAGAGAAGTCAAAGGAAATCTTGACCACGAATATGCAAGGGTACAAGAACCTAATAGTTTCAACGACCATGAAAAGGCTTCTTGAGGACCTCGATAAATACCGTTCGTTAATGGAACAGTTTGTATCGCTCGCAGGTCATAATGATAATGCAAAGCTTGATATGCTGAGAAATGAGATAAGGGAAAAGGGAAAAGAGATCGTTACGATCGCAGAGAATATATCAAAGACAGAACGGCAAAGAATTCAGAATTTACTTGATTTAATTCAGAAAATCATCATTTTTGCAATTCTCATTTTCTCTATCGTTGGCATAGCTCTCGGACAGATCCTGTCGAGAATGATCGTAAAACCCCTGAAAACTCTGGAAGCAATGATGGAGGAAATATCCGCAGGCAAGCTGAAAACGGTTAATATTGTTTCAAAGGACAGGGAGATCGTATCACTCATATCCGCGTTTAATAAGATGCTTGTGGAACTCGAATTGCGACAGAAACACCTTGTCCAGCGTGAAAAACTTGCATCACTCGGAACGCTCGTCTCAGGAGTAGCTCATGAACTCAATAATCCCCTCTCAAATATATCGTCATCCTGTCAGATACTTATCGAAGAGCTCGAAGATGCCAATATCGAATTTAAAAAGGACTTGCTCTCGCAGATTGATGAACAGACCGATAGGGCAAAGAATATTGTCCGTTCCCTCCTGGAATTTTCAAGAGATAAGGAATTCAAGAGACAACACCTGTCTCTGAAAAAACTCTTTGAAGAGACTATGCAGTTTCTTAAAGGCCAGGTTCCATCAAGAATTACAGTCAGTCTTGACATTCCTGATGATCTGACCATTTTTGCTGATAAACAGCGAATTCAGCAGGCTTTCCTGAACCTCATCAAGAATGCATTGGACTCTATTGAAGCTGAAGGCACTGTTTTTATCATGGCATGCAGACATATGCTGAAAGGTGCGATAGATGAACGGTGCGAGTATCAAAAAGATCGGGGGCAATGTACCGGTGAATGTCCGATAAAAACAGATACGATAGATATCGAAATTAAAGATACCGGTAGCGGTATACCGGCTGAGGTTTTACCAAAAATATTCGACCCCTTCTTTACTACAAAGGATGTGGGGAAAGGCTCCGGACTCGGCCTCTTTATCGTTCAGGAAATTGTACATGAGCACGACGGTTGCATCGGGGCTTGCAGCGAGCCTGAAAAAGGGACGACATTCATCATGAGATTTCCGATAAAGGAGTAGTATCATGCAAAACCAAATAAAGATATTAGTAGTTGATGATGAAAGAATTGCAGTGAAGAACCTTGAACATGTCCTGAAAAGGGAGGGGTATTCTGTTACAGGAACAGAAAGTGCTTTACATGCCTTTAAGCTGCTTGAAGAACAGCAGTTTGATGTTGTACTTACAGATCTGAGGATGGAAAAGATTGATGGGATGCGTATCCTTAACAAGTGCCATGAACTGCAGCCGGATACTGAAGTCATTATGATTACTGGCTACGCGACACTCGAATCCGCTGTTGATGCGATGAAAAAGGGCGCTTTTCACTATATTGCAAAGCCTTTTAAATTGGATCTGGTAAGAAATATTGTGAAGGAAGCTGCTGAAAAGGTGCAACTTAAACGGGAGAACAGAAACCTGAGAGATCAGATAGAAAATTTTAAAGGCAGAGTTAACGTAGTTACGCAGGACCGTGCTATGCAGCGTCTTCTTGAAACGGCAAGACAGATTGCTCCGACAGACTGTAATGTCTTGCTGAACGGGGAGAGCGGAACAGGCAAGGAAGTATTTGCGCGTTATATCCATGCATGTAGCAAACGTTCAGAAGGTCCTTTTTTTGCTATTAACTGCGGTGCATTTAATGAGGAGCTCCTGTCAAGCGAATTATTTGGGCATGAAAAAGGCGCTTTTACCGGGGCTGTGGCAGCAAAGAAAGGACTTGTTGAAATGGCATCCGGAGGAACACTTTTTCTTGACGAAATCACTGAGATGGCGCCATCTATGCAGGTGAAACTCCTGAGGGTTATTCAGGAAAGGGAAGTCTTGAGGGTCGGGGGAACCAATCCTGTTCACGTGGATGTCAGGTTCATAGCTGCAACAAACAGGGACATTCAGGAAACTATAGAAAAAGGCAGTTTCAGACGTGACCTGTATTTCAGGCTCAATGTTGTATCTCTCCTTATCCCTCCGCTTTCAGAGAGACGGGATGATATTCCGCTTCTTTGTTATTATTTCCTCAATAAATACAATGCATTGATGAAAAAGGAAGTAAGGGAAATATCTCCCGAGGTAATAACAATTTTGCAGGATTATGACTTCCCGGGAAATGTGAGGGAACTGGAAAATATTATTGAAAGAGGAGTTGCTCTTGCCAATGGGGGTATTCTTGAAATTGCCCATCTTCCTGAAGACCTGAAAGTCATAAGCGTAAAGACATTCAGAAAAAAGGAGGGGAAACTTCCCTCCCTCGAAGAACAGGAGATAGCGTATATTCAATGGGTATTGAAAGAAGTTGGGAAAAACAAAACCCTTACATCCCAGATACTTGGAATCGACCGTGTATCCCTCTGGCGGAAATTGAAAAAATACGGTCTGGAATCAGATTGAGATGGATATAGAACAGCGTTTACCAGCCTTTGGCTTGTAAGATTTCCTTAACCTGGGCTTCTCTCTTTTTCTCGACAAGAAGGATTTTCTTGTTTTTAGCTTCAGCAATCTTTGCCATAATTTTATTCAGATCAGCAGGTTTCTCCAGGAAATCGACGGCCCCGGCCTTGATAGCCTCAACCCCTTTTTCGACAGAGCCGTGACCCGTCAGCATGATAATCTGCACATCAGGGTTTTCGCTTCTGATACGTTTCAAGGTTTCGATACCGCTCATCCCGGGCATCGCAAGGTCAAGGACAATTGCGTCAAATTCTTTCCCCTGAACTCTCTTGAGAGCTTCCTCGCCACTGGTAGAGGTATCAACTTTGAGTCCACGCCCCTCCATTCTCTGTGAAAGGACTTTAAGAAACTGTTCCTCGTCATCAACTAAAAGAACATCTGCTTTGATATCTTCCGGCATTGTATCCTCCTTTATGGTATTGCTTGATTATGTATGGGTTTTTTTTGCTGTTCTGTGATTGTCTTTTTTACATGAGGCTGCTTTACAGTGTTCTTGCACACTTCTCTTTAAAAGCTGCCTTTATCTTGTGCGCCAGCATCTCGATATCGGCTGGTTTTTTCAGGAAGCCGAATCCTCCGAGCTTTTTTACTTCCTCCTCGTCTTTATCGGTTCCATGACCGGTAAGAACAATTACCTGAATTTCAGGACATGCCTTCTTTATTTCCCGGAGGACCTCCATTCCGTGCATGCCAGGCATTCTCAGGTCAAGGACTATAACATCCGGCCTATCAACTTTTAATCTCGATAAGGCCTCTGCTCCGTCATAGGCGGTTCCGACCTTCAAGTCTCTCATTTGCAGACGCTGCGCAAGGGTATTGGCGAGTGCAACTTCATCATCGACTATCAATACGTTGATGTCCTCACGCTTCATGGAGAACCCCCGCAAGTCCACTTAATGTAACAACAAACGTATATCTTGTCAAGTTACCTGACCATGCTACAAGGGTCTCAAAGGCAGCAGAATAATCGTCTCTTTCTCTCTGTCCTGTGAGATATTTCCGCCTAATTCTTTAATGACGATATCAAGAAGTTCAGAGGGGATTGATACACTGCTCCCCTCTATTCGTTTTCCGTTCGGTATAATCGTGACCCGGACGCTCTGGTCAGTAACCGTAGTTTGCAAAGTGATTGTACTCTCTTGCTCGAGCTCCATAATATTTTGTTCAAGAAAAGTGAAGATTATTAACTGGAGGATGGCCGGATTGCTGTATACCGTCGGCTTGTCAGTGTCATAATCCTGTTTAAAGACGATTCTTTTTTGATTGGCAAACCGTTTGAGCAGTGCAATAAGTTCCTCCAGGCTTTCATTGATATGAAAGGACGACAGAGGCGAGTCCATTCTGTGAGCAAACCGGTTGAGATAGCGAAAATGGCCATTGGTCTTTTCTATATGATCTTCAATGGAATGAATGATGTCGAGGTATGCAGGGAGATCGTTTTCGACTGATTTCCCCACTTTCATCATGTCACCAATCAATCCGGTAGATTCGTTAATAATCGCGATATAGTTTTTTATTTCATGGGTGAATCCCGCTATGATCTTACCGATAAAGCGCATCTGAAGGTTTCTTAATTCGTTTTCATATTGAGCGTCCATCATGCCTCCATAACATTACCGCGATACCTGTTTTTTCTGCCAGGCCTTGTTAATTTTTACTGTCAGCTCACTGATATCCACTGGTTTCATGATATACTCGAATGCACCGTTTTTCATCCCGTTCTCTACACTCTGGACATCTCCATGGCCGGTCAGCATGATGACTTCAATGGTTGAATCAAATTTTTTTATGGCTTTCAGCGTCTCGATCCCGTCCATCCCGGGTATTCTGAGATCGAGTAAGACTACATCCGGCCGGAAACTGTGAACAATTCCCAAGGCTTCCAGGGCATTTGCTGCTGCTTGTACGTCATAGTTGCGCAGCTGCAATCTCTCTGCAAGTGCCGATGCAAATTCCTTTTCATCATCAACAAGCAGAACTTTTGTGTGTGCCATGCTTCCTCCTAAGCACCCTCTAATTTCAGAGGCAATTCGACAGAGAAGGTTGTCCCCTTATTGAGTTCGCTCTCAACAAGGATCGTTCCCCCTAATTTTTGCACAATCCCATAGGAAATTGAAAGGCCAAGGCCTGTCCCCTTTCCCTTTTCTTTTGTTGAATAAAATGGTTCAAAAATGTGTTTCAGATTTTCTTTCGGAATCCCGCTGCCGTTGTCCTTTATAGCTACGCCAATGGATGTATCATCTTTTGTATATGTGGTAACACTGATATACCCATTTTCCTTCAATGCATCAAGAGCATTGTTTATAATATTCAGGAATACCTGTTGTACCTGTCCCTTATCCGTCATGATTTTGGGGAGATTCTCTTGCAAATTCAATTCCAGTTTTATATTCCTGTACAGAATCTCTTTCTCCAGGAATCCGATCACCTCTTGAACAGCATCGTTCATATCTATTGCATCCTGGCTGATTTCCATTCTCCTTGAAAAACCTAAGAGACGATGCGTTATCGTACGGCAGCGGTTAACACTTTCGGCTATGCCGCTAATAAGGGCTAAAAATTTTTCCTTATTGTCCGGCGTACTCCCTGATACTTCAAGAATGTCTTTCATTAATCCGGCCTTTTCATTAATGATAGCAAGAGGGTTATTAATTTCGTGTGCAACACCAGCTGCAAGTCTTCCGATGGATGCCATTTTACTTGCATGTTCTGATTGTCCAACTGCTTTTTCCCTCTCCTCATCAGATAATTTAATACGATTTACAACGGTATTGGCCATTACGGTTGTAAAAACTATGCCAAGCAGGATACTTCCCATAGTAATGAAGAATAATTCATTCCTGAAAATGCTTGGAATTCTCGCATACGGAGTGGATCGAATAACGGTAGCTAAAACCCATGGTGTGTGTTGTATCGCAGCTAAGCCGCATATTTTGCAATCGTCACCGTTCTTCTGCAATTCCTGGGTGACGACTTCCTCCCTGGGAATTGTCATATTAGTTGTGTATTTTTCGAGCACACCGCCATGGAACTTTGAAGGGGTTTGCAGTATCCCTTCACGGTTAATGATGAAAATATCATCGTTTGGTCTTTGATTAACAGGATTGACATATTTTTGCAGCGTTTCGACATTAATGGTAGCCCTGAGAATCCAAAATGTTCCTTTCCCGGTTGGCTCAGTCTTGACAGCAATTGCAAAATGGGGAATTTTACGGTATCCCATAAAGACATCACTTACATAGAATGAACGGATTATCACCTCGTGGAACCAGTCCTGTTCCGAATAGTCTTTTCCAGCAAGGTTATATGGGCCTGAATAGGATCTCTGGATTCCGGTGGAATCAATAACACCAAAATCGACAAGGCCCCCATATTCTCTTTTAAAATTGTTAAATATTTCAGTCAACATTTTTGTGTCTGACATTTGCTCATAGGTGTAACTTGAGGCAGTTAACTTCAGCGCAGATATTTTTTTGTCTACGAAGAACTCGATTGTCTGCTTTGTATTTTGGATTTCCCACTGTAACTGTTTATCGAAATCATCTTTGAGAATTTTCTGAAACCAGAAATAACTTATTGTTATGACAATAAACAAAGGAACTATCGAGAGCAATACATCGATTAAAACAATCCTTATTTTTAGGCTCGCATAGCGGCCTTTACCGAAGATACGAAAAATATCATGCGGATGAAATACATTATGTACAAGAAGGCGAATTGTTTGTTTCAAATGTTTCATGTATTTTTCATAAAATCCTGACTTCATTATAAATCAAAACATGAGATAATTCATCTGACCAAAAGAATCCACAAAAAGGTGTGGGGTCAAAATTAATTGGGTTAGCCGAATATGGGGGTTCCTTAAAGATCTTTCAGTTTTTTTGACTGATAATGGGTGATAAGTGCGTCAATAATCTCATCGATATCACCTTCGAGTACCTGCTCAAGCTTGTGGAGCGTAAACCCGATTCGGTGGTCGGTTACGCGGTTCTGGGGGAAATTGTATGTCCTGATTTTCTCACTCCTGTCCCCGGTTCCAACCTGAGATTTCCTTTCCGAGGCACGCTCTTTCTCCTGCCGCTCCATCTCAATCTCATACAGTCGTGAGCGCAGGACCTTCATCGCTTTCTCTTTATTTTTGATCTGGGAGCGCTCGTCCTGACACTGAACAACAAGTCCTGTCGGGACGTGGACGATTCTCACCGCAGAATAAGTTGTATTGACTCCCTGACCGCCGGGACCGGATGCACAAAACGTGTCTACCCTGAGGTCTTTTTCATTCACCTTAATATCAACATCCTCAGCCTCGGGAAGCACTGCAACCGTGGATGCAGATGTATGGATTCTCCCCGAAGTTTCTGTGACGGGTACCCGCTGCACCCTGTGAACGCCGCTTTCATACTTAAGCCGGCTGTAAGCATTCTTCCCCTGTATGGAAACGATGACTTCCTTAATACCGCCAAGGCCTGTAGGGTTTATGTCTATTGTTTCCACCCTCCACCGCCTCTGCTCTGCATATTTCAGATACATGCGGAGGAGTTCTGACGCAAAGAGAGCAGCCTCCTCCCCACCTGTACCAGCCCGAATTTCAAGTATGACGTTTTTCGCATCACGAGGGTCCTGGGGGATAAGCATGATTTTCAGTTCTTCTTCAA